>Ga0210395_10000244_pt1 | contig 42744 bp, 34 predicted proteins | sample IncBWH4OmetaG_FD_150861 | JGI IMG/M metagenome (GOLD analysis project Ga0210395, IMG submission 150861) | Forest soil microbial communities from Barre Woods Harvard Forest LTER site, Petersham, Massachusetts, United States - Inc-BW-H-4-O ...
ATCGGACGCTTTATCAACATGGGTGTCGAGCCCTACAATTTTGTCTCTGCTCTGAACTGCATCATGGCGCAGCGTCTGGTGCGCGTAATCTGTGAGAAGTGCAAGCGCCCGAAAAACTTTTCGCCGGCCGAATTGAAAGAAGCCGGCCTTGATCCAGCTGCATGGGCCAACGTGGTCCTATCCGAAGGCGCCGGGTGCCTCGAATGTTCCGGCACCGGCTTTCATGGCCGCACCGCAATTTGCGAACTGCTGGACTTGACGGATCGCATCCGCGAAATGATCGTGGACCGCCGCCCGACTTCCGAGATCAAGCGCATCGCTCGCGAAGAAGGCATGATTACGCTGCGCGAAAGCGGCCTGGCTAAGATCCGGGCGGGGCTTACCACGGTCAAGGAAATCAACAAGGTGACGTTCGTTGAGTAGCGCCGCCACATTTCATCAGGGAATTTACAAGAGCGGCCTCGTCCGCCGCGTTGCCGGCTGGCTGGATGCCACACCGCATCCCCCGCTGGCCCTTGAAATAAGCTTGGACCGTGTCGCGGGCGCGCGTTGGACAAGAACCGGCGCGGTGGATGCCTACCGAGTCGAGCTTCTTCCGCCCGGCGCTCTTGTGCCGTCCGCCGTCGAAACCAACATCGCGAATCCTGCAGCCCTGAAGTCCGCAGTCACCGCCGTGTGCACTAGCCTGCGCGCCAAGGACGAGAGCGTTGCCCTGATTTTGCCGGACCCAGTCATCCGTGTTTTCGTCCAGCATTTCGACGAATTTCCTCGCTCCAAAGAGGAAGCAGAACCCATGCTCCGGTGGAAGCTCAAGAAAAGCGTGCCGTTTGAAGTCGACGAAACGCTCATTTCCTACATGCGGCAGGCGCCCCGTGAAGCAGGCGTTGACGTGGTCACCGCGCTGGCTCGCCTGCGCATCATCCGTGAGTACGAATCTCTGGCCGAAGAGGCAGGGCTGCACCCCGGGGTTGTGCTCAGTTCCTCCTTGGCAGCCATCGCGCTCCTGGAAGAGCATCGTCCCACGCTCCTCGCGCGCGTTTCTGGCCCTTCCTTGACGACTGCCATCGTTCGCGAGGGCGTCCTCTGTGGCTATCGGTGCACGGAACTGCCTGCTCGCGGCGCCGACCTTACGCCGCACATGCTTCTCGAAGACATCTATCCCGTCGCCGCGTATTACCAGGACACCTGGCAAGAAGGCATTCAGTCCGTGCGCGTTGCGGGTCTAGGCGCCCGTCTGCCGGAATTTGTTGGGCCGCTCGAAGAGGAATTTCACTGCGAAGTGCATTCGCTGGTTCATGCCGCGGTTTCTGACGGGCGCATTTCTTCCGATGCGCGCCCGCTTGCCGACCGCGAGATGGATGGCTTGCTGGGCTGGATGCTTCATCGCGGCTAGAATCGCTCGGTTTGCGTTCGAGAAAGGAAGCAATCGGAGAAGAATGAGAGTTCGTCTCAATCTAGCGACCAAGCCCCTTGTAACGCACCGGAAATTTATCGCCGGTTCAACCCTCGTGGGCCTTGTCGCGACTTTTGCTTTTCTGAGCCTCGGATGGCACGTCTACGTCGCCCGCAAGGCCAATGCGGAAGTGCGCGCCAAAACCGCGAATATAGTTCGGCAGGTGGACGAACTTGAACAACAGCGCGCGGCATTAAAGCGGTTTTTCGCCCTCGACGCGAATGCCAAGCTGCACGACCGCGCCGACTTCATCAACAGTCTCATCGATGCACGCAGCTTCAACTGGACGCTCATGTTCATGGATCTCGAAAGAGTTCTTCCCGGAGGCGTCCGCGTCATCAGCATCGAGCCGAAGCAGGAAAAGGCGCTCATCGAAGTAAAATTGACTATTGGCGCTACCAGCGATGACGCCAAACACAAGCTCATAAAGGCTCTGGAAGACTCGAAGACGTTTACGCACATTGAATTGGTTTCCGAGCTGCAACCAACTTCAGGGACTGCTGGCGACCACATCGTCGTCGTATTGACAGCGGAGTACTTGAGGACCTGATGCACCGCGACTTCACTTTACGAAAGCGCGCCATTCTCGTCGTACTCGGATTGCTCATCGCCGGCGACATCGGGCTGGCCGTCTATAGCTGGCAACTGTCCTCGTCTCCCCACACGCCGCAAAAGGAGTTCGATGCACAAACCGTAAAGCTTGGCATTCTGAAAAACGACATCAAGTCTGCCCAATACATCAGGGACAATATGCCCGCCACTCGCAAGGACTGCGAGAAGTTCGAGCAGTCTCTCCCTGCGGAGAGCACCAGCTCTTCTTCCATCACTGCCGAACTCGATGAAGTCGCAAAGAAGGCCGACCTCCAGATTGTCAATCTGGCGTTTAAGCAGAAGGAAGTCCCCAATCGCGGCATGATAGAGGAGACTATCGAAGCCACTGTGAGCGGTGACTACGGCAGCGTGGTGCGATTCGTGAATGGGCTGCAACGCTCGCAGAGATTCTACGTCCTGGATGGCCTTGTGCTCGGTACCGACGCCCGAGCGCAGGCGGCCTCTGGGTCCGTTCGGGTGGGCGTCCACATACGGACTTACTTACGAGAAGGCGCATGAAGCAGAAGAAGCAGATAATCGTGCTTGTCGTGCTCGTAGCTGCCGGCGCGCTCGTTTGGGGTTTTCAGTGGCGCGGGCAAACGCCCTCTGTGCCGCCGGGAGTCTTGTTTCAGGACTACGAGCTCTTGGCTGTCCCTAACCCCCAAATTCACTGGCAAGAACTCGAGCGCGCGCAGAAAACCGAGTATAAGAGCAACGGCCGCAATCCGTTCAGTATCGTCGCCGCTCCCACGCCTGATAAAATTCCAGTTGCGAATACCCGCAAACCACCGAAAGGTCCTCCTGCTCCTCCGCCAACCCCACCTCCACCCACAGAGGCGCACTTACCCGGCAACCTCAAGTTTTTTGGCTTTGGCACAGTCGGGAACGGGGCGCCACGCCTCGCCTTCTTTTACGATGGCGAGGACGAGTATATCGTCTCCGAGGGGGACACCCTGCTGGGCCGCTATCGCATTCTAAAAATCGGCAATACCAATCTCCAGTTTCAAGAGATTTCCACCGGCCTTCCGGGCACTACGCCGTTGGACGAACAAGCCGCCCCGCCATCTGTATGAAAAATAAACCTCTAATCACGCGAGCACGAAGAAACCAAGGCGGCTACGCTTTGTTACTGGTGGTGTTTCTCACCGCGCTGCTCGTCGTCGGCACCATGTCCGTCGGCTTGCGCATTCTTACCGAAGGCAAACGCGAGAAAGAAAAGGAAATGATCTGGCGCGGGCAGCAATACACGCGCGGCATCAAGCTTTACTACCGCAAACTGGGCCGCTTCCCCAACTCGCTCGACGATTTGACCAAGCCCAAAATCGGCAACATCCGTTTCATGCGCCAAGCTTACAAAGACCCCATGAACAAAGAGGACGGCTCCTGGCGGCTCATTTATGTTGGACCTGCGGGAAACCTCATCGGCAGCCTCAACCCGTCTTTGAACAGTGTTCAGATGCCAGCTGCCGCTGGACAACCGAACGCCCCAGGCGCTGGACCCGCACCCGCCAGCGGGCCACTAGGCGCTTCCGGCATACTTGGGCCGGCAGGCAACACGCCAGGCGCTACGGGAACCAATCCAAGCGCAACCGGACCTGGCGCAACTGGACTAAACTCAGGCACCAACACAACTGGCACTGCCCAGGTGGGAACCGACGCGACCGGCACGGGGACGGATACTCAAAACGTTCCAATGGGCGACACCCCGACGATCGTCGGAGGCAGCATCATCGGGATCGGCAGCAAAATCAATCAACCCTCGATCATCGTCTTCGAGAAAGCCCACAACTATCGTCTCTTCGAGTTTATCTGGGATCCTTCCAAAGACATGGGCATTGGTGGCGGCGCTCAAATTGGCACGCCTCCTGTTGCCCCAGGGCAATCTCCGACGGGTACCCAGCCCAACTCCAACCCGCTGAATCCGCTGAACCCGCCCCCAAGTCCTCCAACGGCGGTCCCGAATCCCAATCCGTCTCAGCCGTAACGATCCACGGGGGCACGGCACGCCGTGCCCGTGCAATGTTGGGCGGCCTATCCCTCAAAACCACCAATCTATAAATCAAGAGTGCAAATTTAATTGGAAGGGTTTACCTGTGAAGCGACTGCGCCCGTGCTCGTGTTCGAATTTACAGCGGTCGGAGTAACTTTCTTCTTGGCGGCCGGCGCCGGTGTGGGCGTCGTCTCAAGCGTCAGACCAGCCTTGCTTTTTTCGTAAGCTCGCTTCACGCGCCGAATATAGGAAGCCGTCTCGGCATACGGCGGTACGCGTCCAAACTGCTGCACCCGTTCCGGTCCGGCATTGTAAGCAGCCAAGGTAAGCACCAGGTCGTTGTCGTACCGAGCAAGCAGGTCGCGCAGATAGTGCGTCCCGGCGTCGATGTTTTCTTTCGGATCGAAAATATTTTGCACTCCGAAGCGGGCCGCCGTCTCCGGCAACAGCTGCATCAGGCCGCACGCATTCTTTTTGGAGACCGCTTTTGGGTCGAAGTTTGATTCCGCGGCGATCACGCTGGTAATCAGGTCCGCATCCACGCTGTAGCGCGCCGACGCGGCCTTTACAATTTCGTGAATCGGCGTTTCGACAGGCGGTTGCGGAGGCAGCGGAGCGAAAGCATCTTCCGGCTCGATGGAAATCACCTCGTCCACCGGAACTTCCACGACGCCGCCTGCCATTCGCAAACGGTATTTTTCACCAATAAGCTGATAACTCGTCACGTGCAGCCGCTGACCGCTCCGCAGAGCGACGTACTCCGCGCGCAAGGAAGGCGCTGCCGCAAATAACAACGCGCAGGGCAGCACAATTCGCATCAGGCGCACGGGGCCGCCTCCCGCAACGCAAACTGTTCGATGGCCGCCGCGACGCCGCCCTCGTCGTTGCTCGCGGTTTCGTGCCATCCAAAGCCTTTCAGCTCCGCCACGCCGTTTCCCATCACCACCGGGATGCCCGCAAAGGCAAGCATCTCTAAATCATTATGATTGTCGCCGATGGCTAGAACTTCTTCGCGGGCCACTCCCCGTAACGCCGCCCATTCCGCCAATGATGCGCCCTTCGAACAAACCGGATTGATCACATCGATCATCGAAAAATTTCTGCTTTCGTAGACTGTCACCGCAAGCGCGAACTCTGCCGCAAATGCAGCCCGTCGCAGTGCGGCTTCTGCTTCACGCATCCGCGCAACATCTCCGCTCAGCATCACTTGGATCGGATCCTCGGTGAGGCAGCTTTCCAGCGGATTGGCCAATCCCAGAAACTCGCGATTGCGCGTGTAGTAGGCAGAGCGAATCGGGTCGTCTTCATTGATGGATTCGAGCATGATTTGATTCTCTCGCCTCCGGTCAAAGACGACTCCCGCGCAATCCCGCCACGGGCGCGTAAGCTCCAAAACGCGCGCCGCGGTCTCCCGCGCTAGCGGGTGCCGCACGTGCGTCTCTCCGTCTTGTGTGCGAATCACGGCTCCGTTGCTAACAATCATGGTAAGAGGCGCTTCGATCTGCCGGGCAATGGGTAGGGCAAAATCATAACGCCGCCCCGTTACCAGAGCAACTTCGATCCCGCGCCGCGTGGCTGCAGCAATGGCGGCGCGATTCGCCTCTGGAAGCTGCCAGCGGCTGTCTAGAAGCGTGCCATCGATATCCAAGGCGATCAGCCGGATGCTCATCTTTCCATTATACCTTCAATCTGAGATGCCTTCGCCGCCGCAAGCGGCCCACTGCCTCCGATTAAGTTGCCAAAAAGGTCTGTGTTAGACTTTTCCGATGCCGAAGCGAACGAACGTTTTGGAGCTGGAATGCTCAGCATGCGCGAAAAAGTACGATTCTTCAGTTGAGCAACATCTTTGCACGTGTGGCAAACCGCTACTAGCGAAGTATGATCTGAAGAAGGCCGCTGCCATGCTGACCCTGGAAAGCCTCAAGTCTCGCCCATGCAGCCTCTGGCGCTACGCTGAGGTGCTGCCGGATGACCCTCCCGTGACGCTTGGGGAGGGCATGACGCCCCTATTGCCAGCCAAGAGGCTGGGAGAACGCCTCGGTGTATCTAATCTGTCGGTTAAATACGAAGACTTAAATCCAACCGGTTCTTTTAAGGCGCGGGGCATGACCGCCGCCGTAACTCGTGCCAAGCAATTGAATGCAAAGACTTTAGCGACTCCTACTGCAGGCAACGCGGGAGGTGCCTTGGCGGCCTATGCTGCTGCCGCCGGAATTCCTGCCGTCATCGTCATGCCTGCGGATACGCCCTCTGCGAATGTGATGGAATGCCAGGCGTTTGGCGCTAAGGTGATCAAACTAAACGGGTTAATCTCCGATTGCGGGAAATACGTCGCGGAACACAAAGACCGCGAAGGCTGGTACGACGTTTCGACGCTCAAGGAGCCTTACCGCGTTGAGGGCAAGAAGACCATGGGCTACGAGCTTTGGGAACAGCTCGTGGGCAAGCTGCCGGACGTGATTCTTTACCCGACCGGCGGAGGTGTTGGCCTCATTGGGATGTGCAAGGCGTTTGACGAAATGCAGGAGATGGGGTGGATCGGCCCGGAGCGGCCCCGCATGGTCGCTGTGCAAGCGGAAGGCTGTGCGCCGATTGTCAAAGCTTGGGAAGCGCAGCGCGCGACGTCGGAGTTTTTTCAGAATGCCGCGACTCTGGCTTCGGGACTTCGCGTGCCAGGGCCGCTTGGAGATTTCCTGATTCTGCGTATGCTCAAACAGACTTGCGGCACGGCACTGACGGTGACTGACGAAGAAATGTTGCAAGCAGGGAAGGAACTGGCCTCGCTCGAAGGAATTTTCGCAGCTCCCGAGGGCGCCGCGACTGTAAGCGCGACGCGCAAGCTCGCTGCTTCAGGATGGATCAAGCCGCACGAAACAGTGGTGCTGTTCAACACCGGCACAGGCTACAAATATTCGGAAGCGTGGCAGCGAGCTTTGCAGGTTTAAACTTTCCGGACTTTATGAAGACACATCGGATCTATTACGACGACGCATTCGAGAAAGAATTCACGGCGCGGGTCTTGTATTGCGAACTCCTCCCGCCAGATGTGAACGCTGGAATCACCACGCAAGTCTTGGGCCTGGTTCTGGATCGCACCGCCTTCTATCCCACCTCTGGCGGCCAGCCGCACGATTTAGGAAAAATCGGGGACGCGAATGTGCTCGACGTGCGCGACGCGGGTGACGAGATCATTCACATCGTCGACCGCCGACCTGACAGCCCGGACGTCCTCGGCTGCGTCAATTGGCCGCGGCGTTTCGATCACATGCAGCAGCACACGGGACAACATCTGTTGTCGGGAATGTTTCAAGAACGATATGGGAGGCCAACCGTTTCCTTTCATCTCGGGACGGACCTGAGCACGGTCGATCTGCGAGGCCCCGAACCATCTGACGAAATACTCGAAGGCGCGGAGCGCGCCGCCAACAAGATTATTTTCGAAGACAGGCCGGTGACCGTTCGCTATGGCACCGCTGAAGATTTGGCAGAACTCGGAGTGCGCAAAGAAGTCGACCGCGAGGGAATACTGCGGGCCATCGAGATTGAAGGCGCTGACCTACAACCGTGCGGAGGAACTCACGTCAAAAGCACCGGACAGATTGGAACTCTTCTCGTGCGGCGCTGCACGAAGATGCGGCAGGACTGGCGCGTGGAATTTGTTTGTGGTGGCCGCGCTGAACACGCCGCGCGCCATGATTTTCTGCGTATTCGCACAGCCGCGGAAAAGTTGAGTTGTGCACCTGAGGAAGTGGTTGTTGCCGCGGAGCGCGCCCTATCCGAGCGTGACGCGAATTTCAAACGAACGCGCGCACTTCTCGAGCGTCTCGCGGAAATCGAAGCGGCGCAGGCTGTGCGTGAAGCCGGCGCGAGCGCCGACGGTGTCCGAATCGTTCACCGCGTTTTCGAGGACGTCGAACCCGAGTTTCTCGGGTTCTTCGCAACGCAAGTCGGGAAAACGGAAGGATTGATCGCGCTATTGGCTGGGCTGAGGTCGGGAAACGTCCTTTTCGCGCAGCATCCTACAGCCGCAAGGGACATGAACGCGCTCCTAAAACAGGTCCTGGCAAAAGTCGGAGGCAAGGGAGGCGGAACGCGCGATTTTGCGCGCGGCCGTCTCGACGATCCCACGCAGGCCGAAAAATCGTTGGCATTCGCGAAGGAATTGTTGACCGGAAATCAGGCTGCCGTCTAGCGCGGGCAACTGAAACAGCTAGAAAAGCCGCGTGCGAACGCGATCGGGGATGTGCCGCAGATCAATCAGCGTCAGAAAATCAATAGTCTTGAACTCGCGGTCAATCGCTGGCGGACCGCAGAGCCGGGCTGAGACGTCAAGGTAAGCGCGAAACAGCCGCGGCGTAACGGGCGCGGTTGCCGCTTTGTTATTCGCGCGGCAAGCAAACTCTGGCCGGGGTTTTGTGCGTAGTGCTGGCTCTATTAAATATTTCACTCGCAACTGCTCGTACAAAGCTATCCCCTCGTTTTCGTCCTGCGAAGTCATGGAACTGCAGCCAAGCAAATATCGCGCGCCGCAACTCGTGGCGTACCTGACGATCCCTTTCCAAAGCATGTGCAGCACGTAGGAATTCCGATATTGGGTGTGCACGCAAGCTCTTCCAAGCTCAAGCGCTTCCGCGCGAATCCCTTCAAAGGGAGTGAAATCGAAAAACTGTTCGCTGTAATATCCTAGATTGCCTTTTGCCCGGAAACCGCTCTGCATCCGGTAAGTCCCGACGAGTTTGCCCGAGCTGGTATCGCGAACCATCAGATGGTCGCAGATGAAATCATAGCGGTCGCGATCGAGACCGATCCGCGTAGAGCTATCCAGCCCCTCCCCAAGCTCGCAGTTAAAGACCAGGTAACGCAAACGTTGGCAGTCGATCAAGTCTTCCAGAGTTTGGGCCATGCCGGCTCGAAACTGAGTGGTGGAGGCGAGCGGATTCTCGCAGCCATGCTCCAAGACAGTGGATGTGGGCATGCCGAGAGTTTCAAACGAGACAAATTAAGGGAATGTTTCAGCCGCGTGAATTACATATTTCTGAGACGTATCAACTTCGATACACGCTGTTTGGTGGCCACCATGGAATCCATGAGTCTCTTTAGACGAATCGCCATGGCTGGCGCTGAGGAACTGGCAAAATGCCGCCTCGGGGCTGTACGATGAGAAGTCTCCAACAATGGACACTCGGCAAGACATGAGCAAATTCATGGATGACGACAGCCCCAATCCTCCTCCTCCGGTGTATGGTCCCCGATGGAAAGAAACCGGGTTGCGAGAATTCCGCACCTCCAGTGATTTCACCTGGAAATGTGCTGCCCTGGTTCTCCTCTGTTCCTTGCTGTGCGGATGTGGATTGTTGAAGGGTAAGACTGAGCCTTCGATCGAATTCACGAAGGTTCCCGCGGCGGGTGTCGGCGGTTCACAAAAAGTGGATGTGATTGCAGGCCGTGCGACTGGTGTTCGTCCAGGCCAGCGGGTAGTGCTGTACACCAGAAGCGCAGAACTGTGGTGGGTGCAGCCGTTTACAAGCCGTCCATTCACGAGAATCGAGGACAATTCCAGATGGAAAAGCGAAACGCATCTGGGCACTGAATATGCGGCCCTGCTCGTGGAGCCGGGGTACGTTCCCTCGGATACAGTGGAAAGTCTACCCCCGACAGGCGCTGGGGTTGTGGCCGAGGCAGTTATCAAAGGTGAAGGTCCAGCACCTCCGCCCATACCGGTTAAGATGCTCCACTTCAGCGGCTATGATTGGAAAGTCCGCACAGCGGCAAGTTTCCGCGGTGGCTCCCAAAACTCATTTGATCCCGCGAACGCCTGGATCGATGAAAATGGCGCTCTGCATCTCCGTATCGCGAAGGCCGGAGACAAATGGACCTGCGCGGAAGTCAAGCTGGCTCGAAGCCTTGGATACGGAACATACGTATTCACGGTGCGCGATACTTCACATCTGGAGCCGTCCGCGGTTTTAACCCTTTTTACGTGGGACGATCTGGGCTCGGAACAGAAGCGCCGCGAGTTGGACGTCGAGGTGAGCAGCTGGGGCTACCGCCAAAAGGGATACGCGGGGTATGTGGTCCAGCCTTACTACATTCCGACGAATGTCATTCGTTTTGTTGTACCTCCTGGCGTAGTCACGCACTCGTTCCATTGGGAACCAGGACAGGTTACGTTCTCTACCGTTGCGGGACCGGGAGGCGCGGCGAAAACTCAAGTAGTGAACAGCCACGTCTTTACGTCGGGAGTTCCTTCCGCCGGCGGGGACTCGGTGCACATGAACCTGTATGTTTTCGGCAAAGGCGAGATCCCCCTCGCAAACGAAAATGAAGTCGTGATTGAGAAGTTCGAATATCTGCCGTGATGCGCGCGCTGAACCATATCCGTTTGATTTTGGCTGGAGCGGCGGCGGTTTGTTTTTTCAGCGAGGCGCGCGCACTGGATTCGAATCGCATGACAGCGCAGTATGTCCGGGAGCAATGGAACACGGAGAGAGGCTTTCCCGGCGGACATGTTCACGCGATCGCGCAGACGGCGGATGGTTATCTGTGGATAGGCACCGACAATGGCCTAGTTCGTTTCGACGGACTGGACTTCCGCACGGTCTCATTCTCACCCGCAGCCCAGTTTTCGACCGGTCCCGTCCTCGGCCTGATTACAGATGCCGATGGCAATTTGCTAGTGCGGCTGGAAGGGACGGTTCTCTTGCGCCGGAGTAACGGACAATTTGAAAATTTTACACCGCGGTTAGGTCCAACTGCGTCCAGTGTCACGGCGATGTGGCGCGAGACAAACGGCGGAGTACTGCTCTCGGATCTGATAGCAGGTACCCTTCGTTTCCGGGAGAAAAGAGTGGAAACCCTGGCAGGCCCCAAAATCTTGCCGGGATCGGCGCCGGTGGTCTCTTTGGCGGAGACGCCCGACGGCAAAATCTGGATGGGCACTATCGGAGCAGGACTTTTTTATATGAGGCAAGGGGAGGTTACCAGCGTCAGGGCGGGACTGCCGGACAGAAAAATCAATTGTCTATTGGCTGTCGGCGATAACGACTTGTGGGTAGGCACGGACACGGGATTGTTTCATTGGGACGGTAGAGTAGTAAGCAGGAGCGAGTTGCCGACGGCCCTTGGCCAGGTCCAGGTACTGACACTACTGAGAGATCGTGACTCGAATGTGTGGGCCGGGACGGCGCGAGGACTTTTGCGCGTCAACGCCAGTGGCATTTCGTTCTCGGATGAAAATGGCTTTGGCGGCGACGGAGGTGTCAACGCACTGTTTGAGGATCGCGAAGGGAATGTTTGGGCCGGAAGCGCGCGAGGCGTGGAACGAATCCGGGATAGCGCATTTGTGACCTACTCTTCGGCGGCTAGTATGCCATCGGAACGGAATGGACCCGTTTATGTCGACGCGGAAAATAGAACATGGTTCGCGCCCGCCGAGGGAGGGCTGTACTGGATTAGAAACGGTCGAACGGGGCCTATCCGAGAAGCGAGCATCGGGAAAGACATAGTTTATTCGATTGCCGGAAAGAAAAACGAGATTTGGGTCGGCAGACAAAACGGCGGGCTGACACACCTGCGGTACGAAAATGCGTCCGTCACGTCGCAGACTTATACGGAGCGAAATGGACTCGTTCAAAATAGCGTTTACGCCGTGTATGAGAGCCGAGATGGGACAGTGTGGGCCGGGACGTTAAGCGGCGGCGTCAGCAGATTCAAGGACGGGAGATTCATGACCTACACGACCGCGAACGGTCTCGCCTCCAACACGGTGTATTCAATACTTGAGACGCGTGATGATACAACCTGGTTTGCAACGTCTGGAGGCCTGAATTCGTTGTCAACGGGCCGCTGGAGAACCTATCCATCGAGCGAGGGACTGCCTACCGACAACGTGAATTGCCTATTCGAAGATTCAGCCGGCGTGCTTTGGGTCGGAACGGCAAGCGGAATAGCTTTTGTCAATGCCGCCGGCATCCAGAGCCCTCGCGCTGTGCCAGAGTCTCTGCGCGAACAAATACTGGGAATTCAAGAGGACAAGTCAGGCGCGCTCTGGATAGCAACATCGGATCACGTCGTGCGAGTCAATCGCGACAAACTGCTGCGGTTGGTGGTTAGCGACGATGATGTGCATGATTACGGCCTGTCGGACGGCCTCCGCAGTACAGAAGGTGTAAATCGGGACAGATCTGTAGTTGCGGATTCGTTCGGACGGATTTGGTTTTCCATGAGTCGAGGGCTATCTGTCGTTGATCCGTCTCACTTGCCGGAGAACGCAGCCGCGGCGATAGCTCACGTTGAGACGATTTTGGCGGATGGCAATGCGATCAGTATCGCAGACACGATCCACGTTCCACCCTCTAACAAGAGGATGACATTTAGCTACACGGGTCTGAGTCTCGCGGTTCCCGAGCGCGTTCGATTTAGATATTTTCTGGACGGCTTCGACCGCGCCTGGAGCGAACCTACAGCGGCACGAGAAGCTGTCTATACGAATCTCGGCCCAGGCCTGTATCGATTCCGCGTTATTGCGAGCAACAGCGATGGGATGTGGAATGGCGCAGAGACGGGTCTTCCTTTTGAAGTTGATCCGGCAGTATGGCAGACATGGTGGTTCCGTCTTTCCATCGTGTTGATCATCGGTCTCGCAGTATTCGCGTTTTTTCGACTTCGAGTGTTGGGTCTGACGAAGCAGATGAATATGCGCTTTGAAGAAAGGCTCGCAGAGCGCACGCGGATCGCGCAGGAGCTGCACGATACTTTACTGCAGGGCTTTCTCAGCGCGTCCATGCAACTGCATGTGGCCGATGATCATCTCGCTGCCGATTCGCCTGCCAAACCCCTTGTGGGCCGGGCTCTGGAATTGATGGGCACGGTTATCGATGAGAGCCGGAACGCGGTTCGGGGACTCCGTCTGCCGTATCGAAAGACTGACGATCTGGAACAGGCAGTCGCCGGAATTCAGCAAGAAGTGGGAGTCGCATTCGGGACCGGTTTTCGAGTGGTTGCTGAAGGAGCATCGCGGCCGTTGCGCCCAATGATCTGTGAGGAAGTTTATCGGATCGGTCGCGAAGCGCTGATAAACGCATTCCGTCACTCGAAAGCGAGCAACGTAGAAGTCGAACTCGAATATGCGCACAGTTACCTGCGGCTTCTGGTACGCGACAATGGCATTGGGATCGACCCGGAGGTAGTCCGGGCGGGACGTGAAGGGCATTGGGGACTCTCGGGAATGCGCGAGCGAGCCGAGAGAATCGGTGCAAGATTCCGAGTGTTGAGTGGTGCGTCCGCCGGGACGGAGATCGAACTTTCCGTGCCCGGCCATATCGCTTTCAAGTTCCCGGCTTCGAATCGCCGTAGGGGTTGGTTGCCGAGGCTGGGTCTTGGACGAGTGCGAGAAGAGGAACCGAAGACCGGCAGCGAGAAACAGAAGTGAAGGAACAGACCCGCGTTCTGTTTTCTTGCTCCGATGGTCGTACAGGATTGCGGGGGCGGATGGCGAATCAGCTTTCCGATGACAACGGGGTTGCACAGATGTCCGGGTCCAAACCATTTTGGTTGAGAAAAGCGGTCTTACTCTGCCTGTGTGTGTTGCTCGCTGGCTGCTCCACGCGAAACGCAAGTGTCGGGCCAGCTATCGAATTCACCAGGGTGCCTCTCGTCGGCGAGGGAGGTCCGGACAAAGTGGATACCATCGCAGGGCGAGTCGTCCAAGCTCGCCCAGGACAGCAAATAGTTCTTTTTGCGCGGTGGGGACCCTGGTGGGTACAGCCACTCGCCGACCAGCCGTTCACGAATATTCAACCGGATTCGAGCTGGCGCAGCACGACACATTTTGGAACGGAATACGCCGCCCTACTTGTTGACCCAGGATATCGCCCGCCGGCAACCGTGGACGTTTTGCCGGGCGAAGGTGCTGGGGTGATCGTCGTGGCAATCACCAAGGGCAGACCGGTTTTCTGGCAGACTTGGTGGTTTCTGCTCGGCGCCGCGGCCGCCTTTGCCCTCGCGGTACTAGGGTTATTTCGCGTGCGGATCCACCAAGTGACCCGGCAGCATAGTCTTCGGCTTGAAGAAAGGCTCGCGGAACGCACGCGCATCGCGCAGGAGCTACACGATACGCTCTTGCAAGATTTCCTCAGCGTCTCGATGCAACTTCACGTCGTAAACGACCAACTGGCCCCCGATTCACCCGCCAAACCGCCCGTTTCGCGTGTTCTGGACATGATGGGGCGTGTTATTCAAGATGGCCGGAACACACTGCAAGGCTTACGGTCCTCCAATTGGGGTTCTCAGGATCTGGAGGTGGCATTTTTGCGGATTCAGCAAGAGCTGGCTATCCAGAAGCAAGCGCATTTTCGCGTGATTATTCATGGAAAGGCGCGGCCATTGCGGCCGGTGATTGGCGATGACGTCTATCTCATTGGCCGGGAAGCGCTGGCTAACGCATTCCGCCATTCCGGGGCAAGCGAGATTGAACTCGAACTCGAATACGCGGCCCATCAACTGCGGCTTCTGGTGCGCGACAACGGTTGCGGGATCGTCAGCAACGTGCTGCAATCAGGACGCGCCGGACACTGGGGCTTGTCGGGCATGCGCGAACGGACGGAAAAAATTGGTGCGAGGCTGAGAGTTTTGAGCCGTGCGGAAGCGGGGATCGAGATTGAATTGTCGGTGCCCAGTCAAATCGCGTATCTTCCCCGAGACTCTGACCGTCCCTCGAGATGGCCCGCGATACTGCAGCCCCGAAAGCCGAAAGAAACTGGATCGCCTATCGAGAGCGAGAGAGCCGGATGAGCGAGCCCACGCGAATTCGCGTATTGAGTGTGGATGACCACCCGCTTCTTCGGGAGGGCATTGCCGCGATCATTAACAATCAGCCGGACATGGTGCTGGTAGCTCAGGCCTGCAACGCGCAGGAAGCCGTCCAGCAATTTAGGAAGCACCAACCAGACGTAACTCTCATGGACCTGAGGCTTCCGGACAAGAGCGGCATCGACGCGATGATAGCCGTCCGCGCGGAATTTCCCGAGGCGCGCGTCATTATTCTGACGACTTTCGAGGGTGACGTGGAAATCCAGCGCGCCCTGGAAGCGGGAGCCCGCGGCTACATGCTCAAGAGCATGCCGCCCAAAGAACTCGTGGAAGTGATCCGCCAGGTCCATGCGGGGAAGAAGCGCATCCCGCCGCAGTTGGCGGCACAGCTCGCGGAGCATATGAGCGACGAAGACCTGACGCCGCGCGAGATAGAAGTCCTCAGTCAAATTGCGGGAGGAAACCGGAATCGAGACATCGCGGAAAAACTATTCATCACGGAAGAAACCGTAAAGGTTCACATAAAGCACATTATGGAGAAGCTAGGGGCGAGTGATCGCACACAAGCCGTCGCGATTGGAGTACGCCGGGGAATCATCGAACTGTAAGGCGCGCGGGCCCTGCAATACTCATACCTCAAAAGTGGTATGAAAAGATTCCGCAATGTGGGCTTTCACCAGGCCTGCATGCTTGCGTATTTTGCTTGGTGGTGTGCTCGCGATGGTGCGTCAGGGAGAAATGCGCTGCAAAGATTATATTCCACGTTTCCGGGTGGCCGGCCTGGGATAGGCCTGCTTTTGTTGCGTGCCATGGTTGGATTAACGGCGACCGCTGAAGGAATTTTCTATCTCTCTGGTCCGTCTAGCTCTTCTTCGACAAATTGGCTACTTGGAGCGGTATTGATCACGAGCGGGGGAGCCCTCGTCGCTGGATTTGTCACCCCGTATGCAGCGCTCTTGGTGGGGCTATGTTTCCTGGGGACCGTCCTTTCGTGGTTTCCCGCGCCTTCTTCTGGTTTGCACGACGCCAGACAGGTGGCATTTGGAATGATGATTACCGCCGCCGCGCTAGCCTTGCTCGGGCCGGGAGCTTTTTCCCTCGATGGCCGCTTGTTCGGCCGCCGCGAAATTGTGATTCCGCCCGCAACGCGCCCGCCAGAACCGTGACATTGGGCGGGTAGAGCGCTAGTTCAGGGGATCTCCCGGCAAATCTGATAGTTTTGATACTCAAACTGCCTCAGCACTAACCGAAAGTGGTATTCCGAGTCACCCCTGGAGTGGTACGCAAAAACCATTCCATCTCATGATGTGCACCTGAAATAGAAGCTGCATAGTGCAGTGGGTGGACAATCTGGATTGGGGGGAGCAAATGGTTTTTGAAAATGTCGCGATTTCGAACGAGAAAAAAGTGGCTGGCTTTGTGATGTCTGAATCTCACGAGCCTGCTGAAAAAAGCCTTGTCGAAGCCGCCAGGGCAGGGCAGTCGACGGCCTTCGGCGCACTTTGCAAGCGATACGAGCAGCAGCTCTTTCGCGCGGCGATTCGCATAACCAGAAATCGTGAAGACTCGGAAGACGCCGTTCAAGACGCTTTGCTGAGAGCCTTTGTTCACCTGCGGGACTTTGACGGCAGGTCGAGCTTGGGAACTTGGCTCACGCGCATCGCCATCAATTCGGCGCTCATGATTCTCAGGAAGAAGCGAAGCTCGCATGAGATTGCCATGATGGGGACCGATGATTCTGGCGCGGATGCCCCGATCTACGAGATACCGGATCGTGGGCCGAATCCGGAAAGGCGTTACGCAGAGAGCGAAAAAGAAAGAATTCTGAAGAAGGCCATCCACAGGTTAAGGCCGACACTCCGGCAAGTGGTTGAGATTCAGCAACTGCAAGAGCGCTCGATGCGGGAAACCGCAGATGCCATGTGCATTTCCGTGGCGGCGGCCAAGGCGCGGCTGTTCCATGCCAAGGTCGCGCTGCGCAAGTCACCAATGCTTAGGCTCATGCAACGACCGGGATCCGCAGGCAAGTTCCGCGTATTGACGGCGGCATGATGGCCGCTGGCAAAAGCGGCGCGTGAGGAAGATTGGCTTATATCCCTGAGGGAAACTCAAGAGATGACAAGGAATGTCATCTACTTGCTGACGTGTTCGCGCTGTAGACGAAGAATTTGCGGCGATTTTTAGGCGGGCGCCACTCCCGCGGCCCTCATCTGCTCCCCGAAGCTCGGTTCACCCGAGTCACAGCAAGATATTCTGCCTGTCCTCCGCCAAGAATCCGTTGCGGCGTTCGTGATTTGCGCAGGCCAAACTCTTAAATACAGAGATACCAGGATGAAAACGGACAGCGCCCATACGCGGGTTTTGGGCTTGGATTCGGCGGCACAGTCCGGGAATGTGTCAGCGCGCGAGCCACAGCGCATACCGAATCGCTTGGAACATTGTCCACTGGTGGCGGGCCCGCAGGATGCGATACCAATCTACGATGGTTTGCGATTTCATAATTTCACTCCCTTGACGTACTCTGCGGGATCGGAATACGCAATGCATCAGGAGATAGACTGTTTTTTTTCTACTTCTGGTGGGCCATGCGCTGATACCACGATGGTGGAGGGATCTGAGTTCCGCGTGCGACAGAAAGGGTCCCATGCCATACCAGCTTGCAGCCACGATCAACAAAATTCGGCAGGCTAAATTGCTCTCATTGGATTGCAGCATGCGCCGACGCCGGAACTTTCTTTCTTAGAGTTGAATAATTCCCCGCCGCGCGGCGCCGAGATGACCAACCATCTTACCGTCGGCGCAGCTCCCCGAGTTATGCCATGGCGCCCGAGAGTTGGGTGTGAGCATCAGAAACGAGACGGATCGGAACAGAAATTTCCACCTCGGTCCCGGCGCCGATCCGGCTCCATACCCGGACTTGAGCTCCGACACTTCCGGCCCTCTCGCGCATCCCTAAAAGACCCCAATGCAATTCCCGCCCGGACTGCAGAACCTGCGGATCGATCCCGCACCCACTGTCACGCACGAGCACGCGCAATCGGCGCGGTGAGTACTCAACCACAGCTTCGATGGCCGCCGCGCCGGAATGTCGCAACGCGTTGAGCAGCGCTTCTCGAGCGATCAAGTAGATTTGCTCCTGGATGGCAGGATTCAAAGGCTTCGGTTGGCCCTCGACCAAGATTCGAAATTGCACGCCTGCGGGAGTGAGTTCGTCCCAGAGGACGTACAGCGCTTCTTCAAGGCTCAGGGAAGGGCTCGCGGACGAGCGCAGGTCTTGTAGGGCAACGCGGCCTTCGTCAAGTACGCGACGCATAAGCCGCAGAGCACGATTCAGCGAGGGTTTAGTGGGCGAATCCGCGGGCGTTTGTTCGACTGCGCCCTCGAGCAGCATGGAGGCGCCTAGAAAGCCTTGGAACAAAGTGTCGTGTAACTCGCGCGCGATACGCCCACGCTCTTTCTGGCGTTCTTCCAGACGAAGCTTCTGTTCGCGGTCTAATTGTTGGAGGCCAGGGCTGCGGAAGCATCCTTGTAATCGCTGGACAGCCCGCGCGATTGCCTCACGGGCGGAAAAAGCTTCACCAACCATTGTATTGAGAGACTGCTCAGCATGAAGGTTCATGGTTTGTATCGCTCCCTCTTTCTATCCATTCCCGAACATAAGGCGGACAACTCTTCAGTTTGATCCCCCGCGCTTCACAGACTGCAAGAAACCTTACGGCTTCCCGGTCCACGAGCCTTACCTCCTGTAAATCAATAGTTAAGCTTGCCACCCTTGTTTCGGCATCAAGCAATTGTTGCAACTCGGAGACATGGGCTCCCTCGATACGACCGCTAAGGAGGAAGGTTGGGGAACCATGATCTTCAGATCTCCGAATCTTTAACATCTCGGCGCTGTGATAAGCAACGCCAGGTCCATTCGTAAGATACTGAAAATAAATAGCTTTATGGATCTAAAGAACTCCCGATTTTCGTGAATTTCCGGATTTCGGCATTTTCGACGGGATTCGGGAAAACGGACTATGCGGTCTTGAAGCGGTGTTTATCGATCTTGAGGGCTCTAATCTTTGAATCGAGCGTCGAGGGAGGAACGCCAAGTTTGGAAGCAGCCCCTGTCGGCCCTGAGACCCGGCCCCGCGCCTCCGCGAGGGCGGCCTCGATGGTTTTCCTCTCCTGGGACGCCGGCATCTTGAGGAGCGTTCGGCTAGTCTGATCGGCGGTGTCAGGTTCGCGAGAGAGCCAGCTCTCGTCGACCGTGAAGTTTTCCGTTTCACAGACAATCACAGAGCGCTCAATGACGTTTTGCAGCTCGCGAATGTTACCAGGCCAGGCATAGGCCTTGAGCCTGTCAAGCGTCGTCCTGTTGATGCCCTGAAACCTCTTTCCCGTCTTGTTAGCATAACGGTCGATGAAATATTCCACCAGGAGCGGAATGTCTTCTCTTCTGTCCCGCAATGGGGGCATATCAACCGGAATGACGTTGAGCCGGTAATACAGATCGCTGCGAAAAGTGCCTGCCTCAATAGCGGCCTGCAAGTCACGATTCGTAGCGGCAATCACGCGCACGTTCGCCTGAACCACTTTGGCGCCGCCCAGCCGCTCAAACTCGCGCTCCTGAAGAACACGCAGCAGAGCAATCTGGGTCTCCGGCGGAAGTTCGCCTACTTCATCGATGAAGATGGTGCCGGCTTCGGCCAACTCGAAGCGGCCCAGGCGGCGTTGCGTCGCGCCGGTGAAAGCCCCCTTCTCATGGCCGAAAAGCTCGGAAGCAATCAGGGAAGGAGGGATGGCGGCGCAATTGACACTCACGAAGGCGCGCGCGGCGCGCTGCGAGCGTTTGTGAATCGCTCGAGCGATAAGTTCCTTGCCCGTTCCCGTTTCGCCGGTGATAAGGACCGTGGAGTCCATTGGCGCGACCTTCGCCACCCGTGTAAGGACGGTTTGCAAGGCGGGCGACTCTCCCACGATCTCCTCAAACATGGAAGAGCGGTCGATCTCTTCGCGCAGCGCGATGTTCTCATGGTAGAGCTGGTCTTTTAACACCTTGATTTGTTCAAATGCCGCTTCCAGAGCCGTTCTTGCCTCGTGTTGCTCGGTCACGTCCATGGTGGTGCCGACGACTTGGATAATTTCGCCCGACTGATTCAGCACGGGGTGAGCGATGGAGTGAAGGTGTTTTATGCTTCCGTCCGCAAGGACGATTCGATAATCGGATCCGGAATCTACCCTATCTTTCTGAGTGGACTCCATTTTCACTCTCTGCTCGACCATCGGTCGATCTTCGGCATGAACCCTATCGAGAAAACGGGACAGAGTGGCCTTCATTTTCCCGGGATCATAATCAAGAATCCGAAACATCTCTTGCGACCAGAAGGTCTCGAGCGTACGCACATTCCATGCCCAACTTCCGCTCCTGGTCATCCTCTGCGCTTCAGCTAAGTAACCCTCGCTCCGCCGCAAGGCCTCTTCTCCGCGCTTTCGCTCGGTGATGTCCGTGGAGGTACCCATGAATTGCAATAAATCTCCGGATGAGTTCAAAACAGGATGGCCAACCGCGTGGACATGTTTGACGGCGCCGTCCGGAAGCAGGACTCGGAATTCCAAGTCGTAATCCGACTTTTTATCGATGGCTCGCTCGATTACGGCTTGCCACCTGGCTCGATCTTCCGGATGAACGCGCTGCAGCCGCTTTTCCCAGCCTGGCATGCCTTCCGCTGGATCAAAACCGAAGATGCGATACCATTCCTCGGAAAGATGTACAGGGGCTCTTCCCGCCACCTCCCACACCCAACTCCCTGTGTGGGTGAGCCTCTGCGCTTCCGTAAGATGGCTCTCGCTCTGCCGCAACGCTTCTTGCGACCGCTTGTTCTCCGTGACGTCTGTCACGGCTCCCACGTAAAGCGAAGAATCCGCTTCGTCCCTTGTCGAAAGATGAGCCAATACTCGCACCGATTTGACGGAGCCATCGGGCATCATCAGCCGATGCCCGAAGTCAAAACCGATCCCCTCCGCCGCCGCGCCTTCGATGGTTTCGCGGACAAACACGCGATCTTCCGGGTGAGTTCGCGCAATCACCAGATCGACCGTTGGTTTCGTCGCAGGATCGTATTCGAATATTCGAAAAGTTTCGGCGGACCAGTAAATTTCTCCCGTCGAAGCGCACCAGCCGAAACTGCCGGTGCGGCTCAGACGCTGCGCCTCTGCCAGGTAAGCCTCGCTCCGTCGCAGCGAGTCCTCGGCCCGCTTACGTTCGGCTTTTTCTGTGGCTTCGCGCAGCGCACGCTGCACCGACGGCACCAGCCTCGATAGGCGCGTCTTCAGAACATAATCCGTTGCGCCAATTTTGAGCGCTTCGATCGCCACTTCTTCGCCGAGTGTTCCGGAAACAAAGATGAAGGGCACATCCGGAGAGGTTTTCATTGCCAGTTTCAATGCGGAAAGGCCGTCGAACGACGGGAGGCTGTAGTCCGCCAGAATCAGATCGATTCCACCTCGCTCAAGGGATGCCAGGAACGAAGCCTGAGTTTCCACCCGTGTTACTTCACAGACGATTTCTTCCGAAAGCAGCTCCTGAATCAGATCCGTGTCCTTAGGATCGTCCTCGAGAGACAGGATCCGCAAAGGCTGCGACATACTCACTTCCTTACGCTGCCGGGCGGCGCCTGATTGATGATGGCCCAGAAGACGCCCAATTCTCGAATGGCGTTTACAAACTCGTGAAAATCAACGGGCTTAACCACGTAGGCGTTGACTCCAAGTTTGTAGCTTGCCACCATATCCTTTTCCTCGTGGGAAGAGGTGAGCACCACTACCGGAATGATTTTTAGTTTTTCGTCGGACTTGATTTTCTGCAAAACCTCCAATCCGTCGACCTTGGGCAGTTTTAGATCCAGCAAAATGACAGCGGGGTTGTCGCTGCTACGTGTCTTGAACTTCCCCCGGGAATAGAGGTAGTCCAGGGCTTCTTCGCCATCGTGGGTGACCACGACCTCATTGGCGAGGTTGTATTCCTCCAGAGCCGTCAATGTAAGTTCCACGTCTTTGGGGTCGTCCTCAACCATCAAAATACGTCCCAGCAAGTCCATAGTCGCCTTTCCGGATTTTAGAATTTGGGAACTGAGAAATAAAAAGTCGCGCCCTGATCGACTACGCCCTCGGCCCGAACTTCGCCGCCATGACGGTGGATGATACGCTGAACGGTTGCCAGGCCTATGCCCGTACCCTCAAACGCGTCAGACTGATGTAGACGTTGAAACACCCCAAACAGTTTCTTTACGTATTTCATATCAAAGCCGGCTCCGTTGTCCCTGACGAATACCACTATCTCATCTTTGTTCCCGTCGGCGCTCCCGATCTCGATCTTGGTTTGTGGCTGCCTGCTCGTAAATTTAACGGCGTTGGAAAGCAGGTTGACAAGAACGACTCTCAACATAGACCGGTCTCCGTGACAGGCGGGAAGCGCGCTGATCTTCCATGTAATATCGCGGCCGTGCGTCTCTTGCCGTAGCTCGGCGAGGACTTCCTTTACGAGTTGGTCCAGGCTCACCGACGTCATTTGCGTCTCCGCTCGCCCTATCCGCGAAAACGTCAGTAGGTCGTCAATCAAGTTGCCCATCCGTTTTGCCGACTCCAGAATCATCGTCATGTACCGATGGCTCTTGTCGTCCAGTAGGGAAGCCACCTTTTTCTGAAGCAGTTCGGCATACCCCGCCATGTGGCGAAGAGGCGCACGCAAGTCGTGCGAAACGGAATAGGCGAAAGCTTCCAACTCCTTGTTGGTGGCTTCGAGTTCCTTCGACCGCTTCGCCAGTTCCTCGTTGAGGCCGCGAATTTCCTCCTCCCGGCGTCTGCGCTCCGTGATGTCGTTATTAGTTTCTAGGATGGCTACAGGCCGCTCCTGCTCGTCGCGCCGCAGCGCCCACCGGCTCGCCACCACCACGGCGGTGCCGTCCGATTTCGTGCGCTTGAGTTCTCCCTCCCAGCGCCCAACCCGAAGCAACTCCGCGTGGATGTCGTTGAGCGACGCTGGGAAAATGGTCTGCAGAAGCTGGTCGGAACGCTTCCCAATCGCCTCCTGCGGCGCCCACCCGTACAACTCTTGTGCCCCCCGATTCCAGTAACTGATTACGAAATCCATGTTACGGACGAAGATGGTGTCATGCGTTAAGTTGAGCAGGCTGGCCTGCTCTGATCGCTCCTTTACTTCGGCTTGAAGGCGATCGCGGGCCTGGGAAAGAGCGCGCTCGACCCTCCGCCGGACGGCACTGAACCACGCCACCAGCGATGCGAAAGCCACAAAAACAATAAGGTAAGGGATCTCCGAGCGGCTTACGTAAAAGGTGTAAAGCGGCTCGGTGAAGAAATAATCGAAGAAACCGATCGACAGCACAACCGCGAGCGCGGCAGGCCCCGGCCCTGCAAACCAGGCAGTGAGCGCGACGGCAAAGAGGAAAAGCGGCAGCGCCACATCGCGGAATCCGTAGTGCTGCGTCAGAAGCCCCAAGCCCAGGGCAGCCGCGACGCATACAACTCCAAGGCCGTACCGTAGGAAGACTGGACGGGCTTTCTGCAAATAGAAATTCGCGCGCGCCATGGTTCGTCTCACTTCGACGCGTAGTGGCATTTCCCTATGCCTGGAAATGCGCCGAAGTTCACCCCTCGCTTTGAGCCAGAACAATAGCACGAGATGGTTTCTGCTTTCTTCGGATTGCCGTGCGGTACTCTATTCTTCGACGAAATTGCATCGGACTCATGGGGGGCAAAAAATGAACGCGCGACTGGTTTCTCTTTCTGGATATGAGCTACTCATTTCTCCCCGGCTCAATAAAGGAACGGCTTTCACCGACCACGAACGCGACGTATTTGACCTGCACGGTCTTCTCCCGCCGCATGTGGGAAGCCTTGATGAGCAGGTTGAGCGGCGCATGCGCGCGCTCGCGGAGCAATCGACGCCATTCAACAAGTACAGTTTTCTGCGCGACCTCCAGGACACGAACGAAACACTCTTTTATGCGCTTCTCGTTCGCAACGTCGAACAAATGCTGCCTCTTGTTTACACACCGACTGTCGGCGAAGGTTGCCAGCGCTTCAGCGAGATCTGGAGAAAACCTCGCGGCTTGTTTCTCAGCTATCCCAACAAAGACCGCATCGCTCATATCTTGAGTCATCCGCGGTACGACGACGTCAAATGCATCGTGGTCAGCGATGGAGAACGAATCCTCGGCCTGGGCGATCAGGGCGCAGGCGGAATGGGTATCCCCATCGGAAAGATGGCCCTCTACACCGCGCTCGGCGGCATTCATCCGGAGCATTGCCTTCCGATTCTGCTCGACGTTGGAACCGACAACCAAGACAGGTTAAACAGTGCGATCTACATCGGTTGGAGACATCATCGCATTCGCGGCGAAGAGTACGACGCTTTCGTCGACGTTTTTGTTCAGAGCGTGAAGAAACGCTGGCCGCACGTCCTGCTCCAATGGGAGGACTTTGCCGGTTCGAATGCCGCGCGGCTTCTGGCAAGGTACCGGGATCAGCTGTGCACCTTCAACGATGACATTCAAGGCACCGCGGCAGTAGCAGCGGCGACGGCGATCTCCGCGATCAACGTAACAGGCAGCTCGCTTGAGCAGCAGACCGTCGCGGTGGTCGGCTTCGGAAGCGCGGGCCTGGGCATCACCAACTTGTTGGTGAAGTTCATGCAGGACAAGGGCCTTAGCGAAGAACAAGCTCGCCAGCGCTTTTACGCCATCGACCGCTACGGCCTCATCACCGAAAACACCAGGGACGTGCGCCCCGAACAGCTTCCGTACGCGCGCAAAGAGCAGGAAGTGCAAGGATGGCGGCAACCGAACGGGGAGATCACCCTGCTCGATGTCGTTCGGAATGCAAAGCCCTCCGTTCTCATCGGCGTGTCTGGTCAACCGGGCGCTTTCACGGAACAGGCCGTGCGTGAAATGGCAAAGCATACCGCCCGTCCGGTCATCTTCCCGCTTTCGAATCCTACTTCGCGCAGCGAAGCGGCTCCGCAGGATCTGATGGACTGGACGGAAGGTAGAGCGCTGATCGGCACCGGCAGTCCGTTCGAGCCGGTCAACGTTGGCGGCAAAAAGGTTCGCATCACGCAGACGAATAACTCCTACATATTTCCAGGACTTGCTCTTGGAATCGTTGCCTCCAAAGCGAGGCGTGTGACCGATGCCATGGTTAAGGCCGCCGCCGAGGAATTGGTGCGCCACCTGCCGACACTTAGCGACAAGCAAGCCAGCCTTCTCCCGCCGATTTCGGAAGCGCGCAAACTCGGCCGCCAGATCGCGCAAGCCGTAGGAAAACAGGCGATTCAAGATGGACAGGCGCAGGTCGCCGACGAAGATGCCCTTAACCGCGAACTCGAAGCGAACATCTGGGACCCGGCGTACGTTCCCTACGAACGCAAGCCGGAGTCTCTTCAACGAACCGCGTAACACACGCTTAGCGCTGCCAAAGCGTCCCAGCGAACGACCCGTCTAGAGGTTGGTGGACGAGAGGGGATTCGAACTCCCGCCCTGCTTGTTGCGAACAGTGGGGAAAATAAGCTAAGGCAAAGTGCCACAATCACTTAGCTGTTTTCACGGGGCCTTTAATTGGCAAGTCTGGCAACTCGGTTTTCTCTTACTCTTTTCAATGCAGTTCGAGGTGAGAAGCCGGATAAAATCACGCGCGCTCCCGGCTGTTAGCCGCAAAGGCGCTCTGAGCCCACCCATAGTTGAGCCAGATCTCTGAGGTTATCTTTGTATGTACGCGTCACCAAGTATTGCTCCCCGCCCTTTACACGCAACCTGTACTCTCCTGTCGGCAAAGGTTGGATCTCCTCCACGGCGGAAATATTCACGACGACCGAGCGGTGGATGCGAATAAAACCGTAAGGCTTGAGTTTCTCCGCCATGGCCGAGAGGGACTCGCGCAGCAATTAGGGATTGGGTTGGTGTCGCAACGAAACATAGTTACCTTCGGCTTGCACTGCCACGATCTCGGCTAAATCCAAGAATAGGATTCTGCCGTTTGCCTTAAACGCGATTCGTGGTGCCCGGGTGCTCATGATGGAACCCCCCGCATTGCTCTGTCGTTTCGACTTCCTGCTACACGAAGCGAGACTGACGATTGCACTTCTAAATGAAACGGTCCTACATAACCGGAGCAGCCGATCCGTCTGATTTATTCATCAAAAAACCCAGCACCTGGATCAGCCGGCCCATAAGTTACTTCTGCCCAGTGCTTACTGCTGACGGAAAGGTGGATTGTGCGCCGAAATAACACTCAATAGATTCCAACCGTCCGTTCTTGATGCGGAGATACTCCACGTTCCGGAACGATTTGCCGTTCTTGGTGTGGCAAAGATACTTCACAAAAGCATCCTCCGCGCCGGCGGTGATTCGCTCGAGGTCAAAGTGTCCAATGAAATCAACCTGTGTGTCCCAACATTGCGCTTTGAAAATGCTCTTGCTGATGTGGTCGTCGCCGGCCGCGCTCGTAAAGGTGAAGGTGTCGGCGAGCAGCATATTGAACGTGTCCAAATCCTTCTTTTCCCACGCCGCGTACCACTTGCGGATGATCTCCTCGTTCGTTGAGTCAGGCCCTCCCAATGCGCTGGCCCTTGCCGGTCCTGGTAGGGTTACCGCGCCGACCAGCGCGCAGGCTCCCGTTGCGAGCAGATTCCTGCGCGGCATTGTGATCCTTGTCATTGTTCGTTCTCCTTTCATGATGCAGTTTGAAACGCTCAGCCCGATCGCGATGCGGTCAGCCCCGCTTGTAGTTGTTCGGCGGCCGAAGAGATCTCAGCCACCCCACGATATTTCTGATTCCCGCTTTCCACACCTTCGCATCTTGAGCATTCTTTCCTAACGTGGAGTAGCCCTCGACCGTCGCGATCAGAAAACTGGCCGCCTCGTCTGGATTCAGGTCGCGGCGAACTGTTCCTTGGGACTTCCCCTTCCGCAAAAGCGTTGCAATTCCTTCCTGCCAGTCAAGGAATATCCTCTCCAGTCGCTTGCGGAATTGCTCGTCCAGCGGCGACATCTCCTGTGACAAAAGCAGCAGCGGACAACCGGCGCGAACGTCTCGGGGCCCCGCTGGTATCCGCCGGACAACGCCGATCAAAATGTCGATAGGTTCCCCTTCGCTCTCCATAGGACGCAACCACCTGTCGCGCGTAAGTTTTGCGATCTTCTCTTCGACGACGGCATAGCCGAGGGCTTCCTTGCTCTCGAAGTGGTGATAGAGCGCTCCCTTGGTGACGTTAGTGGCGGCGAGGATTGCATCGATGCTGGCACTCTGAAAGCCGGATCTGCGGATCTCTCGAAAGGCCGCTTGCAGCAAGCGTTCCCGTGTACGCTCCGGATCACGAGTCCTTCGCTTCTTCTCGTGAGCAACTAGCATACCAACTAGTATGTTTGTTAGACCATTTGAAAATCAAGCGGAATGTCTAACTCCTGGCGACTCGAAGTTCTCGAATTTCGTAACCTCTCGCCAGTGTGTGTATGAAAAGTTGTAGAAACAGTCGGTCGCGCTGTTTTGGGGTCGTCTCAAGAGGTTGTTAGCCTACCACTCTGCGTCGAGGACCGAAGGCTTGAACTTGTTGTGTCACGTAATCGTTTTGAGTGTGGAACACCCCATGCTTCCTCAGTTGTTACTCAGCAGGAATTTGTGGAGTGGTCTGCCAATTCCGCTCTGAACTGCTAACGCGCCGAGTGGTCCGTGACCTAAATCGCCAGCCATCTGGGCACGGCTTTCACCGGAAGAAAAAAGAGGGGATATGAACACGCTAAGACAGTGGAAGTTCTGGATACCGTTGGTTACGACGATCGTTCTGGGTTGCTTTAGCGATGCGCGCGCACAGATCAGCTACAAAATTGCCGATTTGGGCATCAACAACAGCAAAGACAACTTCAGTATGGCCATGGGCCTGAACAATCAGGGCTGGGCGGAGAACATGGATGGGACCGTGAACCCTCCCGAGAATAATCTTTTTACGTCAGTTTCAAGGGGCCGCGCGGTGATCAGCATCTACGGATTCAACATTGACCTGGGCACGCTCGGAAAACCCGGCGCCAACAGTTGGATTAACTGGGGCGGGATCAACGACCGCGGGGAAGCCGTTGGTATGTCCGAAACAGCTGTTCTAGATCCGAACGGCGAAGACATTTGCGGCTTCGGCACACACCTTACGTGCGTTCCGTTTCTTTGGCGAGACGGCCACATGAGCGCTCTCCCGACGGTGGGCGGCAATAACGGGCAGGCCAGCGCCATCAACAACCGCGGACAATCCGTAGGATTTGCGGAAACGGCGGACGCAGACCCCACGTGCCCGCCCGTTCCTGCTGACGTCCCGGTATTGTGGGAAAAGGGCCAAGCCCACGCCCTTCCTTTAGTAGGTACGGATCCAGACGGTTTCGCATTCGGGATCAACGATCGAGGCCAGGCCGTCGGCTACTCGGGAAACTGCTTCTTCGCGACGCACGCTGTTGTGTGGACAAACAACACTGCCGTCGTGCTTCAGGACCTCGGAGGTACAAAATCCAATGTCGCCTACGTCATTAACAACCTGGGCCAAATTGCCGGGAAGGTCCGCAGCGCCGATGGCACAACCTACGTAGCCGCTCTTTGGCAGCCGGACGGCACACTCACAATCCTCGGCATTCTGCCGGAAGATTTTGCCGCCTTCGCCACCGGCATCAACGACCGGGGCCAAGTGGTTGGAAACAACTTTGACTCCAACTTCAACTGGTCCCACGGCTTCATCTGGCAGGACGGTGTGATGACCGACCTTAATTCGCTAATTCCTGCGGATTCCGGCCTCTTCATAATCTCGGCTAGCAATATCAATGAGCGTGGACAAATCTCGGGTATGGCAACGGTGCAAACCGGGCCCCATGCGGGCGACATTCACGCATTTCTCTTGACCCCCGTAGACGGACGCATAGGCGCCTCGATGGCAGACTTCGCACGTACGCATCCCGAATCCATTTTGCACGGGAACGTTTGCAGCCACTTTTTACAGAGATCCGGACCCGACCGATTCGACCAATAGGGGCATTCGTCCCCCTGGGGTCTGTGCCTGATCTCTCGCAGGGCGACCTCCTCTCATTGCGACACCTTTGTCCAATGGCCTACGATTTTCAAGCCACGGAGGAGTTGAGCGTTCAACGCGACGATCATCGTTGACGTGCTCATGGCGATCGCGCCAACACTCATAGGGAGATCAATTCGCCACCGGACGAAGAGTCCTGCAGGAACCGGGATAGCAATCAGATTATAGGCTGTCGCCCAAACCAGATTTTGAACCATTTTACTGTACGCAGCGCGTGACAATTCGATTGCTTCCACAACGTCGCGTGGGTTGCTACGCGCGAGCACAATTCCTGCGGATTCGACGGCGACGTCAGTGGGCGGGTGAGACAGCCTCAGCGCCATACAACGATTTTGACTTTGTCTTTCTCCGTCGAGTGCCCCATTCTTGCGGGTTTGGAGTTTGGTTTTGCAAGGGTGGTCTTTCCTTATTTTTGTTACTTCTTCGTTTTAGTCCATTCGACGACCTGCGCAGTCGCGTTCCGAGATCCGCTCCTTTCCTTCCACTCGCTAGAAGCCATCCCATATTGCTCGGACATCACGGAAGGTACCGCACCAAGAGTTCGCCGCCCCGCCTTGCCCAAGGTTCCCACCGCACTTCGCTCTTTCTCCTCGTGAGCGCCGTAGGCGCGTCACACGTTTAACCCAGCCCGTAAGGGCTGGGAAGCATCGAACTCCAGGCCCGAACACCCTAGGTGTGGCACAAATCTTCTGTCTCCAAAGTATTTATGAGATAAGTTCTCCTCACCGCCCACTTGCTTCCCCGCGGATCTCCACCCCATTATCGAACCAATTAACCCCCGCTAACTCTTTAAAAATTCTCGACTTCCGCCGCCTCGTTCGAATGATACCATTAAATAATAGTCCTTGACAGTAATGCCAAAACCGTGCTACCCTGTCTCATGCTTTCGTCGCAATCCACCCAATCTCGCAGACTCTCGCCTGTTTTTTCTTCCTTCTGTGCACGCGGCGCGTCTGCGTTTAGCTCTTTTCCTTTGCCTTTCAACATTTCAACTTTCGAACTTTCCAACCTGCAACCGATCCTTTCCCCAAGCCCTTTCTTTGCCACTCTTACAAACCCTCTCCAACTGGCTGAAAACACATCCACTTTAAGTCCTGCATTTGCCACTCTTACGCGCCATGTCAACCATAACCCCTTTGTTTGCCACTCTTACAGAAAACACCCGGGGTGGGGGTCACATCTTTCAAACGAAAGGGTCCGGAGCGTCCTTGGAAGCTTCTCGGATCAGGATTCACCGAACACGAATCGCAATTCGCATCCTCTATTAGTCACTCTTCACTCACCACTCTTCGCAGCTTCGGCTCCCTTTATTCCACCAGTCACGGGTCACCAGTTACAAGTCACCAAGTCCTTTATAATCCACACTTACAGAAAATGCGCCTGTAACTCCTTTAGAATCCGCACTTCCAAAACACAGCACTTAAAGCCCTTTAGAATGAACACTTACAAAAAAACAGGGGAGGGGGTGGTTTGGGCTGGGCAAACAACATGCCGCGCCGCAACTAACTAGGGATTCTAATGATTTGCCCGGGACGAATGGCTTCGAGGCGCCCGAGACAAGCGGAGGCGAGTGGCAGCAGGTCTTTCAGCCGATTCGACTTCGCGCGGAAAATCACGATGGCGATCTCGCGGGTGGCCAGATTTTGCTCATATTCGATACCTTGATCCACGGTGAGGAAGACGTCGAATTTGGTCCGCTTCCGCTGCTTCGAGGAGGTCGCCATTTTTCAGCCCGGCGAATCCGGCGTAACGGGCTGTTTGGCATTGGTGACCTCGGAGAGAGTTTCGGAAACGCTCGTCGATACATTCGTCGATCAGGATGCGCATCTAGGTACGCGCGAGCAAAAGGTGTTTGGCTTCCTCGAGAGCGGCGATGGCCGATTCGCGAGAGACAGTGGGAAATCCTTCCAGAAAATCTTCGAGCGTTTCTCCGCCCTCGAGGTAGTCGAAGAGCGTTTGGATGGGAACTCGCGTCCCGCGAAAGACGGGGGTTCCGCCAAGAATATCCGGGTTTTTAGTGATGACTCCCATGAGGGGATTGTATCACGCGTAGTTGCTCACAAGGATGACCTCAGTTGGCTGGAGAACTATACGAATTCGCGTTTTCAACACTTACCACACATACGTTCCCGCGGATTCTGCGGGCAGGGTCGTCGTGAAGGATCTGCCGTGATACTTCACATCGAACGTTTTCGTGAAGTTGCCGGTGTTCGATACGATCAGCACGATCTTTCCTTCAGGGGTGAGAAAGGCTACATTCGACAATTGCTCCAGATCGTTGGACCCAACCCGCACAGAACCGGGCGGCACAAATTTCGAAAAGTGCTCGAGCGCGTAGTAAGCCAAATTGCGAGTTACAGTATTGCCGTCGAGAGTGATCGCGCCCTGGCACATCGTACATCCGCCGTCATTGGTGTGCGGCCCATAATTCGGGTCGGCGGCAAGGTTCCAGAGAAGTACGTTGCGGCTCCAGTTCCGGGTGGAGCCGATCAGCACCCGGCTAAGGGCCCCGGCAATACCGAGCGGTCCGCTCGGACGACCGCCTATCGACTGCTCGGTCATGTACAGATTCTTGTTCGGATATTCATCATGAACGTTCGTCAAAATAGAAGTTTCTCCGCCATACAGGTGAAAGGCGGTGCCATCGACATACTTGCTGGCATCGGGGTCCGCCAGGATCGACAGAGGATACGATGGAACATCTGGATTGTGATCGTACAAGAGTATCTTCGTATGGATTTCCGCCTTTTGAAACGCGGGTCCGAGATGCTTTGCGATGAAGGCGTCCTCCTCCTCCGCGAACACCACCATGCTCGGCGTGTTCTTCGGGTTCAAAGGCTCATTCTCGATCGTGATGGCGTCAATCGTGATGCCTTCGGCCTTCATGCCTTCGACATACTTCACCAAATAATTCGCGTACGCGCCGTAATATTCAGGCTTTAAATTGCCTCCTTTCGACTTGTCGTTCGTTTTCATCCAGGCTGGAGCAGACCAGGGAGAGGCAAGTATCTTCATCCCTGGGTCAATCGCGAGAATCTCTTTCAGGATAGGGATGACGTCGGCACGATCGGGGGCCAGGCTGAATTTGGCCAGTTCCACATCGTTCTCTCCTGCCGGCCGATCATCGTAGGAAAACACATGGTCATTCATATCGGAGGCGCCGATACTTACTCTCAGGTAGCTGATGCCAATAGCGTTCTCCTGGCTTGCGAAAAGTTCTTTCAGTAAGGAGTTCCTGGCAGCAGGTTCCATACGCATAAGAAGTTGCGCACTCCCGCCTGTCAGAGCGAGACCAAATCCGTCGATGGGCTGATACTGCTGCATGTCGTTCACGTCGACGACGGGGAGGGCATTGCGGGATTCGGAAAACTGCAGGGGCGGCGTCTGGAGAGCGAACAAGGAAGACCGGTCCGCAGTCGTCAACCAGAGCCGGGCGTTCCGCTGCTGCTGGGCGTTCGATGAGATGAACGGGAATATCAGGAGTGCACACAACAAAAACATGGCGAGTCTGCGGTTCATGGAAACCTCCTCTTGCCAGCTGTAGTACGCAAAAAATCCGTTCAGCGGTTTTCAATGCATCCGACCGTCGCGTTATTTGCTTTTAACTTTCCGGCTGCATTGCGAGCGGAGCACTCACCAGAGTGCCTTGGTCATCCTGTGCCGCGTAAGGTTGAGCGGGTACCCTGCCGCTCGAGTTCCGCGCGGCAAATTCAGGCTCAATCGAGATTTCCTGAACCCAGTCTTCGTGTTCTTCGATGCGGTTCAACAGAGTGCGCGCGGCTATTTCCCCCATTTTTTGGAGCGGTTGCCGCACGGTTGTGAGACTCGGGTTGTTGTGGACGGCAATTCGTATGTCGTCGAAGCCGACCACAGAAATATCTTCTGGAACGCGCAGTCCGGCCTGCTCGAACACGCGAATTGCGCCGATCGCGGAGATGTCGTTATAGGCAAACAGCGCCGTGAACGGCCTTTTGCGGGACAACAGCGTTTTCGCGGAGGGATAGCCAAGCTGGGGCGTGGCATCGTCTCCCTCGAGTTGAACGACTAGTTCCGCGCGCATGCGGATTCCAAGCTCCTCGGCCACTTCGCGGATGCCGTTCCAGCGGTCCTCCGAATCTGGGCTGACTTCAGCACCTTTCATAAAGGCGATTTCGGTATGACCGAGCTCGATCAGATGACTCAACGCCAGCCAGGCTCCTTTTCGATGATCCAAAACGACGTTCGTAACACCTTCCAAGCGGCGGTGGCCCGGGATGGCGATCGTCGGCAGCGGCAAAGGGTGATCGATAACGGTGTCCACGGTAATGAATCCTTCGACGCCGCGATCCAAAAGAATGTGCGCGTACGTTTCAAGGAGCTTAGGGTCGTGGCGGTGAGCAACGGTTAGGAAGAAAAAATTCTTCTGCTGAAGGTATCGTTCAATGCCGTTAATAATCGGCGAGCCGTAAAAGTCACCGATCTCCTGGGTCACCACGCCGATCATATAGGTGCGCTTTACGCCCAAATTGCGAGCATAGAAGCTGGGGCGATAGTTCAACTCGCGGGCGGCGGCGAGGATGCGCTCTTGCGTTTGCAGTGGAACAGATCGGGAGGCGGCAGTCTTATTTAACACCGCAGAGCAGGTCCCTTTTGTGAGACCCACTCGCTCGGCCACCATTTTCAAGGTGACGTGGCTGTTCTTGCCGTTTCCCTTATTTTTCTGGGATTCCATACGGCCATCGCTCCTCACACTCAACCACAATATAGCGTGCAGGACGGCACCATGCCGGACTCGACCAATTGGCTGGCATTCTACCTTATTAAGCCCCCTCCGCACAGCAAACTGGCCCGTTTGTACTGGAACTTACTAGAATACCGATCTTTTATCCACGAAAAATTTAGAATACCGGTATTTTTCGCTTGACAAGGCATGGGCACCTGGCGCTAAATGGCGCCACACGGGGTAGTGCAAAAATACTAATTGAGTTGAGCAAAAACTGTGATGCGTGTTTGTTGGGAGTGCTTTATGAGCAGGACAGGGCCTGGGGTGCTGTTTAGCGGGAAAGCCATTTCTGACGGGGTGGTCAATTCTTGGGGTGGGAGGAATTCAATGAATAGATTATTTAGGTTAGCGCTTGCGTTTTGCCTTGTCGTTTGTATGGCTAGGCCGGTCTTTTCCCAGAGTAGAAATACCGGGGAGATTCGCGGCACGGTGACGGATGCGACGGGAGCCGTTTTGCCGGGTGCCACCGTCACGCTTACCAATATAGATACAGGGGAGACGAAGGACTTCGTCACGAACGCGGACGGTATTTACGACACCGTTTCGACGCCCGCAGGAAACTATAACATTAGCTTCACCGTTAAAGGCTTCAAGAAGCTGGTGCGCGGGCCCTTCACGCTCAACGTCGACGTAATCACCGAGAACGCCGCCTTGGACGTTGGTCAGGTGACGGAAACGGTGACGGTAGAAGGGAATGGCGTGCCCCTTCTCGACACCGAAACCAGCCACATGGGGGCAGTTCTTGAAAAGGAAACCATTGGTAAACTGCCTCAAGTGGGCGCCGGAATCACTGGCAACGACTGGGCTAACTTCAATATCCTCCTCCCCGGCGCTGCCGGAGCCCCTTCGCAGCCGGCCTCCGAAGGCAGCGGCTCCTATAACGCGGGAGACGCCATTTCAATTAATGGCAACTTGCCCAATTACGCGAACTATCTCGCGGACGGCGCCGTTGTTCAATTGCCGGTTAGCAACAACGTGGACAACACGGTCTTTGAAGCTGTCTCGGAGGTTCAGATCACCACGTCTTCGTTCTCAGCTGAATATGGCATTGGCGGAGCCGTATTCAACCAGATCAGCAAAAGCGGGACCAACGGTTTCCACGGATCAGCTTACGATTATTGGCAGAACGACATTCTGAACGCTGCCCAATTTTTTAATAATGCGCTGCCAAATGGTACCTTTGTGAAACCGGCGCCGGCGTATTTGCGGTACAACGAGTGGGGCGGCTCAGTAGGCGGTCCCATCCTCAAGAACAAGTTGTTCTTCTACTTCGTCCGGGACAAGATCTATGACAACGGCGCCGGAAGCGTTCACCACAGTACGGTTCCCACCCTCGCGGAGAGAGGCATGGGCACGGCCAATCCGGGCGCATTTGATTTCAGCGGCAATCCCCTCATCTACAACCCCGCGACGCGGACGTCGGTGGGCGGGCCTGCGACGCAGTTTGCTGGCAACATTATACCGGGCTCTATGGTGGACCCTGTCGCCGCGAAGCTTCTGGCGTCCTACCCTCTGCCTAACGCAGCGGGAACCCCGGCGACAATTAACGGCGTCGTTTACCCGGGAGACATCCAAAACAACTTCACCTTCACAGCGTCCGCTCCCAACCCGAATCTCCGGTATTTTGGGCGCATTGACTACGATTATTCTTCGAAAAACCGGGTTAGCTTTTCCATCAGTCAGAAGAACAACAATGGAAAGAATATCAACCAGTTGCCATGCCCTCTCAACTGCTTTTCGGGGGACATCGACGGTTACAACGTACAGCTTTCCGATACCTGGTCAATCACTCCGACGCTGGTCAACGAATTCCGCATGGGGTATACCAAGCAAGGCAACTGGTTCGTTCCTCAGACCCTTGGATTCAATAGTGCAACCTCACTGGGTTTGCAATACGCCAAGGCGGCCGTCTTCCCGACCATCAACGTGAGCGGCGTATGCTGCACGCAATTGGCCCCGGGTACGAACGCCGTGTATATCGAGAACCTCTACGATCCGTCGGATGTGATTACGCTGGTCAAAGGCCGCCACATTCTGCACTTCGGCATCGAAGTGCTGATGGGCGAAGGTAACACCACGCCGTGGGGCAACATTACCGCGGGCAATTTCGGTTTCACCGGGCAGTACACCCAGCAAAACGGCGTCGCCGGCACTGGACTGGGAGTCGCCGATTTCCTGCTTGGCGACGTCGAAAACTGGTCTGCGACCAATCAGTCAACGTCCTATGCGCGATTGAAGAGCCCGCAAGCCTTCGTGCAAGACGACATCAAGCTGCGCTCGAATTTCACCTTGAACCTTGGCTTGCGCTATGTAGGGACGACTGGATTTAGCGAGACCAAGAATAGCCTGGGCGGATTCGATCCCAATCTCATTAACCCTGCCAATGGGACCCTCGGTTCGATGTGGTTCGCGGGTCAGGATAACCGCAACACATTGCAGAAAGGGGTTTGGGACATTTTCCTTCCCCGCGTCGGCTTTGCCTGGTCTATCCGACCCGATACAGTGATCAGAGGCGGTTTTGGGATGTACTCGTATAACTTTAGCCAAGACACGTATGGAAACGGAATAGGAGTTGGGGCGCTCACTACCAGTACGGGCAGCACCACCGACCCCAACGTTGGGGCTGGCCCGGCGCCTCTGATCAACTTGAACGCGTCCGCTGCTACCGCTAATTCCGTGCTCACGTACGTGGTGGGGTCGCCGGCGGCACGGCAACCCTTAACCTACTGCTGCACCCCGGGTGTCTTCCACAACCAGACGTATGTTCCGTATATGGTCCAACCCGGGAGAATCAATGAGTGGCAGTTGAGCGCCGAGCATCAATTCGCGGGTAATTTCATGGCCTCGCTCGCCTATGTGGGCAGCCACGGATCGAACCTGCAATTCCCGACGGACCTGAACCAGGTCACCAACCCGGCCAATATGGTGGCAGGCAACCAGGCTCTGCGTCCGTTCCCATCTTGGGGCAGCCTTGGCGGCAACTTTTACAACGGTATTTCAAATTACACCGCCGCGCAAGCCATGATCACCAAGCGTTATACCAACGGCTTACTCTTCAGTTTCAACTATGTCTGGTCGCATTTCCTGGATGATCAGGATTCGTCCGGATGGGGCAGCCGCGGAGGGACGCAGTCCTGGCAAATCGGCAATAACCTGAAGGCCAACTATGCCAACTCCAATTTCGACATCCCGAACTCGGTCAAGGGATACGCTGCTTACGACCTGCCTTTCGGCAAGGGAAGGAAGTATGTGAGTCAGGCTAACACGCTGGAGGACGCTGCCATCGGCGGATGGCAGATCAGTGGAACGATGCTCATTCAGGACGGGAATCCGTTTACCATAACCAACTCTGTAAACAACAGCCACTCGGATTGCGGTAATGGATGCGCGTGGTTTCCCAATCTCGTGGGCAATCCCAATTCCGGCGTTCCAGCCTCTCCGGTCAACTCGATTTCCTGGTTTAATACCGCAGCGTTTGCCTCCGCTGCAACCGGAACATTCGGCAACAATGGCCGGAACACACTGCGGGGGCCGCACTTGAATGTCTTTGACATGTCCCTGTCTAAGACCATTAAGGTCAGAGAGCGAATTGAGCTGCAATTGCGATCTGACTGGGTCAACGTCTTCAACCACCCGAGCTTCGGCCTGCCGAGTTCAACACTGGGAGCAGGTAACTTCGGGCAAATCAATGGCGCATCCCCCAACGGCGGTATCGCGGTTGCCCCTCGAACCGGTCAACTTAGCGCGCGCATAACGTTCTAACAGAGATGGCCAATTAGGGAGAGGACGGCAGAAGCCTGCCGTCCTCAACTCTGTCTGGACGAAGAACGAGACTTTAGAATGCGCTTGGTGCGCCGTACAATCGGGACATGAGCACAAAAGCGATCGTGGTTTTGGCGTGGTTGGTTCTCTGTGTCGCGCTGGTGCCGTGCTTCTCCCAATCGAATCCTAGCCGCCAACAGCAAATCGAATTACACAGTCGTCAGGCTGCGGAATACCAGAAGGAGAACAGACCTGACTTGGCGGTGCCCGAATATAGAGCTATTATTGCCCTCGACCCGAACAACGTGGATGCCCGCGGCAACCTGGGGGTGGTGCTGTTCTTTCAGGGGGCGTACACGGATGCTATCCCGCAGTTCCGCGCCGCGTTGAAACTACGGCCCACTCTGTGGAAAATTCAGGCCCTTCTGGGCATCGCCGAAAAGCGGACGCGCGACGTCAAAGCGGCGCTCGGCAATTTGGAGAAGGCATTTCCAAATGTCCAGGAAGAGAAGATTCGAATTGAGACCGGAATGGAGCTGATTGAAATCTACTCCGGGACGGGCGATCTGGACAAAGCCGCAGCGGTCGTGAGCGCTCTTCGGGAACGGGAGCCGACGGACGAAGCTGTGCTTTACACCGCGTACCGAATCTATTCCGATCTTGCCGCCGAGTCCCTGCTCAGCTTGTCCGTGGTGGCTCCGAATTCTGCACGCATGCACCAGGCGATGGCGCACGAACTCGCGAAGCATGGGGACAACGCTGAAGCAATCAAGAACTACCGAGCTGCGCTCAAAATCGACCCACAACTTCCTGGACTTCATTTTGAGATCGCGGAGATGCTCCGCAGTGCGTCGGATGCGGCCAGCACGGAAGAAGCCGAGAGCGAGTACAAGGCAGCCTTGAAGCTTAATCCGTTCGATGAGCAGTCTGAATCCAGGCTTGGCGATATCGCGGCTCAGAGAAACGATTTAAAGGAAGCTTACGAGCGTTACACGAGGGCCGTGCAACTGCAGCCGGGCGACCCCGACGCCAGCATCGGCCTTGCGAAGGTATTGATGTCCATGGATCGAATGGAACAAGCCGAGGGGCTTCTGAAGCACGCCCTCCAGCTGGATCCCACCAGTGCCGTGGCCCACTTCCGTCTGAGTACGGTCTATCGGCAGATGGGACGCCCCGAGGATGCCAAACACGAACTAGAGGAATACCAAAAATATAAGACGATGAAGGAGCAACTTCAGGAGATTTATCACCAGATGCGTCTGGCACCAGCCGCCAAAGCAAGCGACGAGACTGATCCTAGAAAATAGTCAGCCTGCTGCCGAAGGGAACGCCCTCGCGATTCGGTCTGACGCATACGGGCGGCGTTGTGTTTGCAACTGTCGGATAGTTGGCTCGCAAGGCCTGTTGTGCGCCGCGAATTGCCGAAGCTTAGAATCGAGAAAATCGCAATGATGAAAACGCTCCTGCTAATGATTGCGACATTGTCGTTGGCTGTGCCGCTGCTGGGAACCTCATTCTATCCGGCCCGGCCGAACGATCCGAAAGCACTTTATCTGACGGCGGATAATTTCCCCGTGAAGGGGGACGGAATCGCGGATGATTCTGCTGTCCTGCAGCAGGCGATCAATATGGTTCGGGAGACGACGAATCAGGGCATTCTGTTCGTGCCGGCCGGCCGTTACCGTCTGACCAAGACGATCTATATCTGGCCTGGAGTCCGGTTGATCGGGTTTGGCTCTGCGCGGCCCACATTTGTGCTCGCCGCAAACACGCCGGGTTTTCAGCAGGGGCCCGCCTACATGGTGTTCTTCGCGGGCGGCCGCCCGAGCGCGAATGCCAATCCACCGGATGCGAACCCGGGCACGTTTTATTCTGCAATCAGCAATATCGACATCGAAATTCAAGACGGAAATCCGGGTGCTGTGGGCATACGCGCCCACTATGCCCAGCATTGTTTCCTCGCGCACATGGATTTTCACATCGGCTCGGGACTTGCGGGCATTCACGATGGCGGCAACGTCGCGCAAGACGTCCATTTTTACGGGGGCCAGTACGGCATCTGGACCCGGAAGCCGTCCCCTGGATGGCAATTTACCGTGATCGATGCCACGTTTGACGGCCAGCGCGAAGCGGCGATCAGAGAGCACGAAGCCGGCCTAACCTTGATCCGCCCGGAATTCAAGAATGTCCCCACTGCAATCTCCATCGATTCTCAATACTCCGACGAACTCTGGCTGAAAGATGGGCGCATGGAGAACGTTAGCGGCCCCGCCGTAATCATCAGCAATGAGAAGAATGCTCGCACCGAGATCAACATGGAAAACGTCGTCTGCCGAAAGGTTCCTGTTTTTGCGTCTTACCGCGAAAGCGGAAAGCAAATTACGGCTCCGGGAGAAATATACGAGGTGAAGACTTATTCTCATGGGCTTCACTTCGAGGAGATTGGCGCCGCTCCCGCGATTCAGGACGTCTATGAGACAGCACCACTAAGCGCCTTACCAAAACCAGCCAAGTCTGATATCCCAGATCTGCCTCCGATGGACACCTGGGTCAATATCCGCAACCTTGGCGCTCGGGGCGACGGAACGACGGACGATACCGACGTATTCAGAAAAGCCATCGCTGAGCACCGCGCGATTTACTTGCCGTCCGGCCAGTATCGGGTAACGGACACCATCACATTGAGGCCGGATACGGTGCTCATCGGCCTTCATCCCAGCGTCACACGGATTATCCTTGCCGACTCAACCGCAGCCTTTCAAGGCGTTGGCAGCCCCAAGGCGCTGCTTGAGACCCCAAAAGATGGGACCAATATAGTGACCGGCATCGGCCTATACACAAACGGCATCAATCCCCGAGCGGTGGCCGCGAAGTGGATGGCCGGCAGGGATTCGATGATGAACGATGTTCGCTTCCTGGGCGGGCACGGTACGGTTGATCCGAACGCCTCCGCGGAAGAGAGCTCCAAAGTATGGAGCGAGATTTATAACAATACCCACACCGCCGATTCCAATCTGAATCGCCGCTGGGACGGACAGTATCCCAGTCTCTGGATCACCGGGGGCGGGACTTTCGTTGACGTCTGGACGCCCAGCACGTTCGCGCAAGCGGGGGTGTATATCTCCAACACTTCGACCGAAGGGCGAATTTACGAACTGTCGAGCGAGCATCACGTTCGTAACGAGGTAGTCTTGGACCATGCATCCAACTGGCAGATTTTCGCGCTTCAGACGGAAGAGGAGAGGGGCGAGGGCGGCCATGCTTTGCCGCTCGACATCCGGGATTCGAGCAACATCACCGTAGCAAACTTGCACATGTATCGCGTCGTCAGCAGCTATCAGCCTTTCCCGTATGCGATCGAAGTTACAAACTCGGAGAATATACGGTTCCGAAACGTCCATTGCTACAGCAACAGCAAAGTGTCCTTCGACAACGCGATTTACGATCAAACCCACAATGTGGAGGTACGGCAACGCGAATTCGCCTGGCTGACAATTTCGGGCGGCGCGCCTCAGGTTCGCCCGAAGGAGACTTCTCCTGTTCTCGCCGAAGGCGCGAAGGTGCAAAGAGTGGCGACCGGCTTCTTCAATATTTCCGGGGGAGCTGTTGACAGCTCCGGAAACGTTTATTTCGTGGATGCAAAATGGCAAACCATCTACCGCTGGTCCGCCGCAACTCGCCAGTTATCGAAGGTGCGCGATAATCCGCTGGACCCGGTTCAGCTGGTTTTTGATAAGGCCGGGGACCTGATGGTGATTTCCTCGGCGGGAAAGGGCAGCGTGTACAGCTTTAAGCCCGGCTCCCAGGATGACGATATGACGGTGCTAGAAGCCGTAGCAGCTACGCCGCGCCTAGGAATGACCCCGGTTCTGCCCGTCAATTATTGGAGAAACGAAAACGATTTCCGCGAAGCGGTGTCCGTCAAAAAGCCCTATCAGTTCGTATCTCAGGACGGAAGCACTTTTCTTCCAGCGGGCAAGGACTTTGTGACCGGGCAACTCTATTATGGGTCCAAGTTTAATGACCTGCTACAAGCTTTCGGCATGGCGGCCGCAGTTGCGGGCCAGCCTTACTACGTTTCCGATGAATCCGAACAGAAGACGTATGTCGGCGACGTCGGGGTTGACGGCGCAATCTCGAACTTGAGGCTCTTCGCTGAGCAGGGCGGAGAGTATGTGACGGTGGACGAGAAGGGCAACGTCTATATCGCGGCGGGCCAAGTGTTCGTGTACGACCCGTCGGGCCATCTGATCGATACGATTGAGATTCCCGAGCGGCCGTCGCAATTGTTATTCGGCGGTAGCGATGGCCATACTCTGTTCATTCTTGCGCGTAGTTCCTTGTACGTCGTCCAAACCCGTTTCAGAGGGCGCTGAATAGAGAGGATTCTTATTTGCCAGGGCCACAGGGATACAGGCATTTGTATGCGAGAGTAGTCACTTATACGGCTGTGACGGTACTTTTGGTTTGCCTTCTGGGCTTCTCCCCACTTTCACTGGGCCATCGACGCATATTTGATTTACTTGATAGCGAATCAGCTTTACTGGTTCTCGCGGCAAATCGTTCCAGCGAGCAGCCATCGGCACCGGAGACCGATGCTCCGTTACCTCAGCTGGTAGATATTACCGATTCGACGAAAATCAAATTCGATCATCTTTCGAGTCCAGAACAGAAATACATTGTGGAGTCAATGAGCGGCGGCGTCGCTCTCATCGACTATGATCGAGATGGATGGCCTGATATCTACTTTACCAACGCAGAGAGCGTAGGCATGGCGCTTTCTGGTAAGAAAGCACGCAGCGCGCTTTACCACAACAATCACGATGGAACCTTCACGGACGTTACGGATAAGGCGGGTGTCGGCTATCCGTGCTGGGCAATGGGTGCGGTTGTGGGGGATTACAACAACGATGGGTGGCCAGATCTGCTAGTCACCTGCTTCGGAGGCGTAGTCCTGTATCGCAACAATGGCGATGGAACATTTACGGACGTCACGAAGCAAGCAGGCCTGAGTAATGATTCAGGATGGGCAACGGGAGCGGCCTTCGGAGACTATGATGGCGATGGTTGGGCTGACTTGTTTGTGTCGCACTATGTGGATTTCCATCTCGACGATCTTCCGGCCTTCGGGTCCAGTAAGACCTGCAAGTATCGTGGAATCGATGTCCAATGCGGCCCTCGAGGGCTCAAGGGTTCTCCGGATAACCTCTACCACAACAACGGCGACGGCACATTCGCGGATGTATCGAAGAAGGCCG
>Ga0210395_10000245_pt1 | contig 42566 bp, 38 predicted proteins | sample IncBWH4OmetaG_FD_150861 | JGI IMG/M metagenome (GOLD analysis project Ga0210395, IMG submission 150861) | Forest soil microbial communities from Barre Woods Harvard Forest LTER site, Petersham, Massachusetts, United States - Inc-BW-H-4-O ...
GGCAGCCTCCCGCACCGATCGTCCCGTTCAGCGAATCGCCGCCAATGTTTCCCGTCGCGGTAACCGGCAATTCGGAAGAAACTCTGCCGAAGGAAGTCCGGGCCGTAAGGTTGTAGCCAACGCCGTCCGGAATATGGACGCGGATGGACGAGAATGACGTCTTGAGAGAAATGTCGCGGCAGCCGCTGGCAGGACGCAGCGCGAAAACGGAAATCGCACCGTTCTGATTGTCGACCCGGATGCGGCCGCCTACGGATTCTAGCGTAACACCCGCGAAGGAAGTGTTCACGCTGGCGTCGCCTTTTATATTTCGCGCGGTGACCGAGCCGTTGTTGTCTTCCGCTGTCAAATTGCCGTTTATGTGCTCGACCAGGATGCTGCCAAAGCTGGTTTTCGCATAGGCGTCTGCCCCGATGTCGGTAAGTGTGATGGCTCCGTTTCCGGTGACGGCGCGGATTCCCTTCGGTACGTTCGTCGCTTCGATGGCCCCAAAGGAGGATTTGAGCGTGACGCTTCCACGCACGTCATGAATGGTTATTTTTCCGTTGGACGTCTCCGCATCAAGGGCGCCGTTGAGATTCTCCAGCTCCAGGTCGCCGAAGGAATCGCGGATGGTCACCGAGGCTCCCGTCAGAGAGCTGGCCTTGACGCGGCCGTTGTTGGTCGTACAGTTTGCTCGGCCCTTCACATCGGCAAACGTGACATTTCCGAAGCTGTCGCTGACATCCAGAGAGCCGGCGATCGCCGAAATATCGATGTTGCCGTTGTTGTCGTGGACGGACAAATCGCCGCGGATGTTTCTTGTGTCCACGTTCCCGAACGAAGTGGTGACCCTCGCCGAAGCGGCATCGGACAGCGTGACCGTTCCATTCCCCCCGGTAATCGTCGCAGCACCCTGGATGTTCTGAACGGTGATGCTGCCGAACCGGTCTTGCACTTCGAGTGTGCCTTTCACGTCAGAAACCTGAACGGAACTGTTCTTGTTGTTGACGACAGCGTTGCCCGCGGCGCCGACGAGCTCAATGCTGCCGAACGAATTGTTCAAACGCACCGGGCCCGCATCGCGCACCATGAGCGAGCCGTAGCCGTTCTCGACCTCCACTGCACCGTGGACGCGGGCGACGTCCACGCTTCCGTAACTGTTGCGGATATTTAATGGGGCGTCAGAAGGCATCGCGATGTCGTAGCTCACGGACCAGGAAGAATGTTTGCTGATGTGAAACCATCTGTTCTCTTCTGGAGGATAGATCGTGCGGACGTGGATGCCTTCACCGGTTTGTTGCACTTCAATCTGAATTTTTTGCGCGAAGGACTCGGCTTCTTCGTGCGAGCTGGCTTGCGCGCGGATGACAGCGGAGATTCTTACCTCGCGTCCGGATTCTCCGTGAACTTTGACCTCCCCGAATTTGTGTTCGATACGCACGGACTGCCCGGCGCCGAGCGTCAAGGTCTTGTCAAAATTGCGTGTGACCTCATCCTGCGCGTTGCTCCGAGCTGCCAACCTAGGAGATGCCGCGAGCAGTAGGACGGCTGCCAGCCCGGCCCCCAGGCAGGCGCCGCCGAAACGCTCTCTATCCCTGTTCAACGAAAACAACCTCATCGCTTTTCCTCCAAAATATCCTCCAGCGTTTGCTGTTTTTCCTGATACATCGCCAGCAGTTGCTGCCGAAGATGCGCATTGGACGGATTCATTCCGGCCTGCGCGCGAAGATCGTTGATGGCGCTATCCAGCACCAGCAGCTTCTCGCGGTAACTCGCCTCGAGAGGGGTCGCAGGATTCTCGAGCGCGGGTTTGGCTTCGGCAGCCAGCTTGTCGATTGCCTGGACATAAGCTGTCTGGGCGCGTTCCACTTCGGCAAGAGCTGGACTCTTTAGAAGAGACTGGTCACCGCTCGGTCCAGGCCCAGTCCGGTGCAAATAAACCCAGCCCGCGGAAACTGTCAAGATCAGCACCAAGGTCGCAGCCGCGGCGGTTTGCCATCCCAGAGAGAGGCCAAATCCAAGCGAGAGCCAGGCCCATCGTCCGGAGCGCTGCTTCTGGGCGGCAGCTTCGGCGGTCAGCGCGCGCTCGATGCGAGACCACAGCAAAGGGCTATCGGAGTACTCGCGCATTTCCTGTGCTGCGGCGCTCAGCGCTTTCCAGGAGCGCAGCTGCTCGGAGCAGACGGCGCAGCTCGCTGCGTGTGCTTCGAAGGCCGCCCATTCTGCCGGCGTGCCGTCCTCAAAGATTCTGTCGCGGTCTTCACATGTAGTATTCATCGTCATTCACCGTGCTCCTTGGAGGTCAGTGCTCCGCGGAGGTTCAAGCACCTGCCGAAGATTTTTCTTCGCCTGAAAAAGTGTGTTCTTCGATGCCGTCTCGGTAATCTCCAGCATCCCGGCAATTTCGGCATGATGGAATCCTTCGACTTCGTATAGCAAGAAAACGTCGCGCTGATGCTTCGTCAAGCTATCCAGCGCCCGCTCCAGCGCCATCCGCAAGGAAGGATGCGCGCCAGGCGCGCGCGGCTCCGCCCGGGGTGAATCTTCGCTGTCGTCATTCGCTACTTCTTTTTTCCGTACCCGGCTGCGCCGTGCGTCGTAGCAAGTATTGATGAGAATCCGGTACGTCCAGGTCACAAAGCTGGATTGCCCGCGAAAACTGGCGATGCTTCGCTGCACTTTCAAGAATGTTTCCTGCACGGCATCTTCGGCGTCGACCGGATTTCCCAGAAGATTGCGCGCCACGTTCTTCATGCGCGCCCCTTGCAGCGCGTAGAGACGTTCGTAGCCTCCAAGATCGCCCGTCCGGCAGCGCTCCGCTAGCTCGGCGTCCTCGGAACTTGCCTGGGTCGTGGCTCTAGGCGCCGCACTCTGGCTGGCGTGGCTTGGAAGGTCTTCGGAAGTTTCCACTCGGTTCTCCCGTTCGCGCGGCACGGAAGAGATTCTAGTCTCCCAGGGCAGCGCAAGTCCTGTAGTTCCCATTTCTTGCTCCTGGGAGATAGACGACTGCCGGAGGCGAAACGTCAGGGTGTGCGGCGGAGAGCGGAGCTTCGGCGAGCTTAACCGCCAGGAGCTAACGGCCTGATTTCACGGGTGATACGTGGAGCGGAGTCGAGGGCGAGATAGATCTTAGGGTGCCACAGGCTGTTTTCGTGGCCGATGATTAGGACCGTCTCCGGGTCATCCTCGGTGATCAGCAGGCGCAGTCCGGAGGCGTCTTTGGGCACATCGAAGGCCAGCTCCCGTTCGAAGGATTGGCCGGGGCGTAATGGCTCGGGGGGAAGCCCTGCCTGGCCCCCGACACGCACGAGCGCGGCTTCTGCCTCGGGAGATTGCGGGTACGCGCGGCCGCTAGCGTCTTCGAGCACGACGCGGCGCCGATTGGGTGTGAGCGGCCCGTCACCGCGGTTTCTAGAAATGGTGTGTTCGTCGAACCAGACCTTCAGTCGAACGACGACAAATTGGCTGCCTCGAGAACTCCGTGGCATCTCCGGGCCGATCGCGCCCGTTGTCTCGACTCCGGAGACGGAATAGCCAATATGACAGTCGATCTCGCAAAAATATTTCCACCCGCCAACCGGCAAGACCTTTTCACGGCTCGCCAGCGATACGCCGCAAAGCAGAAGCAGGTAGCACGCAACCACCATCACCGCGGCGCCGCCGCCAATGCCCGCGTATAGCTTGGAACGCCTTGCTGCTCCGTACAGCAACACCAGGAGGCTAACGGCAGTAACGAAAACGGCGCCGAGAAATAGCAGCACCACGACGGGTGCCAAGTGAGGCGTGGTTTCTGTCATTTTTTCAGCTCCCGCGGCACGAGATTATCCGGCAATGGCGTCGGGCAGAGCTCCACGGGTTCGCTCTCGCCTGCCAAATTCCTGTACCGCCGATTCCAGGTCCGACACGGAAAAATCCGGCCAGCGTTTCGGCAAAAAAACAAATTCGGCGAAGGCGCACTCCCATAGAAGAAAATCAGAGAGCCGCTGCTCGCCTCCTGTGCGGATGAGCAGATCCACTTCTGTGGAGCCGCCACGAAGAACTTCCGCGAGCACGTTTGAGAACGACTCTTGAGAGAGTTCGGTGACTTTATAAAATCGGCATGCGGCGTGGTAGATTGCTTCGCGCGCAGAGTAATCTATGGCCAGCCGAAGATGGAGCCTCCGACCGCTTAGGGTGGCGGCTTCGGAATCGGCCATGGCCTGGCGCAAAGCGGCAGGAATGCGGTCGCGGCGACCGATGACGCTAAGCCGAACGCCTTCCTCGACGCAATGCGATGTTTCTTCGAGCAGGTATTCATGCAAAAGGCGAAGAATGGCACTCACCTCCGCCGCCGGGCGCTTCCAATTAGCCGAGGACAGCGCAAACAGCGTGAGCGTATGAATGGCCAAGCGCGGCGCTGCGGCAATGACCCGCCGGGCGGATTCGGCGCCGGCGCGATGCCCGGCCGAGCGAGGAAGTCCGCGGGCTGTCGCCCAGCGGCCGTTGCCGTCGGAAATGATGGCCACGTGCAGGCCGGCGCGCGAGCGAGGTTCTGGACGCGTAGTGGCTAGATGCTGCATGGTCAGGGGTTGCATGTTTTTTTTAAGTGCTTTCTCCGCCGCGGGGAAAGTCGCATAAACTACTCTACAACACAAAGTAAATGGCTAAAAAAATTTGCCTTTCTAGCCCTCGCGCGTCGCGCGAATCAGCGCCTCCATATGATTCAGGTAACGCTCCAGTGCCCGCCGGCCCGCCGCCGTCAGCCGGTACTCCGTCTTGGGCAGCCGCCCATCAAACGACTTCGTACATCCGATATAGTCCGCTTCTTCCAGCCTGCGGGCATGAACGCTCAGATTGCCGTCCGTGGTCTTCAGCAAGGCCTTCAGCTCATTGAAAGTCAGCGAACGGTTCACCGCCAGCGCGCTCACAATCCCTAGCCGAATCCGCTCGTGGATCAGCCGGTCCAGGTCTGGCGAGACCGCTTCGCGCGCGGATCCCCGCACGGCAGCCAGCGAGCCGTCGCGCTCGCGCGTGCGTTGCAGCCGTTCCTGGTGTGCGGTCGATGACTTCGCCATACGATGGCCTTTTATCCCCCGTGATGCCGTGCAATCCAGATTCCGAAACCAATCTGCAACACGCCAAACCCCACCGCCATCAACGCGTCGCCCCATGCAGGTGGTGCGAATAGCGCTGCAGCACCAAGACTCATCAGGCAAAAGCCCATGACGGGAACGACGCGCACGGAAAACGCTCCACCGGTGACGATGGCCGTGCCATAAAGAAGCAGCCAAACGCCTGGAAGTGTTGCCGCCGCTCCTGCCGCGAAGAGCGCAAACGTCAACAATCCGCCAACGATGATTGGCGGAGCAAAGCTGAAGAGAAATTTGCGGCCCGGGCCGGAGAAAAGCGCGGAATTCGCGCGGTGCGCCTTGGTGGCGGCTGCCGGTGCCGCGATGGCCACCGCGACGAACGCCTCGACGAGCCACACGGCAAGCCAAGCGCGAGGCCAAGACTGCCGCGCTGCCACGAAGGCGGCCACCAGCGCCGTAACGCCCATGGCCACACCACCCCATCCAGGGACGGCGGTGAACTCCGCCGCGCTCTCCATGGTTTCGCGAATGTATTTGAGATGATCGGCGGCGCGAGCGTCTATGGGGATGGGTTCGCGCTTGTTCGCTCGGAGAGGTCCCGCGGCTAGCATGCCCAGAGGCTAGCGAAAAGCCGCGACTCTGTCAAGTACTTTGTGACATAAAGTAAATTGCCCGTCCGCCGCGCTCACGAGCCCCGCGGATAGCGGCCCAGGATGGAGTTCAGGCGGATCATGAACACCTCCACAAACATGTGAACGCTGTCCCGAAACATATTCACTTTCGTCGCCGGCGAGTGCCCCCAGCGTACGGGGATCTCGATGGTCCGCAGGCCATGATGTCTGGCCAGATAGAGCAATTCGGGATCGAAGCCGAACCGCTCGATGCGCTGCTGCTCGAAAAGAATTTGGCATTTTTCGCGGCGGAATGCCTTGAAGCCGCACTGCGTGTCGACAAAGGGCAGTCGCAGAATCACTCGCACGATGGTGTTAAAGATGATTCCCGCGAACTCGCGGAATCGTGACTCATGGACAGAGATAAGACTGCGGTCCAGCGAGCGCGAGCCTATGGCTACGTCGTAGGTCTCCAGCGCTTCCAAAAGTTTTGGCGCTTCTTCGATCGGAGCAGACAAGTCGGCGTCCGTGAACAGCACGCTCCGACCCCGTGCTTCGCGCATCCCGTGACGAACGCTGAAGCCCTTCCCTCGATTGACGGCATTGGAAATCAACCGCAGGGATGGAACTGTCTTCTGAAAGGCCAGAGCGACTTCTGCCGTGCGATCTTTCGAGCCATCATCGACGACCAGAATTTCCGTGTCTCTTCCCAAAGTCGGCAGATAGGCTACGATCTGTTCGAGAGTCGCTGGGAGGCGCAACTCTTCGTTGTAGGACGGGATAACGATCGATAGGTCAGGATAGGAGGAACTCATCGCGCCGGGGGTTCCTTCCATCCGTAATAGCCAATAAGAGGCACGAAGCGGCACGCCTCCAGAGTGCGCGTCTCGAAGGAGTTCCCGTGCCGTTCGAGGCAGAGCAATTCCTGATTGTCCGCATCCCCTACCGGCAGGATCAGACGGCCGCCCTCTGCGAGCTGCGAACGGAGCGGCTCCGGCACTCGAGGCGCCGCTGCTGCGACGAGCATGGCGTCAAAGGGAGCAAGTTCGGGCAGGCCCAGCGTGCCGTCGCCGCAGTGAATATGCACATTCGCATATCCCAGCCGCTCAAGCCGCGCAGCTGCTGAGGAAGCCAGCTCCGAACGCGACTCAATGCTGAACACAATCGCGCCGAGGCGGGAAAGAATCGCCGCTTGGTAGCCGCAGCCCGTCCCAATTTCCAAAACGCGCTCGCTCCCGGTCAGATGTAGGGCCGCGGTCATCGCCGCAACGATATACGGCTGCGAGATCGTCTGGCCTTCACCGATGGGCAGTGGCGCGTCTTCGTAGGCGCGCTGGCGAAACTCTTTTGGCACAAACTCTTCACGGCGTACCGCAGCCATGGCCGACAACACCCCGGAATCATGAACGCCGCGCCGGCGCAATTGCTTGTCGAGCATCTCAGCGCGCTCGACGGCGAAGGGGTCCTCGCCAGAGCCCTCTGGGAGCCGCTCGCTAGCTCGGTTATTGCGAAATGGTTTCATCTTGATCGCGCCGTTCCCTACTCTTCCCTAACTTTTCAAATACCGTCCGTCCGCTCGTCAAGCATGGGAGAGCGCCGCGGTATGTTTTTCCCAAGCTCGTGTTTCAAGAATGTCCGCGATTTGAGTCATGGCCAGATCGCACTCCTCTTCGCGATTGTAGAAATGGGGCGATAGCCGCACGCCGGCTTTCGGGCGGTAATCCACGAGAATCTCTCTCGCCAGAAGCTCGCGACACACTTCGGCGGCATGCGGGCAATCGACGGAAACCGTGCCCGCACGCTCCACCGGATTCTCCGGCGTGTTCACGGGCCAGCCATGCGCCTTCGCGCCCTCAAAAAGACGCGCCGTCATGCGCATGGACTTTTCGCGAATTGCGGCAATCCCGACTTGGTTCAGTATGTCGAGACCCGGCTGACACGCATACAGCGCAGGAATGTGCGGCGTGCCGTTCAAGTACCGGAAGGAATCCTCGCGCGCATCGATCGCGCCGGTCTCAAACGCGAAAGGCCGGCGGTGCGCCAGCCAGCCGGCGATGGCCGGCTTCAGCTTGCGGCGCAGGTCTTCCCGCACGTAGAGATAGCCCACGCCCGGCCCGCCGCACAGCCACTTGAGCACCCCCCCACATGCAAAATCCGCGCCGAGTCCGCGGATATCGATAGGAACCGTCCCGGTAGCCTGAAAAAGATCCAGAACAACGTGCGCCCCCACGCGATGGGCTTTTTCAATAATCGCCGCGGCATCCACAATGCAAGCGCTGCGAAAGAGCACTTGCGAGATGGGCACGAGCAGCGTGTTCTGATCGATGGCCGCGAGAAATTTGTCGAGGTCGAACCGCACCGAATTGTTGCTGGGAACAAGTTCGATACGCGCCCCGTTGCGCCGCTGCTCGTGATAGAAGTATTGAACCGATGGAAATTCCAGGTCCGTCATCACCACCTTGTTGCGCGGCCCGCGAAAGTCAAAACACGAGCTGATCACCGCCTGAATGAGGGTCACATTCTGATGCAGTGAAATTTCGCCCCGTACCGCGCCGATCAACGGAGCGATCTGGTCGCCCACATTGACGGCCATCTCCCACCAGCCTTCTTCCCACGCGCGCACACCACGCGAGCCCCACAAATCGGCATAAGCCCGCATTTCGTCGTACACGCCGCGAGGCATGGCTCCCAGCGAATTGCTGATCAGATAGGTGGTGCGCTCAAGGATCGGAAATTCGCCGCGCCATTTCAGCAGTTCATCCATCTTCCCTAGCTCCATCGGGGATCGTCCGGGAACGGACCCTTCTCCACACAAGGTAGCACAGCGAAATGAACGCAAGCCAGGGAACTCCCGCGATCAGCGTGATTCGCAGACCCGGGACCCACCAAGTTGAAATCAGCACCGCCGTTAGCCCGGTAAGTCCGAAGGCCGAACTCCACGGCCCAGGCGGTGCAAATCGCAGAGGTGCTTTTGCCCACGTTCGGGTTCGGCGGCGAAACGCAAGGTGCGTAACAAAAATCATTTGCCAAACAAAGATGCCGCCAAGGAACGCAGCCCCCAGCATGTAGACATACGCGGTCGCGTGAAACCAATGATCCATGAAAAGGGCCGCGAACATTCCCGCGCTGGAGACGAGCAACGCCACAACCGGAGTCCCTCGCCTACTCAAGCGCCCTAACCACGGCGGGGCGTAACCTCCGCGCGAAAGGGAAAAAAGCATCCGCGCCATCAGGTACAAATTGCAATTGACGCTGGAAAGCGCTGCGGTAAGCACGACGAAATTCATCACCCCGGCGGCGGCGGGAATGCCCACGATCTCGAAAACACGCACAAACGGGCTTTCCCCCAGCCCGATCTCCTTCCATGGCACGATCCCCACCACAACCGCCAGCCCGCCCACATAAAACAGTCCCAGACGACCGAGGGTCCAGCCGAACGCTCTCGGCAAGGCCGTCGTGGGGTCTTTCGCTTCTCCGGATGTGACGGCCACGATCTCCACTCCCAGAAAGCTGAAGATGGCTATGGCCACGCCGAGGCCGACTCCTTGCCATCCGTTCGGAAGAAATCCTCCATGCCCGGTATAGTTCCGAACCCCGATTCGCTCGGATCCGAAGCCCAGGAGCAACGCGGCGCCGAGAATCAGAAACACGGCGATGGTCAACACCTTGATCATCGCAAACCAATATTCGAATTCCCCGAAGCTCGCCACGCTCCGTGCGTTCACATAAACAAGCGCGGCCGAAAATCCCGCAATCCACATCCACGACGGCACATGCGGAAACCAGTGCTTGCAATAGATCGAAGCGGCCAGCACTTCGCTCCCGGTCGCGATCACCTGCCCCAGCCAATAGGAGTACCGCATGGCAAAGCCGGCCCAGGGATGCACGTACATCTCGGCGTACACGCCGAACGAACCCGCCACAGGATGGGCCATCGTCATTTCGCCGAGCGCCCACATCAAGCACAGGGCAATGGCACCCGCGGCGATGAAACTGAAAATCACCCCCGGCCCGGCAAGCTGTACGGAAATCGCGCTGCCCAGGAACAATCCCGTTCCGATCGCTCCGCCCATGGCGATCATGGAGAGCTGCCGCGGCGTTAAATGGCGATGGAGACCCGCTTCCCGATCGATGATTTGAAGACGCTCGGCAACGCCTGGCGGCGTCGCGCTCCGAGATGTTGTCTCCACCATGCCGCGGCATGGTAGCAGAAAGCCCCATCTGCCGTTACCCATCCCACCTGAACGAGCGGACAGTTAAACCAGAAGCACGCCTGTACCGCGCGAGTCGCGTTCCCGGGCGCCACATTTCCTACAATTTAACCAGTGGCGGAAAGGCTTGCGTAATATTCCGCCGCGGAGGAAGTCATGAAGGCAGTCCTAGCTCTTGTCATCATCTACGTTGGAGCATTTTTCCTGGCCATCCAGGGCGCATCGCAAAATTCCACCAGCGCCGCGCCGCAAAGCGCAGCCGCCGAGGATCAGACAAGTCCGGGCGCGGCAAAGCCCATCGATCCCCAGAAGGACGCAGACATTCACTCGCTGATGGAGCTCATCGGCGCACGCGATCAGATGCAGGGCGCGGTTGCCAATTCCAGTGAACAATATCGGGAAAAGCTTCTGGTCACGGTCCCCAACAACGACAAAGGCCAGGCCTTTGTCACGTCGTTCATCGAGAGCTATCAAAAGAAGTTCGACGTCGACCAGCTGACCGAGCAGCTCGTGGCCATCTACGACAGGCACTACACCGACGACGAAATCAAGACCTTGCTGCAGTTCTACGGTTCTCCGCTGGGTCAGAAGGTGGCTGCCGAGACCCCCAAGATCGCTCGCGAAATCCAGGCAGCCAGCCGCACAACGGGTGCTAAGGCCGCCAAAGAAGCCCTCCAGGCACTAAAAGCCGAGAATCCGGAGATCGGCAAATCCGCACGCCTCACAAGCGGCCCGCGCCGCTGGCCGCCGGGTGCCCGTGCCCAGCAGGGTGCGCCACAAGGCCAGTCTCAGCAAGCGGCCCAACCACCCGATCCTCCGCAATTCTAACGGTTTAGCGGCTTCGGCCAGTGCTATTGAAAGTGTTTTTTAAACTTGACGTCGATGCCAAACGTGCCGTTTTGGTCCCGCAGAGCTACGATCGATACGTTCCGGTTCAAGTTATATTCCACCTGAATGACCTGCTGCTGTGTCGATCCCACATTCGAAACATAAGTAATCGTTAGATCCCGCGTGACCTGCTGTTCCACGGTGACTCGCGCCGCCGCGTTCTGCGACGAAGTCGCCGAGCCCACTTCCGTTAGCCCGGGATCGACCCGGAACCGCGTAATCCCAAACAATCGCTCGACCCGGCCTCCCAATTGGCTCGAGACCGCTTCGGAGAGAATCGCCGATGCCCCCGACGAGGCACTCTGTGTTGCACCCGTTCCGCCGCCTCGGATGCTCGCTTCCGAACTCGTCTGCCCCAGCGCCAGAAGCGTGATAATGTCGTTGGCCGGCAGCGGCGGATCAGAGCGGTACGCCAGCGTCAGCTTGCTAGCCGGCCCATTAAAATTAAGGGTGATTTCGTACTGCTGAATCGTCGTTGTGGCTTCCACGTTCAACACCGGGTCCAGCCGGAACGGGTTCGCAAAGTTCATGTCCCCGCGCGTCACCCGATACCTGTCGCCGTGAAATGTCATCTCGCCCGAGAGAATGTGGATATGCCCAAGAAGAATCGGATGCTCCCACGTCCCGCGCACGCGAAGGTTCGCTTCCGCTTCCAGCTCAGCGCCCGGCCACTCCATCCGTGCGTCGGGCGCGGATAAAGCCGAGATATCGAATTGCAAGTTGCGCAAGAACGGCGAACTCGTGGATGGTCCCGAAATGCCCCCTTTCGAGGAGACCAGCACATTAGCGACCTCCAGGCTCTGTGTCAGCGTCACCCGTTCGATCACCACTTTTCCCGAAAGTACTCCAGAAGACGGTGTTCCCGTCAGTCGCAGCGATCCGCCGGCCAGCCAGCTCATCCCTTCGGGATAGCGGATGCGCGCGCGATCGGTGCGCACCGTTATGTCGTACCGCAGCGGACTCTCGATGTAGTTGACGCTCCCGGTGAGGTGCATGGTGCCCCCGCCCGATTCGGCCGTCACGTTCTCAAAGAACAGCCGCGTCGCGTCAAATACCAAATCGCCGGTGATGTTGCTCATCCCCGTCGGAAAATCAGCCACTCGTGCGGAAGCGCGTTCGATGTGCACCCGTCCGGTAATGCGTGGCCGGTCGAACGGCCCTTCGAAAGACGCGTTGATCTGTGCCGGACCGTTGGCCTCGAGTGCCGGTAAGAATCCCGTGAGCAGCCGTAGATCCAGTGCTCCATTCAGCTTCAAACCCAGCGTGCCCCGCCCGGCAAATCGCACTGCGCCCGCCAGTGCAATGTTTGTATCCGTGCCTTTGAAGGCGGCTTGATCGATTTCCAGGCTGTCCTTCGAAGTGCGCAGATGGATCGGTCCCACGTTTTCCAGCTGCACATTGGCGTAATTCAACGCGAGCTTGGAAAACTTGGCGTCCACCACGATGTTCTCGAGATGTTTCAATTCGCCGGCCACGGTGATGTCGCCGTCGGCTACGCCGTGACCATTAAACTGCTTGAGGTGCAAAGCGGTCATCAAAAACGGATTTAGATCCATATTCGTAATGGAAACTTTTCCGTTCAGGGCATAAGGATCAGCCAACCCCAGCGTCACTTCGCCGGAAATCCCTCCTGTGGCCATGGCCGAGCTGAGGTCCAGCTCCGCCGTCCGTCCGTTCGATATGAGACTCCCCTCGAAGCTGCCGATGGCATCCTTCCCGATGCGAAAATCCACCACTCGGAATGTACCCTCGCCTTGCGGCGCGGAAAGCGGGCCGCTGGCTTTCAGGCGAAATGTGACCAGCCCTCCGATCGGCAGCCGCACGGACTGCAGCTTCTCTATGTTCTCAAGGGGGAGAGATGCTCCCACCAAATCCGCCGTTATGCTCTGGTCTGCGAATCGATACCCGGCCGTTCCGGTTACGATTCCCGCACCCCGGCCGCTCTCCTTTCCGGGTGCGAATACGCGCAACTCCGCGTCCGCGACGCGTACCCCGTCCGCGGCGAGGTTGAGTTGACCTCGCAAACGCGAGAAGGACACACCATAGACAGTTCCGTCGGCGAGATCGAACAGCCCCGTGACGCCCGGCGCCGCTCGCGTCCCGTGCCCATGCAATTGGCCGCTCAAAACACCTTGTACGGGATACGTCGAGCCAAGCAGCTTCTGAATGGTTTCGACCGAAGTCTTGTCGAAGTTCACATCGGCCGTCCACGCGTTCTCTGGCAGAAAACTCCAATCCGTCAGGTCCAGCGTTCCCTCCATCTCCGTATCCATAGCCCCATAGCGCAGCTTGCCTCGTGCCAGTCCAAGTTCCGTGGACGAATAGCTGAGGTCGCCTTCGACAAAATCCAGTGCAACTCCGTTGTAGCGTAACCGCTCGCACCGCACGTGACCGTTAAACGTCGGACGGCCGCCGGGTCCGGCGATCTTGCCGTCCCATTGCGCGCTCCCCGAGATCTCTTTGATGGTGTCCCGGGAACCCGGCTTGGCCCCGCGTATGGCATCGATGAATCCTCTGTACGATTCCAGTGCCTCGGTTTCGAAATGCACGTCCAGCATGGAATTCCGCGGCGCCAGCACTCCTGTAATCGTTCCCTTCGACGAAGGCGTTTCGAACTCGCCAGCGCTGATCGCGAATACGCCGGAATCGTCGCGGTAGTGGATCTGCCAGCTCGCCGTTACCGGCAAGTGGCCCGCGGCCAAAGCGTCCCCGGGCGTCCAGTCCATCTTGCCGCCAAGCTCGAAATGCTCAAATGCATTGCTCCACGTCTCGATGGTGTCCCCGCCGAGCAGCGCATCCCACTGAAGTTCATCAATCGGAAACCCGGGATGCTCGATGGCAGAAAACACTCCCGCGAGGCGCACGTTCTCGATATGTGTGTCTGCACGAAACTGCACCCCCGCGAAGCGCAGCGTCACTTTTCCTTTTACCGTTCCGCCGAAACTTTCGGCGAGGAAGTCAGGCACCATAAGCCCATCGTTGTTGATGCTGTAGCTGCCGCGGCTAGTCAGTCCGGCGGCGTGAAAAATGTCGTAACTCAGATGAATGTCTCGTCCCGCGTAACTGCCCGTGCCCTTGTACTGGCCGTCCCTAAACGTTCCTTCCCCGCGCACATCGACGTGTCCAGTGGGCGTCAGCGGAGAACGAAATGTCTGACGCAAGTCCAGCAGCTCCACCCATCCGCGGTAGCGGAAACTCCATTTTGGGTTTGTGAAATCCGACATTTCCACCTGCGCATCAAGGTGCGATCGCCCGGCGCTCAACACTCCCTGCTCCAGTGTGAATCCATCGCGCCACACCGTAAATTTCGCCGAGAGATTTGCCGGCACCGGCACCATCCTCTCGGCAGTGAAACGGATGGCCTGCCATTCCAGATTCCCGAGATACAAGGGATGCTCGCTTGTCCCGCCCGCGTCGAGCCCCAGGCTCATCTCCCCGCCTTCCACAGCCAGCGGCACTTTCACTTCGTTGTACAACAGCCACCCGTTTTCGATTCTCACCCGCCGCACGCGCAGATCGAAAAGCGACTCGCGCAGGGCCCTCTCGGAGCCACTCGGTTGCCTGGGAACCGGCAGGTTGGTCGAGCCGTCTTTCGCCACCCGGACGTGCACTTGCGGCTTCTTGACGAGGAGGTAGCTCAGCGATGCTTTTCTTCCCCAGAAAGAATCGATCTGCAATTCCGCCTGCACCTCATCGGCCGAAAACAGCGGCTGTGTTCCGGCTGGCTCGTGCCCGTGAATCACCAAACCCTTCAGCGTGGTTCGCATCGAAAGCCACTGTATTGAAATGGCCCGCATTTCCACGCGGCCGCCCGTGGCTTTCTCCAAACGATGTACGATCCACCGCTCGATGATGGGATTCCCCGCGCCGCTACCCATGAAACCGATCACCGACAGAATCGCGATGACCGTCAGCACCCACGGCGTGTGGATCACCCAATTCCATATCGGGTGGCGCTTCCGGACCTTCATTTCGCCCCTTCCTCTAGATACTTTTGCACGTGCAGCCGCGCACGGCTTTCTTTCAGCCAGCGATCCGCTTGTTCGTTGATGTCGCTCTGCACCAAAGCTTCCTGGATGATGTCGCGCGAGGCATCCAGTGTGGGAGGCTCCTGCCCGAGGGCCTTGGCTCTCGGCACAACTGCATTTTGATAGAAATCCACAATGGCCTTTTCATCGATCTGTACCGAGGGCCGAAATCTTGAATCGAGGTAGCTGGTGAGGTACAGCTGCGCGGCTACAATCTTTCGCACTTCCCCGTCATTCAGCCCGCTTTGCTTCTTCCGCGCTTCATATTCCCCGAGTGAGGCGAACGACTTCACGACTCGCGAAACTTCGCGGTCCGTCTCTGTGTCCTGCGGCTCTGGAAACCGGGACAACAGCGCTTCCGACCTCACAATCCACTGGTCGATCAGCCGGTCCAAAATCGCGCTTTCGCTTTCGGATTTTCCATTCACCAGCTGCTGATACTCCTCGAGTTCTCGCACTTCGCTCAACAAAATGGCGTCGTTCTCCACCCGCGCCACGATGCGGTCCACCACTTCCTGCCCACTCAAAAACGAAGCCGTAGCCAGCGCAAAAAAAATCGCGCCGCATCCGAGAAACAGTGCTCGCCGCATTAAAATGTCGACCCCAAATTAAAGAAAATCTGCAGTCTCGGAAGCTGCGCGCCCTTGAGGCAAAGCGGAATCACCGGCGTGCCCGTGGTGCTGGTGACGCACGGCAAAACAAAAAACGGCCGGTTGATTTGGTAACCCAAATCGATGCGGATCGGTCCTACCGGCGTCGCATAGCGGAGTCCAAACCCGACCGTATGCGCGAAATAGTTCAGCTCGTTGGTGCAGTTGTAAACGCACACCGTAGGATTCGTAGCGCTCTCGGGCTGGGCGGGGTCTTGGAGTGCGAAAACTGGCTTCGGCGAGTACGCTCGAAGAGTGATGTGATCGAGCCGGCTATAGACGTTTCCCCCGTCGTAGAAAAACGCCCCTCCCAGTGACGTCCCGACGTACGGCAATCGCATGGGAAAGCGGAACTCCTGGTTGAGCGCCAGCAAGGCCTGGCCTCCCACGGGGAATCCCGTGCACGGATCGCGCGGACCGGCCTGATTCAGCGCGAATCCGCGCAGCGACGTTCCGCCTCCAGCGAAGAATCTTTCCGGCAGCGGGATGATTTCCGGCGTCGGCCCGGGCGTCGCCGTCCCCGTGCACTCGTTCGCCGCGGGCGGCGGAAAGGTCAGTGACTGGGTATTGGCGAACGGCTCGAGGATCCCGATGCGGATAGAACGCGCAAAGCTGAAGCGCCGTTTGATTGGGTGGTAGGTCGAATTCTGAAAGAAAAATCTCAGAAAGCTCGCGCTCGAACCGATGGCCGTGCTGGCCACGTTGAAATCCGCGCTGTTGAAACTTCCTTTGCTCGCATCAGCCGGATTGTCCCGCTTGTCGCGCAGCCAGGTCACGCCAAACTCGGACACCAGAGTGGGCTGTTCGAACAACGGTATCTCCTCCGGCGCAATATGCGAATTCAGGTTCGAAACCAGCACTTTCCGGAAAGCATACCGGTACACCAAGGTGGTGAACGGCGTCACTTGCTCTGTCAATTGCCCCGATACTTCATAGCGCATTTCCGTGAAGGTGTTGATATCCTGCGTTTTTTCCGTGTACGCCGTGGCCTGCGAGCTGAAGTGTGGACTCCCAAACGTATTGGGGATGGAATAACCGAGTAGCGCGCGGTCCTCGATGGTGCTCCCGCGCAGCTTCATGGAAAGGGAGTCCGCCCTTCCCGTCAGATTCACTTTCGTTAACTCAAAAATCCCTCGCGGGGCTGCCTGGAGCTCGCCGCCCGTCGGATTGGTCGTGCTGGCCAGGCGTTGCACTTCAAATCCTCCGCCGTAGGCCATGGTGTAGCGCTTGGCCTCTTCCACCAAAACCACGATGTCTTTGTCAGGGTCTGACCCGTCTGGGTTCTGCGGTTCAATCGTCACGCGGTTGAATATCCCCAGGTTGTACAAACGCCTCTGCGACTCGACCACGTCCCCTTCGCGCAGCGGAGCACTCGGCTTCACTCGAATCTCTCGCTGAATAACCCTTGTCCTTGTCCGTGTGTACCCGGCGAGCAGTATTCGCCTCACCCGCGTTTGCGGTCCTTCGGTAATGTGATAGACCAGCCTTACCGGCGCCGCCTGCGCTACCTCCGGTTTCGAACTCTTTTCCCTGCCTTCCGCTTTCTTCTGGTCCTTCTCGTTTTCCGCGGCCCCGCTCTTCGGCGCTTCTTGCCCACCCTCACTCTTTTCCGGAATGACGCTTTCCGCCGTGGAAGTAAAACCAGCCTCCGGAAAACCTTCATTGAAATACAACGCCAGAATGTTGTCGCGGTCTGTGGTCACGTTAAAATCGGAGTACGGCTGTCCCGGCGTTGATCCGACGACTCCCAGCAGCTCCTCTTCCTTGAACGCGTGGATCCCCTCGATCGCCAGCGACGCCACGCGCGTCTGTTCCCCTTCCTGGATCGCGAATCGTACGTAAATGTCTCCTGTTTTTTCCTTGTAGTCGTCCAGGATTTGCCCATCCACCTTCGCATTCAGAAAGCCGTTCGCGTCATACAACCCGTGCATGGATTCCGCGTCTGCTTCAATCAGCCGCCGGCTGAACCGCCCCCGCGACCCGAATGCTGCTCCGTAAACTTGCAGCCGGCTCCGCAGCAATTCTGTACTGAAGTAGTGATTCCCCGTTATTTCAATTCCCACCAGCTTGTGCCGTACCCCCCGCCCGATGTGGTAGGTGATGACCTCTTCCGTGCCCTTCGATTTCTGTTCCTTGCCCTGGACTTCTTTCGTTTCCGTCGTGTAGCTCACCTCCGCGTCAAAGTATCCGTCCCGCTCCAGGCGCTCTCGAAGATTGCGTTTTCCTTCCTCGAGAAGGTCCACGTCGACCGCCCCTTCTTGATAGACGGGAACCAGCCTCTTCAATTCTCCCTTTGAAAATTTCGCACCCGTCACCGCCAGTTGCACCTGCGGTCCTTCGGTCACCTCCAGCTCCAGCGGCACGGTATTCTTCGCCGTGTTGTACTCGCCCCGGCGTACCGCCGCACGCGCGCTGAGCCGCCCTTTCTTCACCAGGAATTTTCGGATCCGGTCGGTCCCGCGCTGTATGCGCGCCGAGGTCACCGGTTGTCCAGCCTTCATTTTCAGCCGGGCAAGAATCTCCGCGTCGCGGTATGCCGTGCCGTTCTTCAACTCCACGGCCTCCACACGCGCCCGCGGCCCCGACTTCACGTGCACCAAGATATCCATCTGATGGGTTTCGAGGTGCGGTTTGTTCTCTGCCGAGACCTCGGCCGTGTACAGGCCCTCGTCCTTCAAAACATCCCGCAGATGCGCTAACCCTTCGTCCACGTCTTCTTGTCGGAAGGGCCGGCCGAGCGTCAGCTGCATGGCCGCCGCAGCGGAGGAATCTGTTGGAGGTGGCGTCAGCCCTTCGATCCGTACTTCGTTGAAGAACAGACTTTCTCGGACCACGAAATCAAGCCGCACGCCGTCGCCCACCGGTGTTACTACGGCTTTCAAATCCGAGTAGTCACCCAGCCCATAGAGCGCACGCAGACTCCTGGCAACCTGCTCTCGATCGAGCGGTTTCCCAATCTCCACGGCAAGCCCGGCCGGCGATTCCGAGAGCACGCGCCCATCTTCAGTGACAATCCGCACCGCAACCACCGCCGCGCTCGCCCCGGCCTGGGGCTCCGCCTGTGCCTGTGCCTGACTCTTCGCCGCTCCGAAAAGCAGCGCGAAGACGAGCACTCCCCCCCATCCTCTTCCCCAGCTCGATTTCATGCTCACTAACGCTCAGACGAAGCGTAGCACAAGGGCGTTGCCCATCCAGCTATCTCTAGCGTTATGATGAATTAAGAGGGACGATGACCGACCGAGGCGCACCGCGCCCGCCGCTGGGCGACGCCATGCAGGAAAAGTACTCACGTCAAATGCTCTTCGCTGGAATCGGCGAACAAGGCCAGCAGCGCCTGCTCGCCTCAAGCGCCGTCATGGTAGGTTGCGGTGCCATCGGCGCGGCCGCCGCCGCTCTACTGGTTCGCGCCGGCGTCGGCCGCGTCAGGGTTCTCGACCGCGATTTTGTCGAGCCCTCCAATTTGCAGCGCCAAACGCTCTTTGACGAGGAAGACGCCCGCGCCGCGATCCCCAAAGCGGTCGCCGCCGAGCGCAAGCTCCGTGCCATCAATAACAGCGTGGCCGTCGAAGGCCTGGTCAGTGACGTAAACCCCCGCAATGCTGCCGACCTGCTCTCGGGCTTCGATCTCATCCTCGATGGCACCGACAATTTCGAGACCCGCTTCCTCATCAATGACTACGCTGTCGAGTCCGCTCGTCCGTGGATCTATGCCGCCGCCGTCGCCAGTTACGGCGTAACCATGACCGTGCGACCCGGTCTCACGCCTTGTCTAGCCTGCCTCCTCGAATCCTCGCCAAACAGCCACGGCCTCGAAGAAACCTGCGACACGGTAGGCGTCCTAGGCCCCATCGTCAATCTCATCGCCTCGCTCCAAGTCGCCGAAGCCTTGAAGCTTCTGGCTGGCCGCGACCAAGCCCTCCACGACCGCCTGATCTCTGCTGATGTTTGGAGTGGCCGTTTCCAATCCGTCCGCGTGGCGCAAAATCCCGCCTGCCGCGCCTGCGCCCGCCGCCATTTCTCCTATCTCCAAGGACAAGCCCAGCCGCACATCACCCTTTGCGGGCGCGACTCCGTCCAAATTCACGAGCGCGGACGCACTCTCGATCTGGGAGCGTTGCGGGTGCGGCTCGCGGCCACCGTCTCCGATGTCCGCCACAACGAATTTCTACTCTGCTTTCGCGTGGAACCTTATCAAATGACTATCTTTGCCGACGGCCGCGCCATTCTGAAGGGCACAAAAGATGCCGCCATCGCGCGCTCCCTCTACGCCCGCTATATCGGCGCCTGATTCATTTCGTCTTTTCCTTGGGACGTATGTTCTCTCGGGTGGGGAGTCCTGGCCCGCCGGCTCTAGCGATGCTGCCCGGTCCGCCCAAACGAACTTCGCATGTTGGCCCTGTCGAGGTTTTCCCTCAGGTTCATCAGCGTCAGAAACGTGCTGAGAATTCTGGCCTTCAAATCATCGGTCAGGTGCAAACCGCTGGTAGCCACGCGCGCCAGCCGTTCGCCGCTTTCTGTGATAAATCGCATGATCTCTTTTTGCCGTTCGTGCGGAGCGTTGCCCAGCGCCGTCTCCCGCCGCATCTCTGCGCAGCTTGCCTCGATCGATAGCGTAAAGTGCAAAACACACACCTGCTGCTGCTCGGCCAGGGCTGGCGGCGAGTCGTTCTTACATCCCGTTACTTTGCACGGCATAGCCATAGAACGCGAATCTGGGGCCAACAAGAAAGCTAACCACTCCTCGCCCTGAAAATCCAGTCCCCTGGCGCCAAGGGTTGCGAATCCTGCATAGCCTCTTCCCGCACCCCGTATCCCTCCCGCCAATCCCTCCCGGCCATGCCCCGCGAAAAATGCCTGGACGGTATTCAAAAACAATTGTATAAAAATGCAGGACCTTGTATATTTGTACCAGTCATGAGCGTCGGTAAAACATTTCGTCACGGTCAAATCCTACGGCTCGTCAGCGGCCAACCCATCGTCAGCCAGGAAGAGCTGCGCCGCCGCCTTGCGCAGCAGAAAATGCGCGTCACCCAAGCCACTCTCTCCCGCGACCTTCAGGAGCTCCGCCTGGTCAAAACCCAAGAAGGCTATAAGCCGGAAACGGTACTTCCTGAAGACAGCGGCACGCTCCCTCTTCCTCCGCTCGCTCGCGCGCTACGCGAATTCCTTCTGGATATTCGCCCGGCGGAAAATTTGCTGGTTCTCAAAACTCCTCCCAGCGGCGCTCAGCCCCTTGCCGCCGCCGTGGATGGCTCAAAATTTCCCGAAATCGCCGGCACCATCGCGGGTGATGACACCGTCCTCATCATTACTCCCAACAAACGCACTCGCGAGTCGCTCCAGAAAAAGATTGAAGCCCTGGTGAAATGAGAGATTCTCGCCAAGTCGCCGTCGTAGGTGTCACCGGATACACCGGCACGCAGCTCGCCGGTATTCTCCTGCGCCATCCGGCCGTCGCTTCCGCCACGTTTTATGTGCGTGAAACGCGCGGCGCCCACTGCATTGCCGAACTTTTTCCGCAATTCCGCGGCTGGGGTCAAGCTCCCCTGCGCCCGCTTTCTCTCGACTCCATCACCAGCTCGGCAGCCGGAACCGCTTTTCTCGCCACGCCCCATGACGTTTCTGCGGAACTCGCCCCTCGGCTTCTCGAAGCGGGCTTGCGGGTCATTGACCTCAGCGGCGCTTTCCGCTTCCGTCAGCCGGAAACCTTCACGTCCTGGTACAAGCTGCCTGCGCCGCACGCCGATTACCTTGGCGAAGCCGTCTACGGCCTTCCCGAGCTGTACTCCCTAGAAATCGCCAAGGCCCGCCTGGTCGCCAATCCCGGATGCTATGCCACCAGCGTCATCCTTGCTCTACGTCCGCTCGCTGAAGCCGGTTTCATCGCCGCGGACCAAAGCGTCATCTGCGACTGCAAGTCGGGCGCCAGCGGCGCAGGCAAAGATCCAAGTCGCGATCTGCAATTCGTTGAAGTGGACGAGAATTTCAAGGCCTACAATCTTTTCTCGCACCGCCACACGCCGGAAATTCTCGAGCACACCGGCCTCGCCGAATCGCAGCTCGTTTTTTCTACGCACCTCCTGCCTGTGGCGCGCGGAATTCTCTCGACCATCTACGTCACCCTCTCCGCCCGGCAATCGCCCGATGTTGTCGAAGCCCTCTATCGCAAGTTTTATGCTGGCCGGCCCATGGTCCGCATCTGGCCCGCGGGCACTCTGCCCGAGTTGCAGCACGTCGCCCACAGCAACTTCTGTGACATTGGTTTTGCCTTGGATAGATCCGGCCAGCGCCTGATCCTGGTGTCCTGTCTCGACAATCTCGGCAAAGGCGCCGCCGGCCAGGCCGTTCAGAATTTCAACCATGTTTTAGGCATTGAGGAGAAAACCGCACTGCAATGAAAACCGTAATCAAGTTCGCTGGAGCTTTGCTCGAAGACGACCTTACCATGCGCTCGCTGGCGCGCCAGGTCGCTGTCTTGGCCAACGAAGGCCACGAAATTCTCGTGGTCCATGGCGGCGGCCACGCCTTCACCGAAGCCCTCAAGCGCATGGGCATCGAAAGCAAATTTGTCTCCGGCCTCCGCGTCACCGACCGCGAGACGCGCGACGCCGCCGTGATGATTTTCGCCGGGCTGCTGAACAAGCGCCTGGCCGCGGCCATCTCCGCCGAAGGCTATCCCGCCGTGGGTGTCTCGGCCGCCGACGCGCAATGTTTTCTTGCCGAGCCCATGTCGCACGGCGAGGTGGCCGGGAGCCTCGGCTTCGTCGGCTATCTCACGGGCTTGAACAACGCTGTCCTCGAATCACTGTGGCGCGAGCGCCTACTGCCTGTCGCTCCCTGCCTCGGCCTGGGCCCGGATAACGAGCTTTATAACATCAATGCCGACCACATGGCCGCGGCCTGCGCTGAATTTCTCGGCGCCGACCAGTTGATCTATCTCACCGATGTGGCTGGTGTTCTCGACGGCGAACGGGTTCTCTCCGCCATCACCTGCGAAGAGAGCGAACGCCTGGTGCAATGCCGTGTCGTCTCCGGTGGAATGATTCTCAAACTGGAAGCCGCCAAGCGCGCTCTCGAAGGCGGCGTCCGTCAGGTGCGCATCGTCGGCGGCACGGCGCCCGATGCTCTTCTCCTCGCGTTTCACTCGGCCGAGCACGCCACCGAAGATCACGCTTCGCCGATTCCCGGCACACGCATTCTCCGCGAGCCTTTCCCCAGCGCCCAAACGGCTCTTTCGGCGGCCTAAAATGCGCAAGATCGACACCATAAAGAGATCGAAATCCGCGGTTCGAACGGCGAAGAGAGCGAAACCCGGCGCCTCGAATGCAAATTCCATTCTGCGCGATGCCGATCAGTTTCTTATGCCGACCTACAAGCGCCAGCCCATTGTCTTCACGCACGGACGCGGCTGCTACGTTTATGATTCACGCGGCAAAAAATATCTGGATTTTCTCGGCGGCATCGCCGTCAACGCCTTGGGCCACGCGCATCCGCGCATCGTCAAAGTCATCCGCCGCGAAGCCGCGCGCGCCATCCATCTTTCCAATCTCTTTCACAACTGTTACCAGGGCCCGCTGGCCCGCAAGCTCGCCGAATGGTCCGGTCTCGACCGCGTGTTCTTCTCCAACAGCGGAGCGGAAGCAATCGAAGGCGCTCTGAAGCTGGCGCGGCTTTACGGCCGCACTTCCGCCGACGCGCCTGGCGCCGCGGCCCCGAAGCACCGCATTTTGGCGCTCGAAAATTCCTTCCACGGCCGCACCTTTGGCGCTGTCAGCGTCACGGCCACGGAAAAATATCGCCTCCCGTTCGCGCCGCTCGTCCCGGGTGTCGAATTTGTCCGCTTCAACGACGTCGCCGATCTGGAATCCCAATTCGACGATACCGTCTGCGCTATCCTGCTCGAAACCATTCAAGGCGAGGGCGGAATCTATCCCGTCAGCGAAGACTTCTGGAACCGCGCGCGGGCCCTGGCAACAGAAAATGGAGCGCTGCTCGTCGCCGACGAAATTCAGTGCGGCTTGGGCCGCACCGGCCGCTATTTCGCTTACCAGAAATTTTCTTCAAAGCCCGACGTCGTAGTGCTAGCCAAGCCGCTTGCCGGAGGCCTTCCGCTCGGCGCCATCCTCACGTCGGAAGCCGTCGCCCAGCGCTTTTCCCCGGGCGTGCACGGCACCACCTTCGGCGGCGGCCCGTTGGCCTGCGCCACGGCTCTCGAATTCCTCAGCGTCATCGAGGATGAAAAACTCCTCGAAAACATCCGCGCGCGCAGCACGGAGTTGCGCGAAGGCCTCTCCGCGCTTGCCGCCAAATTTAGTTTCATCCGCGAAATTCGCGGCGAAGGCTTGATGATCGGAATCGAGCTTTCCATCGAGGGTGCTCCCTTCGTTTCTCAAGCCATGCTCAAAGGCCTGCTCATCAATTGCACCCATGATTTCACGCTGCGCTTTCTGCCGCCTTTCCTCGTCACTCGCGCCCAGGTGCGCCAGTTCCTGCGTCTGCTCGAACAACTCTTTGTAACTACCCCGCAAAAGGCCGCTGCTCTGGAGCCCGCGAAGTCCGCGCCTCCATCGCATGCAGCCCTCGCCGCGGCAAGGTGAAAAAAAATGACTACCTCGACGCTACTGTCGACTATTTCTTTGTCGAATGATTTGCTCACCGGAGCGGAATGGAGTCCCGCGCACACGCGCGATTTACTCCAACTTTCCGCGGAAATCAAAGCCCGCCCGGGCCGTTACGCTTCCTCGCTGACGGGAAAGTTCATCGCCTTGATTTTTGAAAAGCCGTCGCTTCGCACCCGAGTCACTTTTGATGTAGGCATCCAAAGCATGGGCGGCTCGGTCGTTTTCCTTGACCACACGCAGGCCTCTGCCTCTCTCGGCGCGCGCGAATCCATCGCCGATGTCGCGCGCAACTTGGATCGCTGGGTGCATGGCATCGTCGCCCGCGTCTACAAGCAAAAAGTCCTCGAAGAAATGGCCGCCAACGCTGGCATCCCGGTGATCAACGCGCTCTCGGATAAGTTCCACCCCTGCCAGGCGCTTGCCGATTTTTTCACGCTCGAAGAAAAATTCGGCGCCCTCCGCGGATTCAAGCTCGCTTATGTTGGCGACGGAAACAATGTCTGCCATTCCCTGATGTATCTCGCCGCGCGTCTAGGCGTTCATCTGCGCGTAGCCACACCGCCCGACTATCAGCCGCTGCCGGAAGTCGTCACCGACTCTAAGCGCGTAGCCAAAGAAACCCGCGCCAAAATTGAACTCATGAGCGATCCCCGCGAAGCGGCCGCCGGCGCGCAAGCCGTCTACACCGACGCCTGGACCAGCATGGGTTTTGAAGCCGAAGGCGAGGTCCGCAGTGCCGTCTTCGCGCCATATCAGGTCAACGCCGATCTGATGGCCCTGGCGGCCCGCGATGCCGTTTTCATGCACTGTCTTCCGGCCCACCGCGGCCTGGAAGTAACTCCCGAAGTCCTCGACGGTGCGCAGTCGGTGGTCCTCGACCAGTCGGAAAACCGGATGTACGTGCAGAAGGCCATCCTGCATACCCTGTTCTGATGCGCGCAGGCGGGCCATCCGGTCGCATCTTTTCCCTATTCGTGGGGGCACGCCGTGCCCGCACTCGGCTACCACTAAACGCAAGAGGAGAATCGTGAAAACGCAATTGCCAAAACCAAAAAAAGTAGTCCTGGCCTATTCCGGAGGTCTGGACACCTCCATCATCATCCCGTGGCTGAAAGAAAATTATCAATGCGAAGTCATCGCCATGATCGGCGACGTAGGCCAGCAAGAAGACTTGGAAGCCGCCCGCAAAAAAGCTCTTGCGACTGGTGCCTCCCGGGCGTATGTCGAAGATCTGCGCGAGGAATTTGTCCGCGACTACATCTGGCCGACACTCCGCGCAGGCGCGGTCTACGAGCACACCTACTTGCTCGGCACCTCTATGGCTCGCCCCATTCTCGGCAAACGCCAAGCCGAACTGGCCCTCGAACTCGGCGCCGACGGCCTCTCGCACGGCTGCACCGGAAAAGGCAACGATCAAGTCCGTTTCGAGCTGGCCTACAAAGCCATTGCGCCAAACGTTCAAATCATCGCCCCGTGGCGTGAGTGGAACATCGATTCCCGTGAAGATGCCATCGCGTACGCCGCCCAACACAACGTGCCAGTCGAGCAAAGTAAAAAAAATATCTACAGCCGCGACCGCAACATTTGGCACCTCAGCCACGAAGGCGGCGAACTTGAAGATCCCGCGAATTCGCCCAACGAAGCCATGTGGCAATGGAGCGTCTCTCCCGAAAAAGCCCCCGACAGAGCCGAAGAAGTCGAAATCGGCTTTCAAGCTGGAACGCCGGTAAGCGTCAACGGCGCGGAGCTCGGCCCAGTTGAACTCCTCAACACGCTCAATGAAATCGCCGCGAAGCACGGCATCGGTCGCACGGACATCGTCGAAAACCGTCTCGTCGGGATGAAATCCCGCGGCGCCTACGAAACGCCCGGCGGCTCGTTGCTGGTCGCCGCACATCGCGAACTCGAAGCGCTGACCATCGATCGCGAGACCGCGCACTTTCAGCAAGCGCTCTCCCTGCGTTACGCCGAGCTGGTTTACTACGGCTTGTGGTTTTCTCCACTGCGTGCCGCGCTCGACGGTTTCTTTGACGTCGCGCAACAGCGCGTCACCGGCACGGTAGGCCTGAAACTGTGGAAGGGCACCCTCACCGTCACCAAACGGGTGTCTCCGTTCTCGCTCTACCGCACCGACCTTGCCAGCTTCACCATGGGCCGCTACAACCCCAAGGACGCCGAAGGCTTCATCAACCTTTTCGCCCTTCCGGTCACCGTCCGTCCCAAAGCGAAAGCCGAGGGCAGCAATCAGTAATCGTTCTTGGCAAGGTCCAAAAAAAGCGAGCAGCACAAAGACGAAACACGGACGGTAAATATCTGGGCACTCGAAATGACCGAACGCAAAGATGACCGGCTCTGGGGTGGACGCTTCGAGCGTGAGCCAAATGCTCACTTCGATACGTTCCAGCGCTCCTTTGCGTTTGATCGCCGTCTCCTGCCCTACGAAATTGCCGTCGACAGAGCCTGGGCCAAAGCGCTCGAGCCTATCGGCATTTTCACCGCAACGGAAGTCAAGCAAACGCTCGCCGCGCTCGACAAAATTTCCAAGCGCGCCCAAAGCGACCCCGCGTCGGTCGATTCGTTGGGAGCGAGCGTCGAAGACGTTCATCACTTTGTCGAAAAAGCCCTCGTCGAAGAACTCGGTCCGCTGGGCTGGAAGCTGCACACCGGCCGCAGCCGCAACGAACTGGTGGCCACGGATTTTCGCCTCTTCGTCATCGATGCCGCAGCGGAAATCCAGCGTGGTTTGTCGGCGCTCCTCGGCACTCTGCTCGGCCAAGCCAAGGCCAACATAACCGTGCCTATGGCGGGCATGACCCACATGCAGCACGCGCAACCCATTCTGCTTTCGCATTTTCTTCTGGCTCACGCGGAGGCCTTCCTGCGGGACGTCACGCGGTTAGAACACGCAGCCACGAGCGCCGACGCTTGTCCGATGGGCTCGGGCGCACTCGCGGGAAACTCCTTCGGGATCGACCGCCAGGCTATCGCGCGCGACCTCGGTTTTTCGCGCATCACGGCGAACAGCCTTGATGCCGTCAGTGACCGAGACTTCGCCCTGGACTATCTATTTGCCCTTGCCGGCATCGCCACGCACCTTTCGCGACTCGCCGAAGATTTCATCATTTTCGCATCGCAGGAATTCGCTTACGTGATTCTTGCCGACGAATATTCCACCGGCAGCAGTCTGATGCCGCAAAAGAAGAATCCTGATTCCTGGGAGCTAATTCGCGGCAAGACGGGCCGCATCACGGGCGCCTTGCTGGGTCTGCTCACGACCCTCAAAGGCTTGCCGACGAGCTACCAGCGCGATCTTCAGGAAGATAAAGAAGCACTCTTTGCTGCGCACGATCAAATCGCGGCTATGACAGCCGTCGCCCGAGGCGCGATCGAAACGACGAAATTCAGTTCCGAGCGGCTAACGGCAGCGGCCTCGAATCCCATGTTGCTGGCCACCGAAGCCGCAGACTACCTTGTTCATAGAGGGGTTCCGTTCCGCCAGGCACATGACGTCGTCGGCAAAGTTTTGCGGGAGGCCGAGCGGCAAGGGAAAATCTGGACGGATTTGTCTTTCGAAGACTTGAAGAAAATCTCTCCGGCCTTTGAAGCGAATTTTTCCCATGGATTGAACGTCGCTGCGGCGCTCGCGGCCAAAAAAGTTCCCGGGGGAACCGCTCCGGAAGCGGTCCGCAAAGCTATCGCGGATTTGGAAGAACGTCTGAACAAGAGAGCCAGCAAAATAGGAGCCACGCCATGAATCTAAGCCAAGCAATGCATCAACTCTTCTCCCTCCCCGCCGTCGCGGAGGACCGCAGGTTGCTTCCGGGAGCGGCCCGCTAGTCCTGCGGATATTCCATTGATCAAGCAGGCACTCTCGGAGGCTTCTCTTCCGCGCGGATTTCGCTTCGCAGGCATCGCCTGCGGACTGAAAAAAACTGGCGCGCTTGATCTCGCGATGATCTCGAGCGACGTTGCGGCCTCCGCAGCCGCGGTTTTCACGCAAAATCTCGTGGTGGCCGCCCCCGTTACTATTTCCAAGCAACACTTGCGCCGATCGAAAGGCCGCATGCGCGCCGTCGTCGTGAACGCCGGCAATGCGAACTGCGCCACCGGCCCCGCAGGCCGTGCCGCGACCGAGAAAACCGTCGCGGAAACGGCCAAGCGGCTCGGCTGCACAGCCAACGAAATCATGGTCTGCTCGACGGGAGTGATTGGGGTGCCGCTGGCCGTGGACAAAATCTTGCGCTCGCTGCCGAAGCTCACGCGCAACCTTCGGCCCTCGGCACGTTCCTTCGCTGAACTGTCGCTCGCGATTTGCACGACGGACACTCGCCCGAAGACCGCAGGCGCTACCTTCAAAATGGCCGGGAAGAAAATTCACCTGCTGGGGTGCGCGAAGGGTGCGGGGATGATTCATCCCAACCTGGCGACGACGCTCGCGTTCGTGGTGACCGATGCCGCCATTCGGCCGCCGCTTCTGCAAAAAACGCTGCGCGACGCTTGCTCACGTACGTTTAACGCCATCAGCGTGGACGGCGACTCTTCGACAAACGATACCCTGTTGGTATTCGCCAACGGCGCAGCAGGCACGCCCGGGATTCGCGTCGGGACTTCGGCACATCGCGCCTTCGCGGGGGCTCTCGAAGATGTTTGCCGGTCGCTCGCGCTGCAAATCGTCGCCGACGGAGAAGGCGCGCAGCGCGTGATCGAAATCGAAGTCCGCGGCGCAAAAACGGAAGCAGGGGCCAAACGCATCGCGGAAACCATCGCCACTTCTCCGCTCGTCAAGACGGCCTTTGCCGGAGGCGACCCCAACTGGGGCCGCGTTTTCGCGGCGGCCGGTCGTTCCGGTGTGGCTTTTGACCCCGCGCGCGTCGATATCAAGATGGCAGGCATCCCCGTTTTGCGCCGCGGCAGTCCGCTCGATTTCAATGAACGCGCCGCCAGTAACCGCCTGCTCGCCGAACACGTTCCGATTGTCCTCGATCTGCACGCAGGCACCGCCAGCGCGCGCTACTGGACCTGCGACCTCACCGCCGAGTATGTCCGCATCAACGCGTCTTATCGAACCTAGACGATTGAGAATGCAAATTCCCCCGGCGCGATTCGCTAGTGTGCTACGCTACGCGCAAAATTAACGCGGGCTCTGAATCAGACACTTCTGTGCGATATTCATCGCCCGCGAATCAGGCAGGTTGACTATGAACAACGCTGTCGGCACTCATCCGGTCCATAAAGCGCTCGCTAGTCACACCGACCCAAAGAATTTGCCGTGGGTTCCGTGGGCCGCGGGACATTTCATCAAGTTGATCAAGTTGAATCCAATCACAGGGCAGATCATTTTGTTTATCCGCTCGGTGCCTGGGGCGGCGCTGCAAATGCATTTTCATCCGGGGACCGTTGTCGTGTACACGGTGCAGGGTGCGTGGACCTACGACGAGGGTTGGGTATCGGAAGCGGGCGACGTGGTGTTTGAAGTCGCCGGGTCCACGCATTCTCCACGAATGGTCGGCAAGGAAGACACCATTGTTTTTGCGGTGATTGAAGGTGCGCTGGGTTTTGTCGACGATGCGGGTAGCACCATCGCTACCGAAAACTGGCAGACTTTCTTGAAGCGTTACCACGATCATTGTGCTGAGAAGGGCCTCACGCCGGTGGACATCACGAAGTTCTGACGTCTGCTCCCGCAGATGTTTGATCCTGACATCGGCTTACACTTGCTCGGACGAGCCCTCGCGGTAAAAGCGGATCAAGTTCTTAGGAAGTGGCGAGGACTTCGAGAGGCTGGCCCGCGGCACAGAGAGGACATCGTGGGGGTGTCCATAAGCGGTACGGCATTTGCTGCAAAAGTTCGAGAGCAACTTGGTGTTCAGCGGCGAAGCCGGCGATAGCATCGCCCAGCGCTAAAAGCGCGCCGATGGCGACGACGTCCGCGCCAATGGATTGCAAATTGAGGAAGGCTCCTCGCACAGCCGAACCCGCGCTGATAACGTCATTGACGATCGCGACGCGTTTGCTTTTGACGGCTTCGTGGAGCGCCTTTGGCAGGCGGTACTCGACCGGGTATAAACCTTTGTGTGCGGTGTTGGCGAAGCGCTCCGCGTAGACGAAATCGCAACCAAGTTCGAGAGAGACCAGCAAGGCGATATACGCGCCTTCGACAAGCGGCCCGCAGACCACCTCCAGTTTGTACTGTTGGAGTTTTGCTGCGAGTTGAGCGGCCAATGCTCGTATTTCGCGAGAGCGCAGGCACAGAGTCTCAAGCTGGAGCCATAGATCTCCATGATGACCAGACTCCAGCTTGAAATGTCCCTGACGTCCTCGGACTAAGGAAAGCAAAGTTTCTTTCATGGAGGTTCAGTAAGGCGCGGCTGTTTAACTGGCGAGCGCACCAGGCGTCGGCAAGAACCGAGATTCTACACGAATTCGACTGTAGCAATTCATAGTAAGAGACGCCAGATCACCTAAGGGGGCGAGAGTAGACCTTGGCCGGTGGGACAGTTACCAGGCCGGTGTGGAAAAACGTTTCGTCTATTGCGGATGGGTGGGTCGTTTCATAGCGTTGGAGGTAGCGGCGCTGAGTCCCAAGATTCCGCCGCTATGGAGTGGCAAGACCGACGCTATAGCTACCGAAGACATTGTCTGGGCATATCCAAAAGTGACCAAGCATTATCACAATGGGATTCCGACAGTAAAAACGTACTCGGCCATGGTTCGCGATTCGAAGGGGCAGTCGATGGAAGTCAGCGGAAAGAAAGATTCGGTGCCGAAGCTCTTAGAGTCGCTCGAGAGGCGCATGCCGTGGATTCTGGTTGGATACACGAAGGAACTTGAAGCACTTTGGCAGAAACAAAAACCTCGTTTTTTTCAATTGATGGAGCGACGCCGAACTCAGTTACCCATGGCGTCGCGCTAAGAGTCCCATTTCCAATCCACAAACCTCTCGCGGAGGGCGATTTTCTTGAATTTGCCTACCGACGTGCGGGGCAAGGCGTCCAGGAAGACGAAGGCGTCGGGAAGCTGCCACTTGGCGAACGATTCAGAGAGGAAAGCGCGTAGTTCCTCGGCGGTGGCTTGGGCGCCGTCTTTTAGGACCACCGCCGCTAGCGGGCGCTCTTGCCATTTGGGATGCGGGACACCGACTACCGCGGCCTCTTTGACAGCGGGGTGACCCATCAATATGTTTTCGATGTCCACGGAACTGATCCACTCACCGCCAGACTTAACCAGGTCTTTGGCGCGGTCAACAATCTTCACAAAACCTTCGTCATCCATGGTGGCCACGTCCCCCGTCTTGAACCAGCCGTCTGCGGTCCAGCGATGCGCTTGGTCGGGAGAATTGTAGTAGCTGGCAGCCACCCAGGGTCCGCGGACTTCCAGTTCGCCGGGGGTATGGCCGTCGCGGGGAGCTTCGACGGAATTGCTTTCAAGACCTTCCGGGCGCATGACGCGGAGTTCGACGAAGGGCGCCGGCCAGCCTTGTTTTGCTCGGACTTCATATTGCTGGTCAGTGCTCCAGTCGCCCATGTGGCGTTTGAGTTTGCCGACGGTGGCCAGTGGCGTGGTTTCGGTCATGCCCCAGAGGTGGAGTATGTGCAGGTTGTGTTTGTCCAGGGCGCGCATGAGGCGCTCCGGTGGGGCGGAGCCCCCGCAAACGAGGCGGATGGGCCAGCTGAATTGCCAGCGACCGGGATTTTTCTCGAGAGCAGCGAGCACGCTGAGCCAAACGGTGGGAACCCCGCACGCGATGGTGACGTGCTCCTGGCCGATCAGGTCGAGAACGCTTTCGGGGTCGACATTGGGCCCAGGGAGAATCAGACGTGCGCCGGCCATGGTGCAGGAATACGGCAAGCCCCAGGCGTTGGCGTGAAACATGGGGGCCACGGGGAGGACGGTATCGTGGTGGCCGATGGCGAAGGAATCCACGCCCAGTTCGGCAAAGGAATGCAGGACCAGGGCGCGATGGGAGTAGACCACGCCTTTGGAGCTGCCCGTGGTGCCGGAGGTGTAACACATGGCGGCGCCGTCATTTTCGTCGATGGCGGGGTAGCAAAAATCGTCGCCAGCGTGGGCCAGGATTTCTTCGTAGTTCAAGGAGCCTTCCGGGATAGGGACGCTGCCGCCGCAGTATGGAATGACCACCACGCGTTCAAAGGAGACACTAGCGCGGAATTTCTCGAAAGCCGGAAGAAGCACGTCGTCGATCAGCAGGAAGCGGTCGGCTGCGTGGTTGACGATGGCGGCGATTTCGTGCGGATGCAAGCGCAGGTTGAGTGTATGCAGGATTCCGCCCGCGCAAGGCACGCCGAAAAACGATTCGAGATGTCCAGAGTGGTTCCACATCATGGACGCCACGCGATCGCCAGGCCGCAAACCGAGTTTGGTGATCGCGTCTGCGAGGCGCCGGGCGCGCCGGTAGAAATCGCCGAAGGTGGTGCGAACAATGGTGCGGTCAGGCCTGCGGGAAACGATTTCCACGCGATGGAAAAGCTTGCCGGAGCGCTCCAGAATCGCAGGGAGCGTCAGCGGAAAGTCCATCATAGTGCCGCGCATGGAGTGGTCCTGTCGGGAACGAAACCGGCGGCATCCTATCACTATTCGACAGGGACGGGTGGCTCAACCACAAGCCGAGACGCGGGCAGAAGTGAGCAAAGCGGCGGTCTGGCGGTCGTCTGCCGTGGCCTGGGCAGAGCATCAGACTCATCAGACTCTTTCCCATTGCAAAAGGGGTTAATTTTCGAGAGTATGCCTCTGACCGCTGAAGTGCCGCTCTCGCGCCCGCGGTGGCTCGGCTTCTCCGACTGCCCGTGAACGGTAGCTGTCCCTCAGCGCGCTCCGCGACTCTCACTTGGGTTCCGGACAGAAGGAGTGGGCAGGTGAAGAAGCTCTACATCGGCAATCTTCCGTTTTCCGCCACGGAAGAACAGCTTCAGGAATGGTTCGCGCAGGTCGGCGTTACTCCCTCGGGTGTCAATCTAATCCGTGACCGGTTCACCGGACAATCACGCGGTTTTGCGTTTGTGGAAGTGCAGGGCGACGAAGATGCAGACCGTGCGATCAACTCGCTGAACGGGCAAAATTTCGGCGGGCGGAACCTGGTAGTAAATGAAGCGCGGCCGCAAGCTGAGCGTGGCGGTGGAGGCGGCGGGCGCGGAGGCGGCGGTGGTGGCTACGGCGGTGGACGCGGCGGCCATGGCGGAGGCGGCGGTGGGCGTGGTGCAGGCGGTCACGGCGGTGGAGGCGGGCGCGGCGGAGATCGCGGAGACCGCGGGAACCGCTGGTAGAAAGGCCTTCCGGATTGTTAGGCGGCGTTCTTAACCCTCAGGGCGCCGCTGGAAACCTTCCTCAAAAATCTTCTGTGATAATGGTGTGCTCGTCTTCTGTTCTTTCTCTTGCAACATTTGCGGCAGAAAAACGTCTAAGTCTAAGAATGTAGAAGTGTACCAAGGTGCGCGGAGTGGCTAGCCTCAGAGAGCTGGCGCGACAACTTGGTCGCGGACGGTCGAGGGCAGAGAAAAACCGAGTTCTCGGTTGCGAAAGTTGGCTATTGCGTATAGTATCCCGCGCTCAACGGACGCCCCCCGCAGCCGTTAGAGAGTCAGCCGCTTTCTTCCGGGCCTGGAGTAGAACACGCGAAACAAATCGCCTGGTAACGTGTTTGAAACAATAGGCAAGGAAAATGGCTCATGGCGTCGAATGTGAAGTATGTTGGCGCCTGACGGCTTACCTCCCCAGGGAGGATTGAAGCTTTCCATTGCAGCAGGTGGTACAAGCGATGCCTGACGAAGTCGATACGAACCTTCTGGCCGCCCCATGCATCCAAACGGTAGAAGAGGACGTACCAAAGAGAACGATGACCACGTGGCACAAACGCGATTGGCAGCAATTCTATGAACTGGCGCGACGACCCTGGCAACGTCACCGCCCGCCGCGGCCCGTGTATCCGACGGGTTTGAACCGCGTGTTGCCCGCGCAAGGTTTTAGTTTGTCGGAGCTGGATGATGCTGGTGTCGATCTCGATCTGGCCGAGCGGCTAGGCTTGCCCGTGGATGCGGGCCGCATCGGCGCGTATGGTCCGAATGTAACCGTGCTACGCGATTTCGTGCGCTCCTCGCGGCAACCGCTCTAGCTCCTTTCACATTTCACTCACTGCTTTTCCTGCTCGTGGCCCGCGGAGCGAATCGCCACCACATCTATGGACTTGCCATCGCCCTCTTGGAGCGAAATACTCTCGCCTTTGGGCTCGAAGGCCTTGAGAAAATCCGGATCTTCCCACTCGTTCTGTTGCACCTGTTCCCAGCTGAAAAGTTTGTAATCCCCCGGCGCGATGCCGCGGAAATCGAAGCGGCCGTATTGGTCGGTGGTGCGCTGCTTGAATAGATGGAACTCATTGCGGCGCGCTTCATCGGGTACGAGAACGACCCAAACTCCGGATGTGGGCAGACCGTCCGCGTCTTTCACCATGCCTTGAACGTGCGCCCCGCGGGAACTGATGGTCACTTCGAGCGTGGCTTGCGTTCCGCGAATGACGTTGAACTCATCATCGGAGATTTCCATTCCTGCGTAGCGAATAGATTTCAAGTAACAGTCCTGGGATTGGCCGGCGCTGGATAAGCGATAGAGGCTCTCCGGGACATCACGAAGGGAAAACGCTCCGTTGGGCCCCACACGCGCTTGAGCGCCGAACTGAAAAGTCGAGTCGGCCGGCCTGACGCTAAAGATCAAGGCATCCTTTTCAAGACTCGGTTTAGGGTCCCAGACGACTTGGCCCCGAATGTCCATTCCAGGCAGGGGCGTGAGCTGCATGCCCTCGACGTCGAAGTTGCTGATGTCGACAGACTGGCGTGCCTGATACCTTCGGCCGTCGTCAAATAAAAAAGCGCTGAGCGTGTAAGAACCCGGTAAGACGTTGGGTATCTCAAACACCCCATCTGGCTTGTCGACGATCGCTTGGCGGGCCGGAACGCTCCAGCCGAGGCCGGTATAGCGGGCCTCAAGGATGAGGATGACACCGTTCGGGTTGCGCCTTGAACCGAAGCTGTTCACACGGCCGCGAATGCTATAGACCGTAGTGGGCTCCAGCAGAAAATCCATAGATGGAATTTCATCGCCCGATTTTATAGTGAGTGGCGTGGCTCTGGCTGGATCGGGCGTACCGGGGTAGTAGGTTGGCACGTAGCCGGATTTTCCCGATCCTTCCATATCCTCATCTTCTTCGTTCGCTTCCAAGCGTTGGCCGGGCCTGTAAGTCGCGCTGAGAAAGTAGCGGCCTGGACGCAAACCAAAGAGGCGATACTCGCCGAGATCGTTGGTTACGACCGTTACTTCGCTTGACAGCGTCCGCTTTCCCCGGAGGTAGGTCGCGCGAAGAGCGTTGACCCGAACCCACGGCAAAGCATCGCCGTTTTCATTCTGGATGCGCCCGGCGATGACGGCCGCTGGAAGCAGGCGAAAGAGCAAGTCTTTCAAGTCCTGTCCGGGGCTGAGCGCAAGTATGGCGCCCGGGTCGTTGGGAGTTCTTTGGCCGTACTCCTGCGTCACATAGCCGTTGCGAATCACGCGCAGCCGATAGCGGCCCGGGTCGATCCCTTGGACCTCGAAGCGGCCGCCGACATCGGTTAGGCCGGAAAATGTACGGGTGTGGTCGTCAACACTCTGGAGGCGTACGGTAGAGGACGGCAGCGGCACGCTTCCCGCCAGCTTCATGACCAGGCCGGAGACGCTGCACGCGGTGGGCTTTGCCTGATCGGAGGTCGCGTGGCGATCTTCAGCGGAAGCCGATAGGACAGGATCCGACGGCAGAACCATAAGTCCTACTAGAAAGAGCAGAGCTGGCTTCATCCGACTCTCCAGCAGCGAGAGTATACGATAGCAGACCTGCCAGACTATGATGTGGCAGCTCACTTCGGGCGCCTGCAGCAATGGGGGACTGGAGGCAGGTCAAGGTTTGAAAAACGACGAGGAGGGCTACCGTGAAGAAAATCCTGGTGGCGATACTCTTGGCAGTGTTTTTTGGCGGAGCGTCTCGGTCCGCGCCTAATTACTCGATTGAAGCCATTCGCTACGCTTCGGCAGAGGATGAGGTCGCCGGCCTCGTCATGGGCGCTCCCCGGGATGAAAAAATCAACATCGCCATGGTTATTTGGCTAATCCGAGGCGGCGGCCACAACATTCTTTTCGACAGCGGCTATCACCGCGATACGTTCCTTAAATATTTTCCCTCCACCGAGTACCTTCGCCCCGACGAAGCCGTCAAGCTCGCGGGAGTCCAGCCCGAAGAAATTACGGACATTGTCATCAGCCACTCCCACTGGGATCATCTGGGCGGCATCGATCTTTTTTCGAAAGCTAGCGTCTGGATTCAGAAGGAAGAATTCCGCTACTACACAGGTGATGCTTGGCAGCCCGGCGGCAATCACGGCGGCATCGATCCCGAAGATGTCAAAGAGCTCGTGCGCGTCAACACCGAGGGCCGATTGCATCTAGTGGACGGCGACAACGTAGAGATTCTCCCCGGCATCCGCGCCTATACCGGCGGTCGGCACACCTTTCAATCTCAATACATAAGGATCGAGGGCGATCCTCCTTTCGTTCTCGCCTCCGACAATTGTTATCTATACCGCAACCTCGCCGAGCACAAAGCCAGCGCCACATTCTCTGACGCCGATCACGCCGCCAACATCAAGAATCAAGAGCGCATGATCCAGCTCGCCGGCGGCAATCCCGAGCGCGTCATCCCCGGCCACGACGCGCTCCAATTCGAGAAATATCCCACCACTGGCCGCATCGCCAAAATCAAATGAGCAGTCGAGCCGAGCCACGGCTTAAGTCCGAATGACGATCGATAGCCTCCCCGAAGATGCCAGCAAGTCTGATTGCGCGCCTGGCCCCTCAGCAACAATGGCATGTCCGGCGTCGGCGTGCACTTCCTCTATTATTCTCTCAACTGATCCGCCGCTGTCCTTTCCGGGCGCGCCGCGCTCTTTTCTCTTTCCAGTTTGCTTTTTCTGCTTCTATCTTCTGGGGGCCCAGGTGCAAGTGTGCTCTCTTTCTTTTTTTTTCCACAGTCATCCACAAATTTGCACAGACTTTTCTTCGGAATTTCATTGACGCCGAAAACGGCAAGGTCTATCTTCGCCCTCAGATTGAACCGGAAGCGTAGAAGACTTTACGGTTCAGTTCAGAGTTTGTGATTTCTTAATCGTTGTCGCGATTCTGAACGAAACCGGGAAGTTTGTAGACTTCCCAATTCAGCGTAGAGGTTGCAAGAGCTTAACGGCGATTGCCAAGCTAGGCTGACGAGGGAAGCTCAGGGATGTAGGGTGCGGTCCAGAGGCTGCGATAGCCTAACAGCGATTGCAGCGCTAGCCGTGTACGAAACCTCTGAGGCTTGGCGGTTTGGTCTGGAGTCCGTGAGAGCTTCGCGGCTTTCGCGGTACTGGATCAGATCAGAAAGCTCTGGGGCATTGCGGTTCGGCGCAAAGGTTGCAATAGCTTCACCGCTGTTGTGATCTTCCGCCGAATTGAAAAGCTCGTAGGTTGTACGCCTCAGTTTGGAAGACGCGATTGGCCGCAAGGCTGTTGAGTCGCCGGATTGATCCGGAAGCCTGAAACTTTACGGCTCGATTTAGAGGGCGCAACACGCTTAACCGCATGTTGCGCCCTCAACTTTTCTGCCTTAATCTCCAGCGGCACTCGCCTCTTTTCTTTTTCGCCCCTTATCCCCTCAGCGCTAGCCCTTATCTCTCCGAGCTGATCGCTTCCGCCGTGGAACCGGCGCCCGCATCTCGCGTCGCTCTTGGGGACGAAATCGGAGACCAACCGGTTACACTCAGTGGTCATCAGGCTGTTGCTCTTTCTTGGCTGAATCTTTCTAAACAAAAGAGTTAGTTAGACCATGAGGCAACAGCCCTTTTGCAACTTGGCATGAGAAGTTCGGGCTAGCCACTAACCACTGTCTTGTCGTAATCTCTGTCTATGCAAATCGGCCAAAGACTCAAAACGCTGCGCGATGAAAAGAATTTCAGCCAGGGCGATATCGAGAAGGCCACCGGCCTTCTCCGTTGTTACGTCTCTCGCGTCGAAAACGGTCACACCGTACCCAACGTCGAGACCCTGGAAAAGTGGGCCCGCGCCCTGGACATGCCTCTCTACAAGGTCATGTACGAAGGCGACGAACCGCCCAAGCCCCGCAAGCTCGCCAACGAAGACGACAAAGGCCTCTGGGGCCACTCCAAAAAAGAAGCATCCGAACTAAGCCAATTGCAGCGCCACCTGGCCAAGATGGATCCCAAACAGCGCACCCTACTCCTAGGCTTCGCCGCCCGCCTAGCCCGCCACGCCGCAAAGTAACTGTGTCCAGCTAACTCTGGATCACATCGAGCGCGTGCTCCACCCTGTTCTTGAGGGTGGTCTTTCTTCGCAATCGCCCGGCTCTCGATCCCTCGGCCTTTTCCCACGTCGAGGCCGATATGAGGTAAAATAGCAAATTCGAGCACACCTATGGCCTCACCATTCAACATCATCTCCAACCAGCCGCCGGGGCCGGTGCCCCCCCCGACCGTGCATCCGCGCCCGGATTGGCTCCGCGTTAAATTCTTCGGCGGCGAGCGCTACCAAGACCTGAAACGCATCATGCGCACACTGGACCTGCACACCGTTTGTGAGAGCGCGCGCTGCCCCAACATGGGCGAATGCTGGGACCACGGCACGGCTACGTTCATGATTCTAGGCGACATTTGCACGCGCGCCTGCGGATTCTGCGCCGTGCCTTCGGGGAAACCTGCCGGGCCGCCGGATGAAGAAGAGCCCTTGCGCGTGGCGGAGGCCGTCGCGCGGATGGGTTTGCGCTACGCGGTTGTGACTTCGGTGAATCGGGATGACCAGGCGGACGGCGGCGCGCACATATTTGCGCGCACCATCGAAGAGATTCGCCGCCGCGTGCCCGGATGCAAAGTCGAAGTGCTAATCCCTGACTTCCGCGGCGATTGGAACGCCCTGAATGTGGTCCTTCGGACGCGGCCGGACGTTTTGAATCACAACACCGAAACCGTGCCCCGCCTCTACCGCCAAGTGCGCAAGGGCGCAGTGTACCAGCGTTCGCTCGAATTGCTGCGCCGTGCGAAACAAACCCATCCCGATGTGCCCACTAAGACCGGCCTTATGCTCGGTCTAGGCGAAGAAAAGGATGAAGTCCTTCTGACGCTCGAGGACCTCGCCGCGCAAGGCACAGACATTCTTACATTGGGGCAGTATCTGCAGCCAACACGCGAGCATCTGCCCGTCGTTCGTTACGTTCACCCCGAGGAGTTCGCCGAGTTCAAAATCCTAGGCGAAGCCATGGGCTTCAAACACGTCGAAGCCGGCCCGCTGGTCCGCTCGTCGTATCACGCCTTCGAGCAAACGGAATCAGCGCACAAATAGCACAGGCCGCGTTGGGCTCTTTTCTTGCATTGGATTCTCGGAATGCTTCTCCGTCAGGGAAGCCAGCAGAGGCCAACCAAGAAGTCTCCGAGTTCTTTCGACAAAGCTGTCGACCCGTCGGTGAACGGGACGGCGCGGCCGCCGCGAACCACCGATGGAATCACGTGGTCGAAACCCTTGTGTTGCTTCGCGGAGTTCCGATGAGAAGGCCGGAATTCGATTTGCATGATTGAGAAATACCCGCGATTACGGTTAACGAAGAATGTGGAGCGGTCAACTACTTTATTCGGGGGCCCAGGACGATGAGTGCGGCTCCTGCCATCAGCAACGCTCCCGCCACTACCGGCGGAACTCTGGCTGTCTCGGGCTTGTCAACGGTTGCTGTGACCGGGCCAATTCTCACGACTTCCTCGCGTTTGTGGTAGTCAAAGTTTGGGTGTATGAACGCCACCAGACCGAGTATGGCGAAAATTAGCCCAAGTGCTATGACCAAGCGCTTCATCGGGCAGACAGTACCATAGCTGAGAACGAAGCGGGATCGGAGATTTTAGACACACCCCTGCGCCTAATTGGCGAAGGGGAAGCGGAGACTTCTAGTGCGGAGCGAGAAAGGAACTACGAACGGCTTGCGGCAGCGGCAGCAGTAGCAGCGGCGGCTTTCTTGGCGGCTTTCGCGGCGGTGGAAGCCTTGCGGCGGCGCTTGGTCTTTGGCGGAGTAGCGGGGGCTTCGCCGATCAACTCGGCCACCATGATGCTGGTAACGAACAACTTGGGGCCGTGATCGTCGAAATCGATCGCGGTGCGCTCCTGGTCGGATGCCGTAACAATGCCCAAGCCGTACGTCTCGTGCTTCACTGTTTGTCCTTCTGCCATCACTTGCACATCATCCTCCTTGACTAAACGTTGCGACGTCGAAATTCGATTCGCATCTCTTGACTTGAGGTGCCTTCTATCGAATCGAGAGCACTACCTCACACGCGCCGCCTCGCATTCGCTGGGGCTGCGACTTTGAAATTGCTTTTGTTTCTCCTGGTCCGGATCCTGGTTTGCTACGGGGCGAACTAACGCGCGATCTCGCCCAGCACTGGGACAGCCTCCAGACCGCAAAAAAGGCCGCAAAGATTGTCCTTGCAGCCCCCTCGAACGAGTCGAAGGGTAATACAAGAGCAACAAACACTAGTCAAACAGTACCACGAAGTAGCCCATTTGTCCATGCCGGAGGCTAGTACCTATCGGGCCTGCTTCACCACATAAACAATTGAAAACTATGGACTTATCAGAAAGAAACGGAGGCACTGGCGGTCCAGACGGGGAGATTCTCGCTCATTCAAGGGATGCGGGTTCTAAGCTCAAACCGCTCTCGCCGGACGCCTTCTTTTCCCAATATTTGCGGACCCAAGCTTCCCAGCTTTTTCCTGCGGCGGGATCGCGGCCCGTGAAGGCCAGCGCGGCAACATCGGCGTAGGCGATCTTCTGTCTCTGATTGGAGTCCTTCGGTAGAACACGTACGAAGGAAGTGTCGAGCGTCGGACCGGATACTCGATCGAAGATGTATCCTTCTATCTTCTTGCCGTCTTTAGTAGTTAAGGTGACGTCGCCCCGATAGTCGAAGGCTTTTTCGAGAGCCTCGCGCAATTCTTCTTCGCTGGCGAGCTCAGGAAGCCATCCTTCGACCGCTTCGTGCATTCTTCCCGGAGCTACTTCGAGAGTATCGGGATTCTGCGGAACGGCTTCCGCGTGAGTGGGCCGGTCTGCGTGTCGAGGGCCCGTCAAGCGCGGGTCTCCTCGAGCTGGGATTTACCTTTGTCGATTTGAATGAGCGGATTGTAAGAATGCACTGGGTTTGTGGGCTCGTTGAGCAGGGCCAGAGCGTCGGAGTCCGGATATTGCACGGCGAAGGTCGCCTTCGTGGCCGCCCAAAGGCCGCGCAAACCGCTGAAAGTATGGTCCATGGCTGAAGCTTCGTACCCGCTGTGCACCATGCAATTGGCGCATTTGGGATTTCCGGATTCGGTGCCGTAATTTTGCCATGCGGTCGTTTCCAGCAACTCCTGGAACGTGTCGGCATAACCGTCCTGAAGCAAATAGCAGGGCTTCTGCCAGCCGAAGACGTTATAGGTAGGCATGCCCCAAGGCGTGCACGAGTACTGCTGCTTGCCCATAAGAAATTCGAGAAAGAGTTTGGATTGGTTGAACTGCCAGCTCTTCTTGCGGTTGGAAAGTATGGCGCGGAAAAGCCTGCGCGTGCGAGCACGTCCGAGGAAGTGCTTTTGATCTGGCGCTTTGTCGTAAGAATAGCCAGGCGAAAGCATCATGCCTTCGACGCCCAACTCCATCATTTCGTCGAAAAACTGCCGGACACTGTTGGGATCGGCACCGTCGAAGAGCGTCGTGTTGGTCGTGACACGGAAGCCCCGCTTGAGCGCTTCCTTAACGCCTTCAACCGCCAGGTCATAGCCGCCTTCGCGGCAAACCGAGAAATCATGGTGTTCGCGCTGCCCGTCCATGTGAACGGAAAACGTCAAATACTTGCTTGGCTTGAAGAGATTCAGCTTTTCCTTTAGAAGCAACGCGTTGGTGCACAGATAGATGTACTTCTTGCGCGCGACCAGGCCGTCGACGATCTTGTCGATTTGCGGGTGCATCAGCGGCTCGCCGCCGGGGATGGAAACCATCGGCGTGCCGCACTCGTCCACCGCCTTGAAGCACTCTTCCGGGCTCAACTCCCTCTTCAGGATATGCGCGGGATATTGAATCTTTCCGCAGCCGGCGCACGCCAGATTGCAGCGGAATAGTGGCTCGAGCATCAGCACAAACGGGTAGCGCTTGCGCCCCGCAATTTTCTGCTTGAGGACGTACGTCGCGACCGTCCACATCTGTGAAATAGGTACCGGCATTTATCCTGCTTACCAGCGAAATAGGGGTATACGACGGGCCCCTCAGCAGCCACTATTGTACCCGAAACGGCGCACGTTCTGCTTGCGTGCTTTTCATGAGATGCGGGGTAGCGTTCTTTCGTGGCACTGGACGTGCTGCCTCATTGCCTAGGCGGAGCTTGTGGCGCTTGTGGCGCTCCCCACAGGCGT
>Ga0210395_10000247_pt1 | contig 42510 bp, 33 predicted proteins | sample IncBWH4OmetaG_FD_150861 | JGI IMG/M metagenome (GOLD analysis project Ga0210395, IMG submission 150861) | Forest soil microbial communities from Barre Woods Harvard Forest LTER site, Petersham, Massachusetts, United States - Inc-BW-H-4-O ...
GGAGGTTCGATTTCCGCGCACGCGATGGGCGGTTTGTGGGGCGTCCTGTCGGTGGGATTATTCGCGAGGATTCCAGCAATGGGCGGAGCTGGCATGCAGGCAAGCGGCCCTGGCGGACAGTGGCTCGCGCAATTGGTGGGCATCGCGACGCTGATCGGTTTCATCCTGCCGCTGACCTACGGGCTGAACTGGCTTCTGGATCGCGTATACTCGCAACGCGTGGGCGCCGAAGGCGAACGGCAAGGCATGGACCTCTATGAGCTGGGCGCGGGTGCCTATCCGGAGTTCATCGTGCACAGCGAGGAATTCACGGAGAGATGATGACGCGGAGCCGAATTCTCTGATCGGTGCTGAGCAAGTGTGTGAATGCCGGCACGTTGCCGTCGAGGGATTCGGGCAACAGGAGCAGCTAGACCTATGAGTTGTAACCAAGAGTATTTTCGAGGCGTCCAAGAAACATCGGGCTCTGGGCCATTGGGGGGATTCCATGAATAGACGTAAGCTGCTGTCGCTGCTCGGAATGTCTCCGGTGCTTTTGACCGGTCATCCTGCCCAAGGGGGTCAAACCAAGCGTGCTGCTGCGGCAGCCACCGACTCAGGCCCAGTCAAACTGACGACCGTCAACCCCAAAGGGATTCCCCCATCCATACAACTGATTCCGATGGCGCCGCGCCTCGACTCGCTCGATGGCAAAACCGTCTATCTCGTGGACACCGGGTTCCATGGCTCCGACACCCTCTTGCATCAGGTCGAGCTTTGGTTCAATCGGAACATGCCGAGTGTCACCTTGGTATTCCGGCGAAAAGCCGGCCCCTACGCGCAAGACGATCCGCCCCTTTGGAAAGAAATCAAGGAAAAGGGGAACGCGGTCATCATGGCCACCGGCCATTGAAGCACGTGCACTCCAGCGACCGTCGGTCACTGCATCACAACGGAAAAGATGGGCATCCCGAGCGTCCCCCTGGTCACCAAGGCGTTCAAGGATCTTGCAATTCTGAACGCGGGAAAGCGAGGAATGCCGCACGAGCGTATCTGCTTCACGCCGCATCCGGTCTGGGGCAAGACTCCCGAAGAATTGCGCGTGTATGTGGACGGCCCCGATCCCGTAACCGGAAAACCATTGATGAAGGAAGTCGTGGACGGGCTGACCGTACCGCTCAGCGATGATGAAAAGAAGACGGGAATCGTTTCCGTCTCCGTCGGACCGCCCACCTTTACCGACACCGCCGAGAATCTGCAAGAGTTTTATCTCAACAACGGATACACGGATTTCATGCCGATCGTCCTGCCGACGCAGGAAAAAGTGGATGCCATGTTGAAGGGCACGAGCCACCATCCCGACGAAGTCGTCGGCAAAATGGCGGCGGGCGCCTATCCACCTTGGAGCTATACCGTCCGGCACGTGGCAGCGAGCGCCGTGATGGCGGGATGCAGGCCGGAATACCTCCCGATTTTGTTGGCGATCGGATCCACGGGAATCGCTTCGCTCTTCAGCTCGACGAACTCGTTTGCGTTTTCGATGATCCTCAATGGTCCGATCCGCGACAAGCTCGAGTTTAACTATGGGATTGGGGCCTTGGGGCCGTTCGCGCAGGCGAACGCAACGATTGGTCGCGCCTGGACAATCATGTCGAAGAATCTCGGGAACGGCGGAATTCCCGGCGACACATATCTGGGTTCGGTTGGTAACAACCTGAACTATAACAACGTGGTGATTGCTGAGAATGAAGAAGCGAGCCCGTGGGACCCTTTCCACGTACAGAGAGGTTTCAAGAAGGAAGAGAACGTGGTGAGTATCTTCCGCGGGTTGGGCGTCGTTCCGGGACAGGTTGCTCGGGGCAGCAGCGTCAACACCAGCCCAATGTTCGACGCTCAGCTGAGCGATCTCTTCAGCACTTTCACCGGATTCTTCGGCGCTCTCGTGATTGCCGACCCGCTCGTGGCCGTGCGCCTGAAGGAACAGGGTTACGACACGAAACAAAAGCTGATCGATTGGCTGTACAAGAATACAACGCAGACGGTGAAGGACTACAAGGGTCGCAACTACTCATATCTGTTCGAATACCCGCAGGCTTTACAGGGCGTCGAACCCTTCGCGACCTGGTACAAACTTCCTGACGATGCGGTGATCCCGCATTTCCCCAGGGCAAGCAGCTTCAATATCGTGGTCACCGGCGGACAAACGAACGCGTACCCGCAAGCGGCGAACATGAGCTACGGCGTGAGCGTCTCGATTGACAAATGGATGTGAGGTTCCGACGACGATTGTCATCCCGAGGGGACCACGTGCCGGAGGGATCCGCAGTCGGAGGTTGAAAAACGTCGGCCCATAGCTTCGAGGTGAGCCATGAATAGACGAAAGCTTCTGTCACTACTTGGAATGTCTCCGGCGCTTCTTGCCAGCTCTCAGGGGCAAGCACAGCAGGCCAAGATCGCGAAGTCTGGAAAACCGCCCGCCGCAGACGGCGCTCATTGGTCAGCGCTGAATCCCAAAGGCACGCCGCCACCTGTGCGCTTGATTCCGATGGCGCCCCGTCTCGACAGCATTCACGGAAAAACAATTTATCTCGTAGACACCGGTTTCATGGGTGGCGGAACCCTCCTAGAGCAAATGCAAGCCTGGTTCAACACCAACATGCCCGATGTGAAAGTCGTGTTCCGCAAGAAGGCGGGACCCTACATGGAGGACGACCCGCCGCTGTGGAAGGAAATCAAGGAGAGTGGCAACGCGGCAATCATGGCCATTGGCCATTGAAGCAGCTGCACCCCAGCGACCGTTGGTCACTGCATATCGGTTGAAAAACTCGGCATCCCGGCTGTGGCCATGGCGACGAGGGCGTTCGCCGACCTGGCGAAGTCGAACGCGTCGAAGCGGGGAATGCCTCACATCCGCGAGGCGTTCACACCCCATCCGGTTTGGGGCAAATCTCCAGAACAGCTCGCCGCGTACATTCAGGGAGACGACCCGATCTCCGGAAAACCGCTGATGAAGGAAATCATCGACGGTCTCACCGTGCCACTTACCGCCGAAGATTTAAAGACGGGGATGATGGACGTCTCCGTCGGGCCGCCCATCTACGGCCCGGACACGCTCGACAACCTGCAAAAACACTTCCTCAATAATGGAATGACGGATTTTCTGCCCGTAACGATTCCCACGCCGGAAAAAGTGGACGCGATGCTTAAAGGCACGAGCCACCATCCCGATGAAGTCGTCGGCAAGATGGCCGCCGGCGCCTACGCCGCCTGGACCTATACTGTGCGGCAGGTCGCCGTGAACGCGGTCATGGCGGGATGCGAGCCGGAGTATTTCCCCGTCGTCCTGGCCATCGCCTCCTCGGGAATGGCCGCGCTGGGAAGCTCCACCACGTCGTTTGCCTATTCCGTGGTCATCAACGGCCCGATTCGCGACAAACTCAACATGAATTACACCATTGGCGCGATGGGGCCGTTCGCGCAGCCGAACGCGACGATCGGAAGAGCTTGGACGCTGATCGGCAAGAATCTCGGCAATGGCGGAATTCCCGGTGACACGTACATGGGCTCGCAGGGGAACAACTCGAACTACAACAACAACGTGATCGCCGAAAACGAAAAGGACAGTCCCTGGACTCCGTTCCACGTGCAGAAGGGATTCAAGCCTGAAGAGAACGTCGTCAGCCTATTCAGCGGCGAGGACATTCGCCAGGGCCACGGCGCGCGGGGCGCCGGCGTGCTCGAGAATCCGATGTTCGACGATCAGATCAGCGACATATTCCGCACGCTCACAAGCCAGTTCAACGCGCTGGTGATTTGCGATCCGCTTACCGTGAAGCGGCTGGTCGAGCAGGGCTACGACACGAAGGAAAAACTCATGGATTGGCTGTGGAACAACACGAAGCGTACCGCCAAGGAATACCGCGACTCGGCCTTTGTTTACACGTTCCACAAACCGCTGGCCATGCGCGGTATCGAACCCTATGCCACCTGGTACAACTGCCCGGAGGGCACCTTGATTCCCTGGTGGCCGAAGCCGGACGACATTGCACTCGTCGTGGCGGGTGGACAAACGAATCCCTTTTTCCAGGTCGGTAACCTGAGTTACCGCGTGAGCGTCTCAATTGATAAGTGGATGTAAGAGATAACGGCTTGGCCGTTTGGTTTTGCCGGGATGCGCAGGCTGGCGGCGTTGATGTAATATGGTTGAGGATGTAGGGAAGAGAGGCAAGATCATGGGCATCAATCGGCGAAGGTTGCTAGGGTTGATCGGGATGTCTCCGGCACTGTTGGCCGGCGCGACCACCGGGGCACAGGCAAAAGCAAAAGGCAAGAATGGAAAGCCCGCCGCTGGCGAAGTCAAACTTACGGCGCTAAATCCGCGCGGCATGCCGCCTCCGATCACCCTGGTCCCCATGGCGCCGCGCCTGGCCACCTTGGATGGCAAGACCGTTTATCTCGTTTCCGATGGATTTCCCGGCGCTGACCACTTCTTGGCTCAAGTCGGCGACTGGTTCAAGAAGAACATGCCGAACGTCACAACGGTTTACCGCCTCAAGGCCGGAGGGTTCGCGGACGACGATCCAAAGCTGAACGCGGAGATCAAGGAGAAGGGCCAGGCCGTCATCATGGCCATTGGGCATTGAAGCACGTGCACTCCAGCGACCGTTGGTCACTGCATCGAATACGAAAAGATGGGCATCCCGGCAGCTCCCGTCGTGACGATTGCTTTTAAGGATCTCGCTCAGACAAACTGCGCAAAAAGAGGCATGCCGCTCCAGCGAATTTCCTACACACCGCATCCGGTGTGGGGCAAGACGGACGAGCAGATGTACGCCTACCTCGACGGAAACGATCCGGTCCATAACGTACCGCTGATGAAAGAGATTGTGGAATCGCTGACCAGGCCTCTGGCGGCGGAGGAATCGAAAACAGGAACCGTCACACCTCCGGTCGGTACGCCTACCTTCACGGACACCGCGGATAACCTGCAGCAATATTTCCTCGACAATGGAATGACAGACACGATGCCGATCATCATTCCGACACAGGAAAAAGTGGACGCCATGCTCAAGGCCACGAGCCACAAGCCCGACGAAGTAGTCGGCAAGATGACTCCTGCTCAGGGAGCGTTTCCTGCGTGGTCGTTCACCGTGCAACAGTGTGCGGTCAATGCCGTGATGGCGGGCGCTCTGCCGGAATATTTCCCGACCATCCTGGCGATCGCTTCCACCGGAATATCAGCGCTGTTCAGCTCGACCAACTCGCTCGTCTCCGCGGCAGTGATCAACGGTCCGATTCGCGACAAGCTCACCATGAATTATGGAATCGGCGCCATGGGTCCGTTCAACCAGCCGAACGCATGCATCGGCCGAGCCTGGACGCTGATGTCGAGAAACCTCGATGGCGGCGGAATCTGCGGCGAGACATACATGGGCTCGCAGGGCAACGTCATCAACTACAGCAACCTGATCATTCCAGAAAATGAGAAGGAAAGCCCGTGGGCTCCCTTCCACGTGCAGAAGGGCTTCAAACCCGAGGAAAGCGTGGTCAGTTTCTTCTTCGGATTCTGCATCACGCAAGGGCAGGGCGGCAAAGGCCTCGGCGTGAAGCCGGTTCCGCTATACAACGTGGCGATGTCCGCGAATTGCTCGCCTTTCGCTTCGTTGTTCGGCGCGCTCTTCCTTCTGGATCCGCTGGTGGCCCATGGATTGGGCGATCTGGGCTTCAAGACGAAGGACTCGGTCACCGACTGGCTCCAGAAAAATACCACCGTTACCGTGAAGGACGTCAAATCAATGCTCTTCAGCGGCCTGCCGCGGGGTCCGGAGGCAGCGAACCTGAAGGACGACGATGTAATCCCGAAGTGGCAAAAGGCCGACGCCTTCAACCTCGTCGTGGTTGGAGGCCAGACCAACCCGTATCACCAGCTCGCAAACATGAGCTATCGGGTGAGCGTGTCCATCGACAAATGGGCGTAGTCGATACCGAACGAAACACGAGGGCCGCGCTTTGCATCGCATGCGCGGCCCTTTTTTTTCTCCGAGCGAACGGGTTTTCTCGATGGCCCTGAGCAAACTCTGCGTCCGCAGCTTCGGCGTGTCCCTCGACGGCTTTGGCGCCGGCCCCGATCAAGACGTCAACAACCCGCTTGGAATTGGCGGCGCCGCCATTTTCGAGTGGGCGTTCGCCACCCGTGCGTTTCGGCAGATGCACGATCAAGACGGCGGCACGACCGGCGTTGACAACGACTTCGCGGTTCGTGGATTCCAAAACATCGGAGCGTGGATCTTGGGTCGTAACATGTTTGGCCCGGTCCGCGGTCCGTGGTCCGACGATCGTTGGAAGGGGTGGTGGGGCGACAATCCGCCATACCACGCGCCCGTCTTCGTGCTGACCCATCACCCTCGCCAATCCATTACCATGAACGGCGGAACCACGTTTCACTTTGTCACCGATGGTATTCTCGCTGCCCGTCAAAGAGCCACCGACGCTGCCCGCGGTCAAGACGTCCGGCTCGGCGGTGGGGTCGCCACCATACGGCACTTCCTTCGAGAGGGACTTGTGGACGAGATGCATCTTGCGATTTCACCGGTCCTGCTCGGGGCGGGTGAGCATCTTTTCACCGGGATCAATTTGCCAAAGCTCGGCTACGAGCGCACCGAACACGTTCCCACCCAGAGCGCCACCCACGTAGTCTTCACCAGACGAAGGTAGTTTGATGTGGCCAACATCGCGTCGTCCATGCGTTCGCGGCGATACCTACGGCAGCGTAAACGCAATATAGTCGTTGCCGGCGGTCTCGAAAATGTACTGTTTGCCATCCACTTCGTAGCTGATCGGGTTCGACCGCGCCGCATGCCCCATATAAAACTGCCACAGTGGTTTGCCCGTCAAAGCATCGAGCGCAAAAAAATTGCCTTCGTCGGTGCCGCTAAATACCAGCCCGCCGGCCGTTGAAAGCACGGGGACCCAGGCTGGCGCCAGCAGCTTGAATTGCCATTGCCGCTTTCCCGTGGTGGCCTCGAGCGCGCGAATCGCGCCGTAGGATTGCTCTCCGGCCAGCGCTCGAATTCCTCCACCTCCCACGATTCCTTTCGGCGGTCCCGGCTCGATCTTTCCCGTACCCTTGATGAAATAGGCGCCCGTTTCGTGAACGCTCACGTAGAAAAGCCCTGTCACCGGGCTGTAGGAAGGGCTCGTCCAGTCCACGCCTCCCGTGATGCTCGGATAAACCAGCGTTCCAGCTCCCAGAGTCGGCTCCTGGTTGGGCGCGAGTATCGGACGACCATTGGCATCGAGACCTTTGGCCCACGTTTCCTTCACGAACGGCTGGCCCGCAATGAACTTCCCGGTGACGCGATCGAGCACATAGTAAAAACCGTTGCGATTTGCGAAGCCGAGCAGCTTGCGCGGTTTTCCGTCGATCGTAGAGTTGAATAAGACCGCGGGCTCATCTGAATCCCAGTCGTGGTCTTCATGCGGCGAGAACTGAAAATACCATTTCAATTTTCCCGTGTCGGCGTCGAGCGCGATCACAGAACACGTATAGAGATTGTCGCCCGGGCGTTCGTCGTCATTGAAGTCCGGCGCTGGATTCCCCGTTCCCCAGTAAATCAGATTCAGCTCGGGATCGTAGGAGCCGTTGTTCCATGTAGTCCCGCCCGCACTTTCCGAAGCCCCCACCCCCCAACTTTCCGCGCCCGGTTCGCCCGGTCGCGGAGTTGTCCAGAAGCGCCAAAGCTTTTTGCCCGTCTTTGCATCGTAGGCGTCTAGAAAACCGCGAACAGCAGCTTCGCTCCCGGCGCTGCCGATAATGACTTCGTCCTTGATCGCGAGGGGCGGACCCGTCATGGCGTACCCCATCGCGTTATCGGCGACGTGCACGTTCCATCGCACTGCGCCCGTCTTCGCGTCGAGCGCGACCAGGTGCGAATCCGCCGTGCCGATGAAAACCGAATCGCCGAGGACTGCGACGCCCCGGCTCGTCGCGTACAAGCCGATCGATACAACGTGTTCGGGAAGAACCGGCGACCAACTCCACAGCCTGAGTCCGGTGCGAACGTCCAACGCCGTTACCGTGCTGGGCGGCTCGGTGATGTACATCACTCCGTCCACCACGATGGGCGAAGCTTCCAGATTCGACACAGCTTTACTCGGCTGATACATCCAAGCCACTTTCAAATTCGAAATGTTCGTGCGGTTGATCTGCTTGAGCGACGAAAACTGCTGCGAGGAATAGCTGCCGCCGTAGGTTAGCCAGCTTTGCGGCTCGCTCTGCGAGTGCAGAATTCGGTCATAGGAGACGTTTTGCGCGAGCGACGGCGCCGCATGGCAAGCGAGAAGGGCGGATAGAAGCAGAACGTAATGGATGATTCTCATTGGTCCCCTTTCAAGCTCGCCAGGTATGCGACCAGATCGTTGATCTGCGTATCCGACAATTTATCCTTGAAACTCGGCATCACGCTCTTGCCCGGCTCCTTCTTGAATTCCCGCAGATCGCTTTTCTGGAATGAGTGAAACTTGCCGTTGACGTCTTTGATCACGATGCGAAACGAATCTTCCGCCACGCGTGTGCCCTCGAACGTGTGGCCGTCCCTGGTCACGATGTGGACGAACATGTAATCGAGGAGTCCGCCGGTTTCAAGGAACACGCGTGCTTGGGGCAAATCTGAGCCGGGATACAGCAGGGTCGTCTTCAGGTAGCCGGGTCCGCGCAGTTTGCCGACCGTGGTGAGTTCTGGCCCCGCGCCGCTGCCCTCTCCTGAAATAACGTGGCACGACGCGCAACCGCTCGCGTCGTAAACCTCCCTCCCCTTCGCCGCGTCGCCAGTTACTGTGCCGGAATCTTTGTGCGTAAGCGTAAGAAGATACGCAATAACCTGCTGAATTTGCGATGCGTCCAGTTGCCCCGCAAAAGGGGGCATTCCGCCGCTCATGCCGTTCTTGATCACGTCGGCAACCGCGGGCGCACCCAACCTCATCGGGATTCCCTGGATGTTGGGACCCATCGCTCCGCCGCCATCAAGGCCGTGGCAGGTGGAACAGCGCGTCTCGAAAGTCTGTTTTCCTTGATCCACGTCGGCGGGTGAGGCATTGGCGATCGGCGCATCCTGCGCCGCGCGCGGAAACGCGGCGGCCCGATTCGCCGCGAGTGCCCACCAGGAGATGATGAACGCGGCAATCCATAACCGGCGAATCGCAGTCATAATGGTTCCCCCCACTCGCAACGCTGGACCGCGCGGCTAGCGATCGCGTTCCTGTTCGATACCGGCCGACACCCTGCCAAGTTCGGCGTAGTGTAACTCTGCGAGTCAACTCGCGGAACACAAAATTGCCGGCGCGCGGAGCCCCGAAGAAAGATCGCCCTCACTTCCTCCGGAATCGGCCCACTTATCTGTTGACGAAGAATCGGCATTGATTGCATGCTGCGGAGGGCTTGCTGTGAGGTCGCGTCATGCCGAATGAATATGCGTTCGAAATGGCGACCAGCGCCATCCGGTTCGGCATTGGGGTTACGCGCGAAGTCGGCGCCGAATTGGCCGACTTGGGCAGGAAGCACGTCCTGGTTTTTACCGATCCCAACCTTCGCGCCCTGCCTCCCGTAGCCGCGGTCATCGAATCCCTCGAAGAACACAAGATTCGCTTTTCAGTTTTCGATCAAGTCTGCGTGGAACCTTCCGATGAATCCTTTCGCGAGGCAACGACCACCGCCCAGTCAGAGGATTTCGACGCCTTTGTGGCTGTAGGCGGCGGTTCCACGATCGATACCGCTAAAGCGGCCAATTTGTATAGCTCCTATCCGGCCGAATTCCTTGCGTACGTGAACCCACCGATCGGCCGGGGCCTGCCGATTCCCGGCCCGCTGAAACCCTTGATCGCCATCCCAACGACAGCGGGAACCGGCAGCGAGACAACCGGCGTTGCGATATTCGATTTCGTCCAGATGAAGGCGAAAACCGGCATTGCTCATCGTCGCCTTCGGCCAACGCTCGGCCTCGTTGATCCGGACAACACGCGGACTCTTCCCTCGGCCGTTGCCGCGTCTTCCGGGCTCGATGTATTGAGCCACGCCGTTGAGTCCTATACCGCCATCCCCTTTCAGCAGCGCGCACGGCCGGAGCGGCCGCTCCTGCGACCAGCGTATCAAGGCTCGAACCCGATTAGCGATATGTGGAGTTTGGAGGCGCTTCGGCTTGTCGGCGCCTACCTCTGTCGCGCGGTCGCTGATCCTGGCGATGACGACGCACGGACCAACATGCTGCTCGCCGCGTCGTATGCCGGCATCGGATTTGGAAACGCGGGCGTACATTTGCCGCATGGGATGTCCTACCCCGTAGCGGGCACGGTGCGAAATTATCGCCCGCCGGGCTATCGCACCGATCATCCCCTGGTGCCTCACGGCATCTCTGTAATTGTCAACGCGCCGGCCGTCTTCCGTTTCACTTCGCCGGCATGTCCTGAACGCCATCTAAAAGCTGCGGAGCTTTTGGGCGCCAACGTATCCTGTGCGAAATTGGAAGACGCGGGCAGAATTCTTGCCGATCAGATCGTGACATTGATGCAAGAACTGAAAGTTCCCAACGGCCTGCGTGCCTTGGGCTACGAATCCACCGACATCCCCGCTCTGGTCAAAGGCACGCTGCCACAACATCGCGTAACAAAACTTTCGCCTCGGCCGGCCGGACCCGACGAACTAGCACGCCTCTTCGAGGAGTCTATGACCATCTGGTAGTGGGCGGGCTTCCGGACGACTTCCTCACTCCGCAACTGCTCCGACGTCGGGTCGTCGCGCATCTCTTGAAATTCTCCTGGGGATTTTCCGCCCCAATCGAAACGGTACGGGTCGCACGAACGTTGAACGAACCGTAGACGCGCACTCGGCAATCTGCCAGCCCTCCAAGGCGGGAAATTTCGCCCATTCTTTAGACGAGAACCGAATGCTCTTTGAGAAATGAATCGCATCTCGATAGGCTGAAAGCGACCTTCTCAACTCCCAGTGCTCTGTGCCTTCTCTGGGTCCTGTGTGGTAGTCCTCGCGGGTTGATTCTCTCCACGGGTCACGAATCACCCGTGACTGCAATTGACGGACACACCGGTCGAGTCATTTTTCATTGGAACCGACTGAAAACAAACGATCCGTATGCAGATTCACGTACACAGAAACAAAACAGGCGCGAAAGCATACTGCGCCGCAGGCGACCGACGAGGCAGAACGCAAAGTCAGTTTTTCGCGGGAACGCCAGCCCCAACGGGTTGCGGATCCTGCGCGGGCAGATTTTGCGGATGAACGAACGGTGCTGCCGGCGGTGGCTCCGGCGCGGCGATTTCCCAATCGCACTTTTCGTTGATACAGGCCCGGAAATTTCCTTGCTTCGTGCGCTTCTCAACCACAAACGGCGCAGCGCACTTCGGGCACGGCTCGGCAATCGGCTCGTGCGGGCTCGTAAAATCGCAATCCGGGTAGCGGCTGCAGCCGTAGAAAATTCGCCCGCGTCCTCGTCCCTTCGCGGTGCCGCGCCGGACGAACTCTCCCTCGTTGCACTTCGGGCATTTGATTCCCAGCGTGATCGGCCGCGTGTATTTGCATTTTGGATAGTTCTGGCAGCCGATGAAATCTCCATAGCGGCCCGCCCGACGCAGCAGCACTCCGCCATCGGTGGGACACTTTTCATCGAGAACCACGTCGGGTTGCAGCGCCTTCTTGGTGCCCGCTGCCAGGCGCCGCGTCGTCTTGCAGTCCGGGTAGCCCGTGCAGGCGAGGAACGTGCCGAAGCGCCCGCGCTTGATCGCCATTTCCTTGCCGCAATTGTCGCAATAAACGACTCCGCCCTCGCCTTCGCTGTCCGAGTTTGCATTCTCAGCGATGTCGCGTATGAAATCGCACTCCGGATAGCGCGAGCAGCCCAGGAAGAATCCGTGGCGGCTGATGCGTTCGAGCAGTTCACCCTCGCCGCATTTCTCGCACTTCTGGCCTGTCGGGATGCCCGCCTTGTACGATTCCATCGCATCGCTGGCTTTATCGAGGTCGATCGTAAAGCGATCCCAAAACTCGCCCACGGCCGAGCGCCACGTCAGCTTGCCTTCCTCGATTTCGTCGAGCTCGTCTTCCAGCCGCGCGGTGAAGCCAACATCGAAAATATCCTCGAACGCTTTCACCAGAAGGTCGCTGACCTTTTCTCCCAGCAACGTGGGCGTGAAGCGGCCCTGGTCCTTATTCACATATTCGCGCTCGACGATTGTCGAAATGATCGCGGCGTACGTTGACGGCCGCCCAATTCCCTTTTCTTCCAGGTCCTTTACGAGCGTGGCTTCGGTGTAGCGCGGCGGCGGCTCGGTAAAATGCTGCTCGGAACGAATTGTTTCCAGGCGCAGTTGCTCGCCTTCGCGAACGACGGGCAACCGGTTTCCGGCGGCGTCGCCTTCGTCGTCCTTTTCTTCTTCATCCTTCACGGCCTGATACGCGGCGAGGTAGCCTTCGAACTTCATCACCGATCCGGTCGCACGGAACGTGTAGCCGTTGGCCTCCACGTCAATCGTGGTCTGGTCGAAAACGGCCGGCACCATCTGCGACGCGACGAAACGCTGCCAGATCATCTGGTAGAGCTTGAACATATCGTCGTCCAGATAGCGCCTCACGCTGTCCGGCGTGCGAGCCACGTCGGTTGGACGAATGGCTTCGTGCGCTTCCTGCGCGTCTTTTTTCGACTTATAGAAGTTGGGCTTCTCCGGCAGGTAGCTTTGGCCGTAGCTTGATCCGATGTGGTCGCGCACCTGAGCGATTGCATCGGCGGACACCTTCACCGAGTCGGTGCGCATATAAGTGATCAGCGCAACCGAACCTTCGTCTCCGAGCTCGACGCCTTCGTAAAGCCGCTGAGCGAGCATCATGGTGCGCTTCGCGGTGTAGCGCAGGCGATTGTAACCAGCCTGCTGAAGCTTCGAAGTTGTAAAGGGCGGAGGCGCGAACCGACGCTTTTCCTTCTGCGCGACGCTCGCAACCTGCCAGATGGCGTGATCTACGGCCGCGAGAATTCGCTGGGACTCGGCTTGATCGGGGATCTCGACGTCCTGGCCTTTGTACCTGATCAGCTTCGCTTCAAACGATGGCGGCTGGCCGGCGCCGAGCAGTGCGTGGATCGTCCAATATTCCTTGGGTATGAACGCGCGAACCTCGCGTTCACGCTCGACAATCAGCCGCAGTGCCACGGTCTGCACGCGCCCGGCCGAAAGTCCGCGTCGAACTTTGTCCCACAGAATCGGCGAAATTTTGTAGCCCACCAGCCGATCGAGCACACGCCGTGCCTGCTGCGCGTTCACCAGATTCGCATTTACTTCCGTGGGATGCTCGAAGGCGGCTTTGATCGCCTTCTGCGTGATCTCGTTGAACATCACGCGATAAATTTTCGGAGGAGCCGAACGCGTCTCGGCTTCCTGCTTCTTGGATCGCCTGGCGCTCGCTTCGGATGAATCGCCGTTTCCGTTTTCTTCAGCGGCTTCAGCGGCAACCGCCTCGGCCACAACTTTGGTGTACTTGCGCGGCTTGCTCAGAATCTCAGCCAGGTGGGCGCAGATCGCCTCCCCTTCGCGGTCCGGGTCACCCGCTAGATAGATCGCTTCGGCGTTCACCGCGGCCCTTTGAAGGTCGCCGATAACCTTCAGCTTTGTCGGGATCACTTCGTAGGTCGGCTCGAATATGTTTTCCGAGGTGACGACGATCCGCTTCGCCGGCTTCTTGTCAGCCGCCTTGCTCTTGCCTTTACCCTTTGTCTTGCGCTTGGACTTCTTTTTTCCGTTTTGTTCGCCGGGCAGAAGGATACCGATCGTCTTCTTCGGCAGGTCCATCACGTGGCCGTAGGAAGCCTTCACGTTATAGTTCCGGCCGAGATACTTATTGATGGTCTTGGCCTTAGCCGGAGACTCCACGATTACCAGTGATCTTGCCATCCGTCTCTATGTTCCTTGTGGAATGATTCTGCTTGAAAACCCGGGCACCGGAAAACCACTACGCCGGGTCGTTCGGGCGTTCCCATCCTAACCTGCTGTCCCTAATATGATTACTACAGGACTCTCAGGAATTGCCTACCAGGTAACTGGCGTATCACGCTCTTGAGCTCCATGTCAAACAGGGCCGCAAGCACTTCTGGCGAAATCAGGCCCGAAAGTTCGACCAGCTCGTCCACCCGCCCAGCCTCCTCGACGCTCTGGAGCCCATACAGCAATGGGCCAAAGGAGGCCCCCTTTACCAGCGCGGCCCGCGCTCGGTGAGATCGGGCCTCGACGGGCAAACGCTTCGCGCGCACTGGCGTTGAGAGAGCCTCGACGACATCCTCCCACCCCGTCACGAGCTTCGCACTCCGCTTCATCATTTGATTCGGCCCAAAGCTCGATGGCTGCGTCACAGCCCCCGGCACGCCGAATGCCTCGAACTCCATGGCCAACCACGCGGTGATCAAGGAAACAGAATACTGCGCGTCCTCTACGACCACAACCCCGAGCGCCATGCCAGCAATGATGCGGTTCCGAATCGGGAGATTTGCGGCGCGGGAAACGTCCGGATCGGGAATTCGCCGATGATGATCGCGCCGCGCTGCTCCATCTGCTCGAAAGTCTTCTTATTCTCGTTCGGATAAACAACATCGATCCCGCGGCCCAGGACGGCAATCGTCGCTCGAGCCGCCGAGCTAACAGCCCCGTTGTGCCCGCTCGCATCGATTCCGCGAGCCAAGGCGCTGGGAATCCCCCCCTGTGGGCCTGGTTTCTCGATACCCGGTCAGCCATTTGATTCTCCTAGGGGGTCGAACGTCGCGCGCCGACCACGGAAATCAGCCGACGATTCAGAAGCTCAACGTTTCCGCGAACATAGAGCAGGGGCGGAGGGTCGTAAATCTCCCAGGGCCGCACGGGACGCTGAGGTTCGTCACCTGTGAGCTATGGGCAGCCCGCAGCCTGGACTGGGGCTAACTGCTTCGCGGCGTCGCTTAACGGCCGGCGCGAATCTAGCGCCTGCGCCTCCGGCTGCCGGCGGGCGCTGACCCTCGACCGCGGTCAGAGACGCATTGAAAATCGCGTCGGGAGTGCCGAATTCGCCCAACAGCTTCCCAGCCATGCGCGCGCCGAGACCGGGCGTCGACGTCAGCGCCGCATAAAAATCTAACCCATCGTCTCCGCGAAAGCATCCAACCGTATGGAGGCTGCCATGAGAATCGGAACCAAGAAGTGGAACGAAAGCGTTTCCGACATGGGTTGGGAAATCCTGGCTTTGGCGGGGATGTTAATGCAGGCGTCCGCTCTGGCGATAGTCATTGGGGTCGTGTACGCTCTGCACCATCACGGGTAGGTTCCCAATCGCGAATCATTTCCGACACACGCCGGAAGCTCAAGACTACTTCAGGAAAACATTTCGCAGCTCGGGGCACCCAGCGGCGCCCGAAAAGCTCACCCGCCGGATGTGATAATATTGGCGCGTCCAACGATAAGGGTAGAGCCTTGAAAAAGCTGCGCGTCTCAATCGTCGAATATCTCAACGCGGCGCCACTGGTCTGGGGCTTCACGGACGGGCCGCTCGCGGGCAAGTACAATCTTTCATTCACGGTGCCGTCGCAGTGCGCTGAAGAGCTCCGCCGCGGCGACGCCGACCTCGGTATCATCCCCTCGATCGAATACCAGCGCATCGATGGAGTCGTTGTGCTGCCGGGAATGGCCATCGCGTCCAAACGCGAAGTTCGCAGCCTGCTTGTCGTGGCCAAGAAACCAATAGAAATGGCAAAGCGGATTGCGCTGGACACGAGTTCGCGAAGCACGATCGGGCTGGTGCGGTTACTCGCCGCGGAACACTGGAAGATTACTCCGGAATTTGTGGACTCCGCTCCCGACCCCTCCGAGATGCTGCGGGAATCGGACGCCGCGCTTCTGATCGGCGATCCCGCGTTGCGGATTTCGCTCAAGATGGAAGCTCTCGCTGGCAAGGCCCCGAGCGGCGAACAGTGCTGTCAGGGTGATCCGGAAGAAATGCCCGTGCCCGGCATCGAAACGCTTTATGTCTACGACGTGGTTCACCAGTGGCGGGAGATGACGGGCAAGCCCGCCGTGCTTGCAATCTGGGCAGGGCGGGTCGATGCAGCCACGCCGGAAGTTTTGGCCGATTTCGCTGCGTCCAAGCGCTATGGCCTCGAGAGAGTCCGCGAAATTTCCGAAGCCGCGTCAATCAAACTCGATTTGCCGCCGCGAGCGCTCGAGCGCTACTTGACCGAAAACATTCACTTCGATCTCGACGAAGACAATCAAGCGGGTTTGCAGCTCTACTTCGAGAAGGCCGCAGCCGCGGGATTGATACCGCGCGCGAAACCGCTGGTATTCCCCCAGGCCGTCGCGCCTTCGACGGTGCGCCGGAGCGCCTAACGCGGAGCAATCACCCGATTTGCGTGATTTAATGCGAGAATAGGGGATCCTTGAGGGGACAGATGGGGATCAGTTCGCAGGAAGCTCTCGACCTTTTCAACTCCGATGACCTGATCGGCATCGGCATGGCGGCCAATGACGTCCGCCGCATGAAGACGGATCCTCGCGTCGCCACGTATCAAATTGACCGCAACATCAATTACACGAATTTCTGCACGGAATACTGCTCCTTCTGCGCGTTTTACCGGCCGCTGGGCGCCAAAGACGGCTATATCCTGCCGCTCGAAGCGATCTACGAAAAAATTGAGGAGATGATTCGCCTCGGCGGCACCGGTGTCCTGCTGCAGGGTGGCCTGCACCCAGATCTACAGATCGAATTCTACGAGAACATGCTGCGCTCGATTCACGAACGCTTTCCGCAGGTCCATCTGCACTGCTTTTCCGCGCCCGAAATCACCTGCATTGCGGAAGTGTCTGGGCTTTCGATTCGCGAAACGATCGTGCGCTTGCGCGACGCTGGACTCCTCTCCATTCCGGGCGGCGGCGCGGAAATTCTGGATGACGAAGTTCGAGGCCGCATCGCTCGGCTGAAGTGCAAGTCGGAAGAATGGGAAACGGTGCATCGCGAGGCGCACAAGCTCGGCATGCGCACTACGGCGACGATGATGTTCGGATGCGGCGAAGAGTTCCATCACCGCGTGAACCACCTCGAAAAGCTCCGGCAGATTCAGGAAGAGTCGGGCGGGTTCACCGCGTTTATTCCCTGGATTTTCGCGCCGGAAAATACCCCGCTTGGAAAGAAAGTGCCGGAAACGACCGCCTACGATTATCTGAAAACCCTCGCCATCAGTCGGCTCTACCTCGACAATATTGACCACATCCAATCGAGCTGGCTCACGCCGGGAATCAAGGTCTGCCAGGTTGGCTTGCAATTCGGCGCCGACGATGTGGGCAGCATCCTGATCGAAGAAAACGTCGTCTTTGCCGCGGGTGTGCGCAACCGCACGAATGAAGAGGAATTGCGGCGGATTATTTCCGACGCAGGCTATCTGCCGGCGCAGCGCGATACGCTTTACACCTCGTATATTCTGAAACAGTAGCGAATCGGTCCTGCAGTTTGCCGCCGACAACTATTCTTTTTGCGCAAGCCGAACGTCCAAGAGGACTTCTGTGCCTTCCGGGAGATCGATTGGCCCGGTGGGCACGAAAACGCCGTCCGCGAACCGGGCGCGAACTGCGCGCGGGCGCGCCACCGGTTGGCTCGGCTCGCTCGGCCCTCTCCCCTCATCCCTCGAACCTGCCCCCGGCCCAGATGGGGTCGCGGACATCACCGGCCCGGAATCGAGCGCAACATTCGCGAGTGCGTCCGCGTCGCGGTTCTGTTCCCTGGGGACGTGTTCAATGGCGAAGTACTTGAGCTGGCGCGAAAGGATGGAAGCGCGCTCGTGGAGCGGTTTCAGGTCCGCGCTCTTTACTTTGTAGCGGCCCTGCATCTGGCGAACCAGCAATTCGGAATCGCTGCGGATGCGCAGCGCCGAAATGCCGTGCGTCGTCGCGTAGTCGAGTGCCGCAAGCAGCGCGTAATATTCAGCCACATTATTCGTGTCTCGGCCGAATTTCTTCGCAAGTTCGAGGACCAGCTTGCCTTCGGGGTCGCGTATCACCACGGCGTAAGCGGCGGGACCGGGATTTCCGCGGGAAGCTCCATCGATATTGGCAATATGCACTCCGGCAGGCGGCGACGCTGGGTGGGAATCAGAAAACAAACGCGCGCTGCCCGGCGGAGAAGTTTTCCTTCGCATACGCCGCGTCCTCAGCTTTCGTGCGACGTGGAGGCGGCAGCGCTGGTCCGAGAAGTCGACGCGGCGGCCGGCGCGGACGAAGCACTCGGCTCGATGTAGTAGATGATCCGCGTGCACGTCTCGCAGTGAAACATCTCGACACTGTCCGCGCGTCGCATTTCCTGGATCACGTGCGGGCGCACGATCATTCCGCACGCGCCGCATTTCTCATTGCGGACTTCGGCGAGCGCCACGCCATTATGTTTGCGGACGATCCGGTCGTAATGGTCAAGCAGGTTCTCGGGAATCTCCGTGATGGCGCGCGCCCGCTCGGCGTTCAAATCGGCAAGATCCTTTTCAGCCACAGCGCGATCGGCCTCCACGGTGGAACGGTGCACGCGCTCGACTGCTTCCACATCCTTGAGCGCAATCTCAGACGCCTTGATGCGTCGGTCGTACTCTTCGCTGGCCACCATCTGTTCGAGGAGTCGGTCTTCGGCCTTGGCAATTTCTTCTTCGGCCATCTGCACTTCGTGCAGAAGCACACGGTAGGATTCGTTCGTCTTGATCTGCGACGTCTGGTCCCGATACTTGCGGACTTTATCTTTCCAACTCTCGACGTCGAGCTCATACCTCTTGCGATCTTTTACCGTCGCCAGCTGCGCGGCCTTGCTCGCATCCAGGTCCGCTTTGGCGACCGCCACGCGAGCGTCCGAATCGGTGAGCTTCTTTGGAAATTTGGCAAGCCGGGCGCGGACATCATTCAGGCGAATGTCCACGTTTTGCAGGTCGAGAAGGTCCTGGAGGATCTTTTGCACAGCGGGGTCATTCTAGCACAGAGCCGGACGGCGCCTCGCTGCACGGCATGCCCGGATATTGGGCCTACGGGGGATCAGGAGCGCAGAGAGCGTTTATCTCCCTGTCGCAGTGTGACACCGTCACGATCGAGCCGCTCGAGCAAAGGGATTGCGACTCGACGGCTGTTGCCGAGCATCTGGCGCAGATCGCTCGTCGTCGCAGGACCCTTTGCGCGAATGAATTGGCGAATCATCTCGCTTGCGTGTTTCATACTGTCCACGGACATCACGATCTCGGCGTTGATCTCGACCACCTCGCCTGTTTGAATCAGGAACCGCAGCGCCTGCTGCGAGGCGACATCCGGCGCAAGGTCCTTTCGCGACGGAGGGTCCATCGGCTTGGTCGCCAGCATCGCGCGTACCCTCGCGCCCGCGGCCTGCAGCTGGGGCGGCAATGCCGGCAGGTGCGATGTCCGGCGAATCGCCGTGCCAACGCGCACAAAATCTCGCGTGCACAGTTCGGCCACGACCGCGTCAAATAGACCCGCGACCGGCAGCTCGTCTTGGAGGGCCGCGCGCAAATCGGTGAGGGGCAAGCCGCTCTGTTCGGGGTGCGTTCGATGTCGAGCCTCAATCGCCTCCGTTGCGCGGCGATGCAACGCCTGCCATCTCGCGGCGTCAACAACGAAGTCGCCGGCAAGTACGACTGTTCCCGCGGCGCCGAGTTGGGAGGCGGCGGCGGAAATTGCAGCGCCGCTGAAGCGCGACTGGAGGAGCAACTGGGATTTGCGCGTGGCGCCTTCGTACAAGGCTTGCGACGCAATCAGGCGGGAAAGTTCTCCCGGCGCTTGCGCGCGCGCGCGGAGGAATTGCATCCGTGCCTCGCGGCGGTACTCCCGTCGATCCCCGCCCGGATCGAGAACGATTGCGCCGCCCAGCGTAATCCGCTCCGCCCAATCTCGAATGATGAAGCGGTCGCCGGCGAAAGCAAACACGGGTGCCTCCAACCGAAGTTGTGCGACGGCGTTTTCTCCCGCGGCTAGCGGCATGGCCTGGTGAAAGGCGACGCGCGCCGCTACACTGCCGCTTCCGTGATGAGCGTGGACACGGGCGCCGTCCTTGATCGCGTGAATCGCCCGGGCCGAAATCTCGATGCGCACGTCGAGAACGGGGCTCGGCCCGCCAAAATCATTCAGCGTGATCACGTCGCCGCGGTGAGTGTCCTCAACTGTGTCCAGCGACAAATTAAGAGCTGTTCGCGAACCGGGCCCGCTGACTTCCACATCGCGGCCGTGGGACTGGATGTTGCGGATCCGCGCGGTCTTCCCGGAGGGCTGGATTGCGACCGTTTGACCGCGCCGCAGCGTACCGCCATTCAAAGTGCCCGTGACCACCGTGCCGATTCCCTGCAGCTTGAACACTCGGTCGACTGGCAAGCGCGGTTTCCCGATATCCGCTTGTGGTGGCGCATCCGCTAGAACGTGCGACAGCGCGGACTTCAGTTCGTCGAGGCCGCGTCCGCTCGCGACCGACGTGGCAACGATCGGGGCATCGCTAAACGGAGTGTCGTGTAACTTTTCACGGATCGCGCCAGCCGCACTCTTCTCGTCCTCGACCAGATCAATTTTCGTTAGCGCGACGACGGCACGGCTGACGCCAAGATACGTGAGGATTTGCAGATGCTCTTCCGTTTGCGGCATCCAGCCATCGTCGGCCGCGACCACCAGCAGCGCCAAATCGATGGAGCCGACGCCCGCAACCATGTTTTTGACGAAATCCTCGTGGCCGGGCACGTCCACGATCCCAAGCACCAGCGACGAAGATGGATTGGCAGGATCGGGAATCTCGAGATGCGCAAAACCGAGGTCAATGGTGATCCCGCGAAGTTGCTCTTCGGGGAGGCGGTCGGGATCGGTGCCGGTCAACGCCTGAATGAGGGTGCTTTTGCCGTGGTCCACGTGCCCGGCAGTCGCTAGAATAAAATGTCGAATGGCAGACATCGGTGCTAACGACACGCCGCGCGAATCGCGGCGATCAATTCGGCGTCCTGCCGGGGAAAAATCGTGCGAAGGTCGAGCTTCACGCTGCCATGACCGACGTAGCCGATTACCGGCACTGTGTGATCGCGCAGCCGGGCGGCAAATTCCTGCGGCCGGATGGTGTGGTGCGCTAGATCGAGCGTGACCGACGCGATTGCGGAGCGTGGCAGTGTTCCTCCGCCGATCTGTGCCTGTCCCTCGCCCACGCTTGCCTGGACCGGCAGTCCCTCGAGCGCGAATTTGATTTTCTCAGCGCGCGAATGAAGTTCGTCGTTTGATGCATGCAGCATTTCGAGGACAGGCATTCCCTGCTCGCCGCGCATGTAAATATCAACGGTCGCTTCTAGAGCCGAAAGGATCAGTTTGTCGCACCGCAGCGCACGAAAGAATGGATCGCGCTTGAGCGCCGCGATCAGATTCGCTTTACCGGCGATCACTCCGGCCTGAGGGCCGCCGAGCAGCTTGTCTCCGCTGAAGCAGACGAGATCAACGCCGCGACCGATCACTTCCCCCGGCGTGGGTTCATGCTCGAGGCCGGCGGCTGTCTGAGTTTCGATCATCGCGCCACTGCCAAGGTCCTCGACGAAGGGCACTCGTTTCTTGCGCGCCAGCGCCGCGATCTCTTCGGCCGGAGCCGTCTCGACAAAGCCATCCATGAAGAAATTGCTGCGATGTACCTTCAGGATGAGTGCCGTTTCCCGCCCGATCGCACGGGAGTAATCCTGAAGGGATGTTTTGTTGGTCGTGCCCACTTCGAGCAGCCGCGCTCCGCTGGATTCGAGGATGTCGGGAATTCGGAAGCCACCGCCGATCTGAATGAGTTCGCCGCGCGAAATGATCACTTCGTTTTTGTGGAGCGCAGACTGGCGACTTCTGCCCCGCGCGGTGTGTTCTGTCACCTCCGCATCTGCCCGGCAGAAGTGCCGCAGAATCAAGACGAGGGCGGCAGCATTGTTGTTGACGACAGTGGCAGCCTCCGCCGCGCAAAGCGCTGCGAGACCCTGCTCCAGATAGGCTGCGCGACCGCCTCGCGAGCCACCGCCGAGATCGTATTCCAGATTGATGTAATTCGATCCGATGCTCGTCAACGCCTGGATAACGCCGTGACCGAGCGGAGCGCGGCCAAAGTTGGTATGGATCAGAATTCCGGTGCCGTTGATGAGCGGCCGAATACGAGAGGCGCGCAAATCGCGCAGCGCATCGCGCACGGATGCGAGCACGGCGTCAAATGCAGGGATCGATTTCTGCTTGCGAAGCGCGGAGAGTTCCCGGCGCACCGCTCCAAGGACTACCGGGCGGGGCAATTCGGTATCGCCGAGCGCCTGCAGGACTTTTTCGACAGCCGGAATCGCACGCAGCCGAGACTGCGTCATGCACTGACTCGTATGCGCGGTTTGGCGGAGCGCACGATGCGCCCGATCACCGCGGCGCAAAGCGTGTGCGCCTTCTCGAGGCGCTTCCTTACAGCTTTCTGATTTTTCGGTGGCACGCACAGTAGCAGCCCACCGCTCGTCTGCGCGTCCGTCAGCAGAGTCTTCTGAAAATCGGTGACGCCATCCCATTCGGTGAACTGATTCGCGTGAATGAGATTGTCGCGGCTCCCGCCCGGAATGCAGTTGGCGGCAATTAAATCGAAGACTTCGCTGCTGATCGCGGGCACGCTGGCCGCCGAAATTTCCGCCCCCACTTTGCTGAAGGCGCACAGGGCGCCCAAATGGCTGAGGAGGCCAAAACCGGTCACGTCAACGGCGGCTCGCACAAGTCCGCGTTCGGCCACGTCCGCGCCAACGGCGTTGAGGTGCGTCATCGAATCGATGCCTTTCCGCTCGAGCGCAGGGGTCGCCAACCCCCGCTTGATGCCGGTGGTGATGATGCCCGTGCCGAGCGGCTTGGTCAGGACGAGCAGGTCGCCCGGGCGCGCGTTGGCGTTGGTCATCATGCGGCGCGGGGAAACCATGCCGGTGACAGCGTAGCCGAAAACCGGCTCTGGAATTTTGATCGTGTGGCCGCCAATCAGGACGCATTTCGCTTCCTGAATCTTCTCTGCGCCACCGCGCACGATTCGATTCACCATCTCGAGTGATACAAGATCGACCGGAATCCCCACGAGGTTGAGCGCCGTCAGCGGGCGCCCGCCCATGGCATAGACGTCGGAAAGCGCGTTCGTCGCGGCGATTTGCCCGTACCAATAGGGATCGTCCACGATCGGCGTGAAAAAATCCGTGGTTTGCACCAGCGCGCGATTACCGCTGAGGCGATAGACGCCGGCATCATCGCCAGTGGCCGTGCCCACGAGCACATTGCGATCCTTCAGGATCGGTACCTGACGCAAAACCTCGGTCAATTCCCGGCGACTCAGCTTGGAAGCGCAGCCCGCGCAGGAAGACAGTGCCGTCAGTTTCAGAACCTGCTCAACTGTCATGCGCGATCACCATTATTCGAAACCACTTTTCGAAACATCGCGAAAAATTGGCGGAGAGGGTAGGATTTTTGCCTACCGTATCGCCACTCCTAACGACGCCTAGCCACACCGAGTATTGTCCTTGTTTTCAACGCCTGCAAAGTATTTGCGAGAAAGGCCTCTGAATCAAGGCATTTCGAGGCCTTCAAATCGGGGCGTGATTAGTACAAATTAGTACAAAACTTACGTGCCAAGGTCCCCTCGCGCAACCCGGCCCAAAGTCTGTAGAAATTCTTCTGCTTGAGTGGCGAAGCCGAACTGCGTAGGGATTCCACGTTGGTTTGGCTCCCGCGGCAGTTCGCCCGCAAACTGTGAGATCGCGGCAACCCTGAGGTTAAACTGCGCTTCAGCCACGATTTTGCCCTCTAATATCTGCAATCGAATGCCTGCACAAGTGCCGTCTTCGTTCCTCTGACAAAACAAGAATCACAAACTCTAGTGCCGTCCTTTAGCGTGTAGTCAACCGTGCGGCTCGCGTCAATCTCGGCTCCGCAATTTCCGCATTGATCTTGCGTTGGCTCGGCCATTCTGTCCTCCATTCCGCTTATCGTCGAACTGGCAGACAACAGAGTGACAGATACCGCCGGTGAGATCTGTCCCGTTGTGGACAAGACATTTTTCGTCGGTCGATGTGCCGTTTCCATTCGCTGCGGGTCGCCCGCCGCCGATCTCTCGATGAATTAATGGGATTCTGTGCGGAATGGGACATACATCGCTGGACGAATGACGCAAATTGGCACATCGGGATTTTGAATCTGAAGGTCTTGGATTCGAGGGAGACTACGATGTTTGGATATGGGCTGATCGGAACTATAGTAATTATCTGTGTGATTGTTTGGATCGTAAGGAGAGTGTGAGACCGGAATCCAGTTAGCCGTGGTGCCGCTACACACTTTCAGCAAGCCCCGCGTCAATATTAGGACTCGAACTGCTTCGAGGAACGTTGCCACTGCAATTGTGGAGGGGAGGTTCAGTTGAAAGCGAATCGCCTGAAACGCCTTTATATAGAGGAATTAAAAGAACTCTATAGCGTTGAGAATCAACTGGCGAAAGCTCTTCCGGAGATGGCCAAACAAGCCGATTCCGAAGATTTGCGGAAGGGCTTTGAAGGGCAATTAGAACAGGCGAAAGAACACGTGGCCCGTCTGGAAAAGACATTCAATGCTCTTGGGGAAAATCCGAACGGCAAAACGGACGTCGACGCTTGAGACGATCCCCCAAATGGCCATATGTCCAGATTTGAACAGACTGTCGATTCCCTTCGCGCCATAAGAAGTCAGTGCCTCCGCTAAAATAGAGAGGTTGACCGACATGATCACTGAGGGAGCAAAAGATTTTTCACGTGCCTATTCTGGCTGGCTCGGCAAGTCGGTGGTGTTGCTCGTTGCGATCCGTCAATGCAAAGTCCCCTTGCCTTGCAGCATTGTGAGCGAATCCGTTTCCGCCGTGCACATCCGCATCGACACTGGATTGGAAATGGACCTTCGAAAGGAATTGATTCTGGCGGTTGAAGAGTACGGCGTGGCCTCGAACAGCCAGATAAATTAAAGCGGCCTGAAGGGCTGCGGCGCCACATGGATTCCCCTTCGTTCGTTATCACTTTCTTGCTCCTATGAAGAAGACGATGGCCGTTGTTCAGGCCGGATAGTTCGGCTACAGACAGTCCTCTGGCTTTCGAGATAAGCGTGGTTTCTAGCTCGTTGGCTTCGGCTCTGGCCTCGGCGAATGTGGTGGCAGTCAGCGGGGTGCGCTTCTGAACCCCACCATCCCGAGGTCGTACAAAGAAGTGCCGGTGATTCAGGCAGTCCTGATGCCCCGGCCTTCGCGAACCTTACTTTCATTGTGTTTTTGAGATAGGGCGGAGAGGGTAGGAATCATCCCTACCGTATCGCCACTCCTAGCGACGCCTAGCCACACCGAGTATTGTCCTTGTTTTCAACGCCTGCAAAGTATTAGGGCAGAAAGACCCCTGAATCAAGGCTTTTCGAGGCCCTCAAATCGGGGCGTGATTAGTACAAATTAGTACAAAACTTACGCGCCAAGGTCCTCGCGCGCACTCGTAAACCTTTCTCGTTTCTTACCATTCAGCAAAACCACCACGGCGGTTTTCTTTGTTTTTTTTGTTTTTTAAAGGGAGGAAGTTTATCAATTTGAATAGGAGCGTGCTAATGAGATCGTCTCGTCCCAGGCCAGTTGTTAATGTTCCGTTTGTCTATCGATTGTGAGCTTGCGCAAACGCTACGATGGCATTGCAAAGTCGATCAAGCGTTGGACTCTTCTTACCGTCGTCCCACAGGTCGGAAAGCAGTGGCTGAATAAAAGCACCGCATTTGTATATGTCGGCCACATCTGCTACGCCGTGCTTGGTTTTTGCGGTATGCCTCAGTTGATCCCATTGATCTTTTCCGAAGTCTTCAGCCAACGCGGAAGCGATGTCCTCTTTCCACATCACCAAGTCGTTGGCCCAAACAGGTTGGTTTGGCAATGACGGCGTAGCGGGCAAGCCGCATAAACTCAATAGCGTCTTATTATCCTTCTCGTGTTGAGCTTTTTTCCCGGGATTTTCGCATTTGTCGGTATCGCCATCAAAAACTACAAACGTCGGTATTTTCAATTCCCTTGCAATCGCGAGAGGCAAAATCATGCTGTTCTTACCCTGACACGAAACAATGTGTACGCCAAGGCGACGGACTTCTTTCCATAGATCAGCGAGTACCAAGTAGCTGGAAATGTAGGACGTATCTTCCAATCCCTCAACAAGAACGAGAACAGTGGTGAAGAACATTTCATTTATCACGGGTTGCAACGCCTGAGAAACCTTGAGTGACGTACCGACAGACTTCATAGGTTTGTTGCCACCGGCCCTCGCGACGGATTCGGCAACAGCATCGAAAGTCGAGAATCGTACGATGGCCTCGCCGCTTTCCCTGTTCTTCGTGACAAACCGCACTTCCTCGAACTGCTCGCCGCGAACAAATAGGGGGCTATGCGTGCAGACGAGAATCTGGGTGCCCTTCCTCGCCAGATCGTCAAAAACAGAAGCAAGATGTCGAATCTGCGGAGGATGTTGGTACAGTTCGGGTTCTTCACAAGCGAGGACTAGCGTCGGGCCACCACTGACATCTGTCGAAGCAAGCTCATGAAGCAAAGCCAGCAAGAATGATCGTTGAAAACCGTGACCGAATCGAGGTAAATGCCCCTCGAACAGTCCTTCCCCGGCGAGGACCTGCGCCGCGGGGTCAGAGATTGAAACTTTGGTCGAATCGCTCTGCCACGAAAGTTTTATCCGCGCATCAGGATGAGCCCAATCTTTCAGTCGGGTCGTTAGTGCCGATGCCAACTCTTCGAGGCTCTTTTCATATGAAGCGAGCAGTTCACAGTATTGCTGATAGGCTGCATCGCGCAGTTCTTGTATCGGTTTCACGAATGACATCTTTGTTCGGACGGTGCGCTCCAGGATTTGTCCAATCGCTGTGCGCTTGGCTTCCAGCTGCTCCGACGAAGCATCTTTTACCGCTGGGACGAAAACCCATTGGAGGTATTTTTCGAGGAGATTCTTTCCTTTAGCACCAAAACCATAGAATTGATCTTCGCTCGGAATCAATGTGCATTCGTTTGGATGGGCTTCTTCGTACTGTCGAAGAGCGTCTATCATCGCAGCCTTAGCTCCGGCCGATGGCAGCGACGGGCATGCGGACTTTAGCTCAGCGTAAATCTTCTTGAGTTCGTCTACCTTCGCTCCGTCTCCGTCTGCCTTGAAAAAAGGCGCAAATGTCCCCATGACCATTCGCTCGCCAAATTGTAAGACAGGGGCAACTCTGGCCTTGTCGTCCCAATTAGCTACCGCAGAAATAATCAGCTTCCCCTGCCTGTAGTAGTTGGAAAAATCCGATTGAGCATCTGCGCTCAAATCAGTAAGGGTCGCAGTGATTTTCACGGGATCCTTGACGTTTCGCTGATGAAAGTCCTCTTCTTCCAATAGGAGCAAATTCGTCGTAGCATCCGTGGAGTACCGGAAGAGAATATTCAACGCAGTCAATATCGTGGATTTTCCTGCCCCGTTCGGTCCAACCAGGCACAGATAATTTGTTAGCGGAACTGTCTGATCTCTTACAGTGCGAAAATTCTGAATTCGCACACTCTCGATTTTCAAGAGCCACCGCCGCCGAATCCGATGGGGTGGTTTATACCTGATTTAGTATGTTGAGTCTATGTTATCTCTTCATTTAACCGTTCCCCAATGGCATCGCGAGGCCCCAACCGAAGCCCTATACCCAACGCGCCGTGCGGTATAAACTTCTGCTGGGTATGTTCTCGTGGAACGCGCTCGCGACGGTGGTGCCTCTTGTCTGAAGAGATGGTTCCACCTTTTTCTGCTCGCGATAGCGGGGCACACGCGCAAATCGACGGTGATTTTCCCGAAGGCGCGCGCTTTGGCCTGCTTCACGTTCTTCTCGACCTTGTCGAGCGGGAATATGTCGGTGGCTGGCCCCGCGTTGTTAGAGAACTTGAGCGCATCGGACGCGTGCGACCTGAACGGTTCGCCGGCAATATCGACGGTGCAGAACCAGCACTATTGGCACTTGAGTGGGACAAGGTGTTCGACTTCTGCGAACGGCTCTATAGCCATTTGACGATGGACGTATATCGCGAGAACCGAGAGACTGGAGAGTATGAACTCACAACGCGTAGAGGTGACGTTCAGGAATATGTCTCCACTGAATTGCGAAGGCTTTTTCTCGAAGAGCGTCTGGCAGTTGAGTTCTCTGGCGGGATCGTGCGTCGCCGGGGACGCCTGAATACGGTCAAACAGATCAGTCGGGCCGAAATGGTCCTCGGCGACCCGCGATTCTCAGTTGCTCGCGGGCACTTCAACAAGGCGCTCCGATACTTTCGAAATGTGTCCCAACCTGATTATCAGAATGTCGTCAAAGATGCAGTGTGCGCTGTCGAGGCAACGGCACGTGTTCTGTTTCCTACTGGGGGCTCAACTCTCGGAGAAATCCTGAAGTTTATTACGAGCAGCGGCGAGAATAAACTTCCGAAGTCTATCGCCAAGACGATTGACGGATTGTACGCCTTCAGAAACGGAGGAGAAGGAGTGAGCCACGGTGGTGCCACTGGCGGGGCGGTTACAAAGGAACTCGCTGAGTATGCCTTAGCCCTATCTGCGACCCAGATCGTGCTTCTAGTGGACATGGAGATTGCGGCGGATTCTGGCGCGCCGTTCTAGCAATCCGTTTCAGCCGGACGTCTAAGGTTCGTCATAGAGCTGGGTTCTGGCAGGTTAAGCGACACCTTCTAATAGGTCAATGGCGTGGCGATTCCCAGCTGCGGCTGCTCGTTAGCGTTTCAATTTTTCCGTGCAGTCTTTAGCGGTACAATTCCCGCCCATGACTGAATTCCGCATCGGCACTTCGGCATTCACAGCTGCAGGCTGGCCCGGTACTTTCTATCCCGAGGGCACGAAACCTGCCGACTATTTGACGTACTACGCCACGAAATTCAGCACGGTCGAGATCGACTCCACGTTCTACCGGACGCCATCGAAGAAAGTAGTTCAGGGCTGGGCCGACAAAACGCCACGGGATTTCATGATCGCCGCCAAGGTTCCACAAGAGATCACGCACGAGAAGTGTTTGGTGGAGTGTGCCAAGGAATTTGGCAAATTCGTGGACACCATGGATTTCCTGGGCGACAAACTCGGCCCGCTGCTATTCCAGTTCCCGTACTTTAATAAGGACGCGTTCAAGACCGGGGATGAGTTTCTAGCCCGCCTCAAGCCATTTCTGAAAACACTTCCCAAGGACTACAAGTTCGCCATAGAAATCCGAAACAAGACTTGGCTGACGGAGAAGTTTGCCGATCTACTCCGTGGGCATAAAGTGGCGCTCGCGCTACAAGACCAGTTGTGGATGCCATTGCCCGCCGCGATGGCGTTCGATTACCTGACTGCGGACTTCACATACGTGAGGCTTTTGGGAGATCGCAAAGGAATCGAGAAGCAAACGAAGACTTGGGACAGAGTGATCGTGGATCGGAAGAAGGAATTGCACAGTTGGGTTGATGTGTGTCAGCAGATTACGAAGCGTGGCGCGAGCGTCTTCGTGTATGTCAACAATCACTATTCAGGGCACGCTCCCAAAACTGTCGCCGATTTCTTAAAACAGTGGAACGCGTCGAAATGATATAGCTGGACCTGAACAGCCTTATCTTGGAATCGCCTTATGATCGCCAAAACTCTGGGACATTATCGCGTCGTTGAGAAGATAGGCGCTGGGGGTATGGGAGAAGTCTACCGTGCCTATGATGAAAAACTAGAGCGAGACGTAGCTCTAAAGGTCCTACCGGCGGGCATGTTGGCTGACGAGGTCGCAAGAAAGCGGTTTAGGAAAGAGGCGCTCGTTCTCGCCAAATTGAATCACCCTAATATCGAGACGATTTATGAGTTTGCTAGTCAGGATAACGTTGACTTTCTTGCGATGGAGCTGATTACTGGCGTAACGCTGAGCGAAAAACTGGACCGCGGCCCCTTACCTGATCAACAGATACTATCGCTCGGGGCACAGATCGCAGAGGGCTTAAACGCCGCGCACGAAAAGGGCGTCGTACATTGCGACCTGAAGCCTGGGAATGTAATGGTCATGCCGAACGGGCACGCTAAGGTGCTCGACTTTGGTCTGGCCAAGTTTTTCCAGGCCTCAAAAGAGTCCTCAGTTACTGAGAGCCTCACGGAGACACAAGCTCAGGGGACACTTCCCTATATGTCGCCGGAACAAGTGCGAGGAGAGCGTGTAGATTCCCGCACTGATATTTACGCGGCTGGGGCGGTGCTTTACGAGATGAGCACCGGTAAAAGGCCTTTTCCTGACACACAAGCTCCGGGCTTGATCTATGCCATTCTTCATCAAGAACCTAGTCGCCCGAGCGCCGTCAACCGACGAGTGCCCCCTGGTCTCGAGAACGTTATTCTCAAAGCCTTAGACAAAATCCCCGAACGTCGCTATCAATCAGCCAGAGAGCTGGCAGTGGATCTCGGAAGGTTAAGTTCTCCGGCGCTTCGTGTCTTGCGCCCACCTCGAAAGAAACTCCAATTATGGTTATTCGGCGCTGCGGCTGCGATGGTTGTTGTGGGGCTTGTTTTCGCGATTCCCTCGGTCCGACGATTTGTGGTCCATCCCGCACATGCACGTGCGCCGAGTCCGACCGCGCCGAGCTCTATCGGAGCCATACGTCTTGCTATCTTGCCCTTCCAGGTGGAAGGTGACCCAACCTCCTTGAATTACATCGCTGACGGCGTGGCTGAGTCTCTCTACATCAGGTTGTCGCAGCTCAGTAGTCTCAACGTTGTCGCTAACGATGCAATTGCCAACTCTGATATGGCGCAGCCGCTCGATAAGTTGGGGCGTGCTTTAGGTGCCAACGTTGTGTTGCGAGGGCAAGTAAGTAGGCCGCCACAATCTCTAAAGGTTGTCGTGAACCTGCAAAGAATTCTTGATCAGCACCCTTACTGGACTCAGGAATTCTCGGCAAGAACGTCCGAGCTGCCATCGGTGCAAGACCAAATCTTTGATCGGTTGTTGACTGCGCTCTCTCTTAGCGAGAACGAAGATGAGGGATTCCGCGCTGTTATGAGACCAGAAATCTCATGGCCAGCCTATGACCTATATCTCAAAGGGCGTGAAGAAATGAGCCCCCGACAATCCACCCCGGCCCCCGAACAGGCTATTCATTTCTACGAAGAGGCCTTGAAGAAGGACCCAAATTTCGATTTGGCCTATGTTGGCATGGCGGATGCGAACTTGGCGCTATATCAAGAAAAGAAAGACAAGAAATTTTCGCAGCGCGCCGTGGAAGCCGCCGGGCGAGCGGTCCTGATCAATGATGCTTCTCCAGGTGCACACTATGCGCTCGCGCACGCGTACAAGGAAACTTCCAAGAGTAACGAGACAGTCGAGGAACTTAAGAAAGTTGTCTCTCTCGTGCCTAATTCGGATGACGCCTATCGGCGGTTAGGAGATGTGTACCTGGCAATCGGGGATTGGCGGAATGCTGTGGAAGTCTCTCGAAAGGCTGTGCAACTCAACCCTTTATACTGGGCAAATCAAAACGCTCTCGGGAACGCCTATTTCCGCCAAGGCGCCTACGATAAGGCTTTGCAGGCATTCCAACAAGTCTCAGTTCTCGAACCGGATATTGTTGTAGGGTACGAGAATGTCGGAAGCGTGTACCTTCAACAAGGTAAGAACCAGGAGTCGATCGCCTATTTTCAAAAGGCCCTCCAAATTGAGCCTAACTTCGCGACGTACTCGAATCTGGGAACCGCCTACTTTATCCTGAAGCAATACTCGAATGCTGTCGAGATGTTCGAGAAAGCGCTAACATTAAATCGTGGCGACAGCCTGATGATGGCAAATATGGCCGATTCTTATCGCGCGCTAGGAAACCAAGACAAGGCCCGTGCCGCGTATCAGCGGGTTATTTACCTTGGAGATGAACAATTGAGGGCGAATTCGAGAGACGCAGATAGTATGGAGGCGATGGCGTTGTCTTATGCCAAGTTGGGCGACGCTCAGCAAGCTGACAACTTCATACGGAGAGCCCGTGCGATCGACAAGAATAATGTCAACTACGTTTACGCCGAGGCGCAAATCGATGCGGTACTGGGGAAAACAGCCGAGGCCTTACAGGCTTTACAAGAATCGTTCGAGAAACACTATCCCGCGGAATACACGATTTACGACCCCGATTTGGACAATATTCGTAATTATCCTGAATTTAAGCGCCTCATTGACGCGTATTCAAAGCAAACCGCAATGGCGCCGGTCGCAGCACCTTGACCGAACGCAATATTCTGATCAATCGCGCTCCCGTACTGACGCTGTGGGCGACGACCGGTCCAAGTTCCGTACGCCCGAAACGGAGTATCGCGACAAGAACGTGGGCGTCACCGGCAAGATCACGAGTTATCGCGGCGCGCCAGAAATGGTCGTAAATGACCCAAGCCAAATCGCGCAGAAATGATCGGAAGCGGAGTCGTTGCAAACCCCGGCATAAGTGGAGGCCTGGAGCAAGAGACCGCGGGATCAGACCTCTAGAAATGATCGAAAACCTCACCTTGGAGGAATCGACCACTCGGAGTCGATACTGGGCGGCGCCGTTTCTCAAAGAGCCCGAGCATTTTGTCTCACACCTCGTACGATGAGGTCTCCACCGCTCACGTCTGTGCTCTTTACCCGAGCAGTTCAGGTTTCATCGGAGATACCCCATGTTCGACAAGTATTTTGAGCTTCCCACCGCAATCGCTCGCCACCGATCCGCGCCCCTGGCAAAGGAACGCGAACGGTTCTTGGCGCATCTGGAAACTACGGGAACTGGGCGTTCGGCCATCCGCATCGCGGCGACCTATCTGCTCCAGGTCGTAAACATTCTCGGGCTTCATCGGCTCCGCGACGTAACACTAGAAGAAGTTGACCGAGCGGCGGTCCATTGGAACAAACTTCGCAACCTGGGCAAACAGTACCCCACCGGACTGTTCGGGGTTAAATGCTTTGCCCAAACGGCCCGGCGATTTCTACGCTTTGAAGGAAAACTCAAATGTCCGCGCCTACGCCAGCCTTTCTCCGAGTACCTGGACAACTTCGTCGAGGCGATGTCCTCCGAGCGAGGACTCTCGGAAGCGACGATCCGCGGGCGGCGATACCGTGCCGCCGACTTCCTGAAATGGTATGCGGGGCGACATCGAGGACTTAGCGCGACTCGACTGACGGACATCGACGCCTACACCAACCGTAGGCCCCAGGAAGGTCGGAATCCCGTGACACGACACAACGAGTCCAGTTTCTTGAGAGCTTTCTTTCGCCACGCCGAGAGCCGAGGTTGGTGCCCGTCGGGGATCGCGAGCGCCATTCAACTGCCGACCCTGCGGCGTGAATTGTTTGAACCTCAAGGGCCAACCTGGAAGGACGTTCAGCGACTCCTCGAAGCGACGCGCGGCTCCGACCCTAATGATCTCCGAGCCAAACCACTCTTACTACTCTTCGCCGTATATGGGCTCCGCAGAAGCGAAGCAGCAAATCTCCTGCTGACCGACATTGACTGGGAAGCCAATCGCTTTACAGTCCGCCGCGCCAAGCGAGGAGGTTTTCAACAATTCCCATTGAGCGAAGACCTCGCCAAGGCCCTACGTCGTTACATTGAGAACGCGCGACCTCGCTCGTCTTGCCCCCAAGTTTTCATGACACTAAAGGCGCCGCTCGGGCCGCTTCTAGCGCACACCGTGTCAGAGGTAGTACGCAGCCGCATGCGAAAACTGGGCATTCCTTCCAAACACTGCGGCCCGCAGTGCTTACGCCATGCTTGTGCGACCCGCCTTCTTCATAACGGCGTGTCCTTTATCGACATCGCCGACTTTCTGGGGCACCGCGACACCCAAAGCGTCAACGTCTATGCGAGATTGAGCACTGATATGTTGCGGGAAGTTGCGGCGATTGACTTGGTAGGTGCACTTTGAGATTTTCGACAGCGATAGCGAGGTATGCGGCCTGGAAGCGCGTGAGAAACGTTCGCTTTTCAAGAGGTGAGAGCGCCTTGAGGACTCTGCTGCGCTCTGCTGGAGATCGTCCACTCCATCAGGTCACGCCCAAGCAGATAGCCACCTACCTCGACGGATCGCGCATGTCGGCCTATACGTGGTGGCGCGAGTACCAAATCATCCGGGCTTTTTTCCAGTTTTGGCTCGCGCGCCACAAGCTCGCCAGGCTTCCAATGCCGCGCCCGCAAGCGGCCCTTCCTCCGCCGTTCAGACCCTATATTTTGTCGAGAACCGAGTTGGTTCGACTTCTTCTCGCCATCGAACGAACCCGTCTTCTTGACCCGATGACCTTACGAACCTTTCTACTTTTCATCTACGGAACGGGGGCGCGCGTTTATGAAGCCATCAATCTCCGCGTATCGGACATCAACTTCAAAAGCAAACTAGTGGGTTTGCGTGGGCCAGACGGAGGGCACAGGAGGCTGCTTCCCATCAGCCGGACACTCCGTAACACACTCGATCTATACCTTCAGTCGAGCGCCCTACAAAAGGGAGGAACAGATTTCGTTTTTGTGACACGCGACGGCGAACCGTTAAGACGGAACACGCTGCGATACAGCTTCGTGCGCATCTGTGCGCGGGCGCGCATTCATCAGGAGCACGGCTACAGCCCGACGCCCGGAATGCACGATCTGAGACACACCTTCGCGGTGCATGTTTTGGAGGCTTGGGTTCGTGATGGTAAAGACTTGCGACAAAAGCTTCCGGTACTCTCGGGCTACATGGGTCACGCTATGTTGAAATCGACCGAGGTATACCTCCGATTGGTTCCAGATAGATTTGTGAAGCCGTTATTAACACTGCAAGGCTCGCCGAAATCGCGCTGAGGGCTCATCGGTGGCGCGACGGGCCTACTCTGACGAAATTCCTAGGCGAGCTGCAAGGGGTGGTCGGAATTCCGACCACGACGAACAAAGATATCCGGGGATTGAGAAGGCGTCCTAGTATCCACAACGCCCGCGCGCATCGCGGCACCGTATGTTCGTGTTCGAGTCGCTTTTTGCTCCTGAAGCTGTGAATAAACATGTCTCGGCGCCATTGCCCTGGGCGCGCGAACAGTTCTTAGTGCACCTGCATCGCCGAGGAACGGGAAGGACCACTCTGCGAATCTACGCATCTGTCCTGAATCAAATCGTGAGGTTTCTCGAGTTGAAGAGACTTCGCCGCGTGCGCGTCATCGAGATTGAGAGCGCCGCCCGACGATGGGCTAACTACAAAGGCAAACACCGACGACAGCCCGCAGGTCCGTGGTCAGAGCCATGCTTCGTCTGGCTTGCCAAACGATGGCTAAAGTTCCATGGAAAACTCGTGCTTCATTCGAGGAAACTTCCATTTGGCAAGGAGCTGAACGACTACGCCGCGTTCATGCGCTCGGAAGGGAGGCTTGCGCCCACTACGGTGCAAACCCGCATCGACTACACACGCCGTTTTCTCTCGTGGTTCCGCAGACAACGGCCTCCGCGGAAGTTGTCGGAAATCCGACTAAGCGATCTGGATCAGTACTTTGCCATCAAGTCCAGTCAGTGGGGCAGCAAGGTCACGCTGTCGACATGCGCCGCGAATTTGAGGCCATTTTTCCTATACGCGGAGAATCACGGATTGTGCAGCGAAGGAATTGCGCACGGTATCAAGGGACCAGCAATCTACACCGCTTCCTTTGCCCCTGAAGGCCCGAGATGGAAGGACGTGCTACGGTTGCTCGGCTCGTCGCAAGGCACCACACCCGTTGCAATTCGTGCCAAGGCCATTCTCCTGCTGCTCTCGTTCTATGGGCTTCGTCGCAGTGAAATCGTCCAACTGAGGCTAAGCGACTTTGATTGGGAGAATGGGGTTATGACCGTGCGTCGGGCCAAGCGGGGTGGACTTCAACAGTTTCCACTTCGCGGTGATGTATCGGAGGCGGTCTTGCGTTACATCGAGGAGGCAAGGCCACGCAGTTCCTGCGAGCACGTCTTCGTCGGTTTTCAACCGCCCTTCGGCCCAATCGGCGCGACGAGGATCAACGACTTGGTCAGTGTGAGAATGAAGCGGCTCGGAATCTGGGTCAGGCGCGGGGGGCCGCATTCATTGCGGCATGCCTGTGCAACGGAATTACTAGCGCGTGGTGCTCCACCTGGGGAAATCGCCGATTTCCTGGGGCACCGAACGTGTCAGTGCGTGCGGATATACGCGAAATACGATGTGCTGTCTCTTACCGAGGTCTCCGATCTTGATCTGATCGGTGCGCTATGAACGTTTCTCAAGCGGTTGAACAATACGTGGCGATGAAACGGGTAATGGGCGTTTCCTTTAAGTGGGGAGCAGAAGTCCTCCATGCCTTCTCCCGCCACGTGGGTGACATTTCACTCGACGCAATGGCCAAGGGGCAGGTATTGGCGTTCCTCGAAAAATCCGCATCGTCGGACAGGGCCTGGCTCTTCCGCTATCAAATTATAAGTGCATTCTTTGATTATTGGATCGCCAGGAATGAACTGGCGGCGCCACCGCTTCCGCCATCGCGCCACCCCGCCACCGCTCGTACAACTATCCCGTACATCTACTCGGTTTCGGAACTGCGGCAGTTGCTGAAGACAGCTTCGGTGAGACGAAGAGCTACACCTCGGGACTTTAGTTCACTAACTTTTCGCACCCTACTTCTCTTCCTGTATTCGACCGGCGCACGCATGAAAGAGGCGGTGTCCCTGAGACAGCAAGACATCGATCTGACGAAAGGTACGGTGACGTTTCATCGGCCGCTGCCAGCTGTGGGAAGAACGATTCCGATTGGCCCGCACCTATGCAGAGCCTTACGAGAGTATGCCGACACTTTCGATTGTCGTGACGATTGCAAAGCCTTTTTCACCAGGCGAGACGGCAAACCGGTTCGGGCGATCGACTTGACGGTGAGCTTCCAAAAGCTGCGGAGCCAAGCTGGAATAGCCCGACTTACCGTTACTCATCGTCAACCCCAAATCCGAGACTTGAGACGGACATTCGCCGTGCATTGCATGCGTCACTGGCTGCGAGAAGGCAAAGATTTGCGGAGTATGCTTCCGCTCCTTGGAGCGTATCTCGGACACGTAAGCCTGGCTTCGACAGAAGCCTATCTAGCGGTGACACCTGAGCGTTTCCGAGTTCAATTGTCGCGCCTCGGCTTAGCCCATAAGAAACCCGCTGAGTGAGTGTGAGGTCCAAAAGGCAGGGTATCGTCCGGCTTATGACAAGCCGTGTGGATTTGAGTGCGCACTAGAGTCCGGACCCCGCTTCGTAGAGAAAGCAGACCCCCGCCGCCCAGTCTTCAATGTCTAAACTTTTTCCCGTAAGTATCCGCCTCTCAGGAATATGGGGTTACGGGTGTCGGCGGGGCTTCGGAATGGCAGTTAGGCTACCAGGTTGAGATATTCGGTACGTCTAGGTGCTTACAACTATAAGCAGAAAGTTAATTTAGTGAGCAATATACCTCTAGCGACATAGGGTCCGCGCACCGTTTGAATGGAGGTCTCATGCGAATCTCGCGGGCCGCACCTTTGCTTTTTCTCTGCTCGTTGATACCGGCGGCTCTTTCGGCCCAACAATCCGCTTCGGCGGCTCCACCCTCTCCGCGCGATCCGCAGGCGGTCGCGGCTGTGCAGGCGGCAATGGCTGCCTTCGGAGGAAGCGCCGTTGGTCAGAGTCAGCAAGTACAGGCGCAAACGCAATCCTCCGGCCCGAGCGGCAGTCTGCCAACCACGGTCACTTGGGAGATGGCGGGTTCGGAATTTCGCATCGCCTTGTCAGACAGCAGCGGCTCCTCGGTGATCGTGACGGGTCACGGAAATCCCATGGCTACCATCCACGGAAACAGCCAGGCCGTGCCGAACCACGTTGTGCAGGCGATGTTTATTCCCGCCTTCGCTGGCGCAATTCTCGCGAGAGAATTTCAGAATCCGAATTATTCGCTGCGGTACATAGGCACGGAGACGGTGAACGGCACGCCATGTACGGCGGTCAGAACCGTCTTACCTACAACACCGGTCAATGCAGCTCTGACAGATCAGATCTGGTATTTCTCGAATGCCACGAATCTCCCGATCCGAGTCATATACAGGTCGCCTGCGGACCAGACGCCGCTAATATCCATTCCCGAGACCGTTGACCTGTCGAACTTCACTTCCGTTTCCGGCGGCCTGTATCCGTTCAGCATCGTCGTCTCTCGACAGGATGCGGAGGTGGCCGCAATCACGCTTCAGTCCGTGAATCCGAACGCGAATATCCCGCCAACCGACTTCAATTCCACAGCGGGAGGTGCGCAATGAGACAAGCCTTCTTCTTTCGCCTGCTCCTCATAGCAATGGGCGTCATCGCGAGTGCTGGAGTGGCGCTCGCGCAGACGGATACGTCCGAAGGCGATTATCCTTCGGCTGTTTATCTGGGCACCAACTACGAGCACGTGGACGTCAGCACAGGACGTGTGTACCTGAATATTCCCCTCCTGACGGACCATTCCCAGCGAGGTGACCTGAACTTTTCGTACAGTGTTTTCTGGAGCGGTATGGGGGCTTGGGTGGATACCTGTTACAAATCGTACAAGGAACTGTGTTACTTCTGGCCCTCGGTGCAGGGCTCTTATCCCCAATCAAACATCAAATATTGGGGACCCACGCCGATAATGGATGGAGGGTTGGAAATCTCTGCCGAAACCATAAACTCCGCTAGCATCGTCGGTTCCGACGGCAGCAGCCACGTGGCCATGGAGCCCACAAGCCTGCCCAATTATTTCGAAACCCCGGACGGCTCCGGAATGCACGTAGCGTGTCCGTTACCATGCGAAGGTCCCGCGTACCCGCTTACCGACCGGAAAGGCCGTGTTTTTTCTGTCAGCCTCAACCCCTACGTCTGGTCGGTTTCCGACCGCAACGGGAATAAGATGACGATGCTGCCCAGCGACACCATCTATGGTCCGACTTTCGGGCCGAACGAATTCTGGCGGATTGACACCCTCGGGAACCCGGCAAGCTGGACGATGACCGATACAGTGGGCCGCACATGGTCCTATGCCCCGGCCAGCAGTACGAGCGGATGTCCCTCAAGCGTGGGAGCGGATCATGCATCCATTTGGACGACGCCCGGCCAGAACGGTGGAACAAGAACCTTTGAATTCTGCTTTTCGGCATTTACAATCTCGGCAAGTTTTCTAGACCAATATGGTAGTACCGACCCATATTCGGCGGCTCCTGACCTTCTCTCGGCAATCGTGCTTCCGGATGGAACGAATTGGCAATTCCAATACACGGACGACTTCGGTGATTTGACAAAACTGATACTTCCGACAGGAGGCTCGATCACCTACCAGTACGCCACTACTAGTTCTTGCGGAGCCACCGAAAATTGCCCCCCATATGGCCGGGTTCTAACCTCGCGAACAGTATCCGATGGGACGAATTCAAAAACATGGAACTACCGTTTGGCGCTCTATCAGCCAGGCTCGTCGTTCACTGCTACCGATCCGCTCGGGAACGATACCGTTTATATCCTCGCAGAGCCACAGACGACTCAGTATTACGCAGGTTCGGCATCGAGCGGAACTCTTCTGGAAACGGTGAACAAGTCACACACGGTGGTGGCGGGTGTCCCCTTTCCGTACAGCACGACAACCGTTTGGCCCAACGGCCAGACGCATTCTTCTACACTTACATATGACCCTGGCTTCACGTACTCCGGTGGCCTCTTAACAGGTTTCTACGGCCTCGTCACGTCACAAACAGACACGAATTATGACGGCTCGACTCTTCGGCAAACGAACACGGAGTACGAATCGCAGGTGAACCCGAGTTACCTGACCGCGAACCTGTTGGACTTCCCTTATCAGGTGGGCGTCACGGGCAGCGGCGGCACCGCCTCTGTATCGTGTTTCTCTGGGACGGCCCAATCATGCACCGGGTACTCCTACGACGGAGTTGGCAATGAAACCTCCGTCACGCAATCGCTGAACACGGGACCGTCGCCCGTGACGGAATATGGGCACAACGGCTATGGCATGCTGACGTCGATGACCGACCCGAGGAACAGTACGACAAATTACAAGTATGATTCGAGCGGCGTTTGCGTGAACGAAATCGACTATCCGACGCCTTCGAGCGGCGTCTCGCAGATCGAACATTTCACCTGCGATCCCAATACCGAGCAAATTACACAGCATACAGACCGCAACGGAAACCCAACCAACTACTCGTATGACGACATGCTGCGATCTCTCACCATCAGTTATCCGGATACTGGCGAGACGACATACAGTTATCCGAACCCGAATGAGGTAGACTTCAGCCAGAAGATTGACAATGCAGGACACAATCTGACCGGATCGTCGAAGTTCGACGGGCTAGGGCGCATTGTCCAGCAGATCGTTTCAAACGGAGAGACCATCCCGTTCGATCAGACTGATACCTGTTACGACTCAGACGGTCGTGTCGGCTTCACTTCATATCCGTATCAGGGCAGTGGTCTTTCGGGTTCGCCTTGCCCCAGTTCCAAACCCGGCGATTCATTTGGCCTTGACGCGCTCAGCCGAATCACGTCCGTCACTCACTCCGACGGCTCGGTAGCCTCGTTAAATTATTCGAATTTCCCCTGCACCACGGTCACCGACGAACAGAGCAAGTCGAAGCAGGACTGTACCGATGGTTTGGGTCGGCTCACATCGGTCATTGAAGACCCAGGCTCAAGCCCCCACCTCAACTACGCGACGACCTATAGCTACGATGTCTTCAACGATCTCACGGGTGTCACGCAGGCAGCTTCGCGCCAGCGCACGTTTGTCTACGATTCACTTTCGCGGCTATCCAGTTCAACGAATCCCGAAGCTAATTGGTCAGCTGCAAACCAAGCCTACGTGGCGACGACGTATACCTACGATGCCGACGGAAACCTGATCAACAAAACGGAGCCAGCGCAAAATCAGCAGAGTACGTCCACCGTTACCCTCACCTATTGCTACGATGCCTTGAACCGCATGACCGCGAAGGGCTACACGCCCCAGACGTGCGCCAACGGCTTGTTGCCCACGCCTGTGGCGACGTACGTGTACGACGGCGGCCCACTCCCATCCGGCTGCTCTGTCGGTTCTTTCAGCTACGGCCTAGCTATCGGGAATCGCACGGCAATGTGCGACGCAGCCGGGTCGGAAGCTTGGAGCTATAACATCGTCTCAGGTATGGGCTCGCGGATTGCCGACCAGCGGACCACGAACGCACTCACAAAAACCGCCGTCTATCAGAACAACCTCCTCGGTTCGCCGATTTCGGTTCAGTATCCAAGCGGAAACACGGTCAATTACGCCTATAACCTCGGCAACAGGCCGATTTCTGCATCGGACAGCACGAACACTTATTTGAATGTCGCACACTATATCGCAAATGGTGCGCTTTGCTGGGCCGTGCTGGGCGGTGTCACCACCACATCGGAGACATTCAATAACCGCTTGCAGCCGAACGGAATGCAGGCGATCAACAGTGTTCTGGCGTATCCGAGCAACTGCACCACGGGACTGGGTCAGACAGGCAATTTGCTCGACCTGACCTACAACTTCAATTTGGGATCGGACAACGGAAGCGTCATGAGCATCGCGAACAATCGAGACCCGACGCGCTCGCAAAGTTTCCTCTATGACGCCCTCAATCGCACTTCGCAAGCGACGGCCTCGACCTTTGCGGTGAGCCCAGCGCACTGTTGGGGCGAGAGCTATCAGTATGACAACCAAACGAGTGGCGGTGCGTGGGGCAACCTCACGAGCATCGGCGTCGCATCCTCCTCGTACAACGGTTGCACGCAGGAGAGCCTAAGCGTGACAGCGACCGCGCAGAATCGAAATACGACAGACACCTTCGACACCGCCGGCAATTTGACCAATATCCTCGGTACGGGCGGCGGCATCTTCACTTACGATGCAGAAAACCACCTGACACAAGCGGCAGTCAATTCGACCGCAGGCTACGTATACGACGGCGATGGAAAGCGCGTGGAGAAGGCAAGCGGCGGAACGGCCTATAAGCTTTACTGGTACGGGATGGACGGCAGCATCCTAGACGAAACTGACCAAACGGGAAGCACAACCAACAGCAACTTCAACGAGTACGTGTTTTTTGGTGGAAAGCGAATTGCACAGCGAACAATCAATTGAGTGGTCCGAGATTTTCATCTCAGAAGGCTCGAAGCTGTCGTCATAGATGCCGTCAAGCAATCGGCCAGTTTAGCGCGCGGTCTGTCCAAGTTCGGAGGCTGCCCTTTATGAAAATGAGGGTCCGGGATCGATTCGGCGTTATAACACTTCTTGTTTTGTGTCTCTTTGGAGGCGTTGCAACCCCGGTTTCCGCGCAGTCCGGAATCGCACTAGTGCAGAGCACAAGCGTGCTTGCCACTGGTTCGGTGACGTCGCAGGCGCTTGCGTTCAACTCGAACAATACCTCGGGGGATTTTATTGCTGTCTGTATCCGCTCAGGCTATGTGA
>Ga0210395_10000248_pt1 | contig 42508 bp, 39 predicted proteins | sample IncBWH4OmetaG_FD_150861 | JGI IMG/M metagenome (GOLD analysis project Ga0210395, IMG submission 150861) | Forest soil microbial communities from Barre Woods Harvard Forest LTER site, Petersham, Massachusetts, United States - Inc-BW-H-4-O ...
GTTCCAGATCGATTGTTGATTCCACCCGTTGGGCGGAGGCACCGGCAGCGGCGGGAGGCCCGCCGCGCCCTCCTGGCTTTCATTGAGCGTGACGATCGGGACGTTCGGCCCATCCGGCAGATAGCCTTGAGCCGACGCTGCGCCGCTCAATCCGAACACGAGACCAGAAAGTCTAACAAGAAACGATAGCCCGAAGCCGCGGGCCATCCGACGCGGATCACTCATGGCGATTCCCTCCTAGGTTCTCCCCCGTTGCACGATTTTATCGGCGTTCGACCTCGCGGCCGCGGACCGGCATGACAGCGGGCCAGCTTGGCGGGTCTCATCCCAAAATACAGCGCAGCCCTCCTCCTGCAGTGGTGGCTCGAAGATAAAAGACTTGAGGCCGAAACGGTTACGCCCGCGCGGGATTTGGCAGCCTACGCCGATTCGGGATGATTGCGTACCGCCGCAGCCCGCGCGAAGCGCGAGTTTACCAGACATCGGTTGTCGCGGAAAGGGACAGCGAGGAACCACGGTTCTGGCTCATGGAGGTCCGCGCCCGCTGGCGATCGGGTCAATTGCTCGGGCTGCCGCCGGTCCGACCCCTGCGCCGAACCGACTGGGGACGCCGCTCAGCTCAAGGCGACCTCGAACCCGCGCTTGGTGCCGGGGCGGGCCATCATCGTTTCGTACCAGCGCTTGACGTTGGGGAAGTCGGCGAGGTCGACGAGGTGGCGCTCGTGTCGCCAGGCCCAGCCGAGGATCGCGAAATCGGCGATCGAGACGTCGCCGCCGGCGAACTCGGCCTCGCCGAGCCGCTTGTCTAGGACGCGGTAGAGCCGTCGGGTCTCCTTGGTGTAGCGGTCGAGTCCATAGCGCCGGTCGTTGTCGTCCTTGACCGCCACGAAATGATGGACCTGGCCCGGCATCGGGCCAAAGCCGCCCATCTGCCACATCAGCCATTCCAATACCGGAACCTGACGGCGCCGATCGGAGGGCCAGAACTTGCCGGTCTTCTCGCCGAGATAGATCAGGATCGCCCCCGATTCGAAGATGCTGATCGGCGCACCGCCGGGCCCATCGGGATCGACGATCGCGGGGATGCGGTTGTTCGGGCTGATCTTCAGGAATGCCGGCGCGAACTGCTCGCCCTTCGAAATATCGATCGGGTGCACCGTGTAAGGCGGTCCCATCTCTTCGAGCGCGACGCTGATCTTGCGGCCGTTCGGGGTGTTCCAGGTGTGCAGTTCGATGGCCATCGCGGACTAGCCTTTCGGTTGGTTCAGGACACCGCGCCGCTGGGGGCGCGGAAACCGGAAGAACGTGTGTGTAGCGGATCGAGCCGCGCGCAGGCAACCCGATGCAGCCCGACAACGCCGGCTAACTAGGGAAGCGGAAGGCGAGCGCCGTGGCGAGGACGATCGCGGCGGCGGCGGCCGGGGCGATAAAGGCGCTGGCGGGGAGGCCGGTCGCGTCCCAGATCGAGCCGCCGGCCAGCGGTATCAGGCAAGAGAAGGTGTAGCCGATCGTAAACATGCCAGCCGACAGCCGATGAACATCGCCGGCGGCGACCATTTGCGGCGGCAGGGCCAAAGTCACGATCAGGGTGAAGGCGCAGCAGAAGCCGATGACGCCGGCGCCGCCGACCGCGAGCCACGGCCCACCCGCGAGCAACGCCGCGATCCCGGCGAGGCCGACAAGCTGCATTCCGACGACCACCCCCTTATTCCCGCCGAGACGCCGCGCCCACAGCAACAGCAACAGCGAGGCCGGCAACTGGCCGAGATTGAGCGCGCTGAGCCCGGCGGTCACCAAATCGGGCCGGCCGATGGCGTGCAGGTAATCCGGGATCAGCGCGTTCGAGGCGAAGTAGAGCCCGCCGGTCGCACCTTGCATCAACCCGAGTTGCCAGGTCTCGCGGCGGCGCCAATCGGGCCACCACCGCGCCGGCGCCGGCGCTGGCGAAGCCGACGACGGATACAGCGCCAGCAGTAGGGCCGTGCCCGCCACCGGAACAGCCCAAACCGCAAAGCTCGCCGGCCAGGCGCCGCCAACCAGCGGGAGCACCAGCGGGATCGTCAACGCCGCCGGCAGAGCCTCGCCGATTAAGAGCCCGTTGGCGTAGACCGCGGTCGCAAAACCCGGCCGGCGTGGAAACCACAAGCCGACGAGCGCCGGCAAGGCCGGCTGCACCACGGCCACCCCCGCCGCCATCGCAAAGGTCATCGCGAACAGCATCGGCGCCGACGGCCCAGCGCCGCGCATTGCCGAAGCGGCGGCAACGAGCAGCAGCCCCGCGATCGCGGCGCGCCGGGCTCCGAGATGCGCGATCAGCAATGAACCCGGGATCGCGGCGAGTCCGAACAGCAGCACCGGCAACCCGGACAGCGCGCCGACCGCCCGCTCGCTGAGCGCGAACTGGCGGTGAATCAGCGGCAACACCGGCGGCACCGCGAGCACCGTCAGCCGCAAATTGCTGCCGGCGAGCCACAGCATCGCCAAGCGAAACAGCAACCCGTCGGACGCTGTCGCGCCGGGCGCCGACCGCCGCGGTATCACCCCTCCAAGCAGCCGCAAGGTCAGTGCTGCTCGCAGGCGAAAAAGGCAATGTCGTTTGACGAGTCGAGATAGCGGGGCACTCGTTCATAGCGGGCGCAATGCTCCTTGGCCACCTCGGTCGCCGCCGCGAGATCGCCGCTGTAGCCGACCTCGGCCGAGTTAGCGGTGCCGGCCGACAAAAACGGCCTTGTCGCGCAGCAGCAGGTGATCCCGGCGATAGTGCTCAGTAACAGCAACACGGTCGCGAGCGGCGGTGAGTGCGAGTTCATCAGCCTTCGTCCCGATCGCCCGCCGTAAGGCCGGCCTTCACGGCGAAATCGCGCCCGCGTTCGGCGAAGTCGCGGTAATAACCGTAGCTGGGCGCCGCCGGCGACAACAGCGCGACGCCGCCCTTTGGCGTCATTTGTCTTGCGCGAGAGACAGCCGCCTCCATCGAATGTGACAATTCCGTTTTGGGGTGGCCGGCGACGGCGCGCAATGCCGCATATATCCGCTCGCCGCTGGCACCGAGGCAAAGGACTGCCTGGGCAGCACCGCCGCCGAGTTTGGCGACGAGCCCGTCATACTCGATGCCGCGGTCAAAACCGCCGAGGATCAGCGTAATGTCTCGCCCGGCATAAACCTCGAGCGCGGCGATCGTCGATTCAGGGGCGGTCGAAATGCTGTCGTCGACATAGAGCACGCCGTCGATTTTGCCGATTTCCTGCTGGCGGTGTGGCAACGCGCGAAAATCCGCGGTGGCGTCGAGCGCCTCGCCGAGGCCGAGCCCCAGCGTCTTCGCCACCGTCAGTGCCGCGCAGACATTCGAAAGATTGTGCGGCCGGGCGAGATACGGGTTGCGGACCGCGCCGATGCGCGCCTGGCCGTCGAAGATCTCGCCGCCCGAGGGATGCAGCCCAACCTCGTCGTTGAAGAAAGTATCGGCCAAGGTGAGCGCCGGCCGCGCCTGGTGATTGGCAACCGCGCATCGGCTGCGGCGCAGTAAATTGAGCTTATCGCGATAATAAGCGTCGAGCGTGCCGTGCCAGTCGAGGTGCTCGGGAAACAGCGAGGTCAGCACCGCGATGTCGCAGACACCGTCGAAATCCGCGGCCTGATAGCTCGACACTTCGATCACCGCGTAATCGGTCTTGGCCGGGTCGATTTCGGTGACCGGCACGCCGATATTACCGGCGAGCGCCACCCGGCGGCCGAGCCGCCCGAGGATATGCGCGACCAGCGAGGCGGTGGTGCTTTTCCCCTTGGTCCCGGTGACGCAGATTGTCGTGATCGCGCTTCCCTCGCCGAACCACAAATTCAGCAGCGAGGTGACGGCGACACCGTTTTCCCGGGCGATCGCGATCTCGCGGCGATAAAGGCTGACGCCCGGCGACTTGACGAGCACATCGATATGGTCGAGCGCGCCAAGGATCGCCTGGGGCCCGATGGCGTAGTCGATATTATCGAACTCGTGCGGCGACGGGGTTTTGGCATCGTCCAACAGCCATAATGGCAGGGTGGGGTGGCGGACGCGCAGGAAACGGATGGCCGCCCGGCCTTCGCGACCGAGCCCCCAAATCGCCACCCGCGCCGCGGCGAGATCACCCGCACGCATCGAGTTTGGCCAGAAATGCGTTCGGGACCCGGTGCGGGTGCCGCGCCCCCAGCAGCGCGCGAAATTCGCGGGCGTCGCATTTTCGCAGCGCCGGGAAGTCCGCATACAGCCGCCGCACGACGGCAGCGTCCCGCCAGTCTGGGTCATTCCCGAGATATGTCATCACCGCCGCACTTTCGGCGATTTCGCCGACGCACTCGAACGGCTTGTGCTCGCGCAGACCACACAATTCGGCAAACCCGTCGGTTTGGGCTTCGTCGTCGAGCATGTCGCGACCAAAGATCGCGATCAGCTCGCGCTTTGGAAGAGACGGGGCCAATGCGAGAAACACGAACCGGCATTTCGGACAATTGCAGCACCAGTGATGCCCGCGCTCGGCCGGTGATTGGCGAAAGGCGGTGTTGCAGCTGCGGAAGATGCCGAAATATGGGGTGTATCGGGCGAAACGGCGCGCGATCTCGATCTCCGGCAGCGGCCGCAGCAGCGAAAAATAGGCAATGCTCGGGGTGATGTGGCGAGCGATGTAATCGGCGAAATCCCGCTCGAATTCGAGCGACTTGCTGTACTGGTGGTTGATGCCGACGCCTCCGATCGTCAGGTTCGGGGCGCTGGCGGAATGCTCGTTTGACATCGCGATCGTATCAAAGCCGGCGAGCACGGCGCAGGCCAACACGACCGCGCTCAGAATTCCGGTGATCGGCACATGTCCGTTGAGCCCGCCTTGCTCGTTCAGCGTCAACAGTCCGGGGTCGAGCCTGCGGCGCACCCGGATCGAGGGCAGTTCAGAGGCGGCAATGCAGGCCGCGATCGGCTCCGCGTCGCCGAGCGAAAACAACACGAGATCCTCGCCAGCGGATTTCAGGCATTCGAGCGTCACGATCGAATCCTTGCCGCCGCCGACCGGCACGCAGGTGCGGCGCGGCAAGTCGATCGCCGTCGGCGCCGGCGGGTCGGCGGGGTCAAAAAGAACCCGGCAACGACCCTGCAGCGAAATCCGGTTTCTCCAGGCAAATTCGGCGAGGCCCTGTTCGTAGAAATTTCCCAGAAAGTGCGCGGTGTCGCGGTCGATCGGGAATGCCTCGCAGCGCAACGTTTCCGGCACGAAGGCCTTGTAGTAGCTGACGCCCGACAACAAAAAGACCAGCCGGAATATCCGATCGAGCGCCATTTCGGCGTCGGCGCTGAGCCGCCGCGAGGCGAAATCGAAAACCAGCCTTTCTTCAAACCGCGGCCCATCGAGAAACCGGTAGCGCAATGACAGCGAGCCGTCTGCCGAGTCGTATCGGTAGCTCTCGAAAACAAATTCCTTAGGGCTCATGCACACCCTCGGCGAGGGTGCGAACCGTCCGCATTATCCGATGGTGAAAGGCAAGATCGAAATTGTCGATCGTCGGCGCCTGCACGCGCGATACGCCGTCGACTGCCGGCCCGTCGCGCAGGGTCGCTTCGAGAATTTGCCGGTCGAGCGCCTCGTCAAGGCACGCTAGCAGGTTCTGGCGCCAGTCCGGGCGAACAACGGCGAGCGCGCCTAGCAATGCGTAAGCGCCCCAATGCGACACGCCGGCGACGATCAGGTGATTTGCCGGGGTGACGCAGGCAATCGTCTCGCCATGCTCGACATGGCGCGCGATCAGCGCGCGCGGCAAGGCGCCCATCCCGAGCTCGTTGCCGCCGTCGCCGACCCCGATCGTCTGCCACGGCCCGGCCGCGAAGAGTTGGTCGAGCGCCGCGGTGTCGGCGCTGATGTCGATGCCCCGCATGTTGCGCGGGGTGCCGTCAGCGCTGCGCCCGCAGCGTTCGATCGAGACGGCATGGCTGATCCCGGCGGCGCGCCAGGTCTGGATCAACCCGTCCAGCGGAGCGCCGACGGCGACCCAGTCGACCGGCACCCCGGCGCCAGCCGCCGACAAGGCGACCGCGCAGGCGTTGCGGCAGGGCTCGTCGGTCGCCAGCCGGCAAGGAATACCGACGGCGCCGAGTCCGCGCGCCAACAAGGCCGTGCCGACCGGCCCGTCGGTCTCGGCCGCGGGCGGCGAACCCGACGGCACGAAGAACCCGGTGATCAGCCCGACCCGACCCCGCGGCGCCCCCCCGATGGCCGAGGCCGCTCGCCACAGCCCGCCGCGTGCCGCCTCGCACAAGGCGCCGATGTTGCGCCCGACATCGGCCTGCACCACGCGCTCGATATCGTTGACGACCGAATCGTTGACGATCGCCCGCGGCTCGACCGGCAAGGTCACGGCTGGCACCCGCTAGAGGCTCGCGAGTTTGGCGTTCAAAAGATCGGTGATCAGCATGGAGCCGGGCGCGTGAGTGATGCAAAGCTCGGGTTCGGCTTCGGCAATGACCGCCTGCGGGGTGACCCCGCACGCCCAGAACACCGGCAACTCGCCCTCGCGAACCGGCACGCTGTCGCCATAATCGGGCCGGGCGAGATCGTTGACGCCGATCGCCTCCGGCAGGCCGAGATGAACCGGGGCGCCATGCACCGAGGGAAAGCGCGAGGTGATCTGGATCGCGCGGATCGCATCGCCGGGGCTCAACGGCCGCATCGAGACCACGAGCGGGCCGGCAAAAGGGCCCGCCGGCACGCAGCGGATGTTGGTGCGGTACATCGGGACATTCGAGCCGCAGGTCATGTGGCGCAACTCGATCCCTTCCTCGACCAGCGCCTGCTCGAACGAAAACGAGCAGCCGAGCGCGAAGCTGACGAGGTCGTCGCGCCAGACATGGCGGACATCGGTCGGTTCTTCGACCAGCTCGCCATAACGCCACACGCGGTATTTTGGCAGATCGGTGCGGATGTCGAGATCTTCGCCCAACCCCGGCAATCGCGGATCGCCCGGCTCGGACACCGCCAGTACCGGGCACGGCTTGGGATTGGCCTGGGCAAAACGCAAAAAGTCGAGTGCCAGCGCCTGCGGCAGGATAACCAAGTTCGCCTGAACGTTGCCGGCCGCGAGCCCGGCGGTCGGGCCGGAAAACTCACCTTGGCGAATACGCCGTCGCTCGCGCGCGCCGGTCTCTATGCCTCGATCAATTGCTGCGCTCATGACACGATCCATGTTCGGGATGGACAATGTTACCGCCGCGCTGTGGCGGCCGTCAAAAGCGGCGGCAGCCGCAGGCGCCGCCGGAAACGGTCGAGGGTTATTGGAATGAGCGTCGCCTATCTTGCCATTGCGATCTTGTTGGAAATCTGCGGAACGACGGCGCTGAAGCTCTCCGACGGGTTTACCCGGCTCGGCCCGGCGAGCGTGGTCGTCGTCTGCTATATGGCAAGCTTTGCGGTGCTGTCATTGGCATTGCGCGGGATCGATTTGTCGACCGCTTACGCGGTGTGGTCCGGAGTGGGGACGGCACTCGTCGCGGCAATCGGCATTTTGTGGTTTGGCGAGCCGGCCGGCATCTGGAAGCTGGCGTCGCTGCTGCTGATTATTATCGGGGTGGCCGGTCTGAATCTTGCCGGGCGGGGTTCGTGACGAGCCTTCGCGCACCCCAATGTTGCGCTCCGCAACCGTTGCGGCGGATCGTCGACCAGGGGCGGCGGCGGTTCGCTCGGCGGCACCGGCACCGGGCTCGGCGGCTCCTCGACCGGCCGCGGGCGATCAGGGTCGATCGGCGGCCGCGGCGGCGTTACCGGCGGCGCGGGCGGTGTCGGGTTCTGAGCCGCGGCACGGCGGCGCTGATGCATCCGCAAGACCATGCTTGGGCTGCTTCGTCAGCTTGCCAGCACTGCGGCACAGCCGAGAAACGCGGCGAGCGGATGGGTCACGACATAGGTCGGGATCGCGGCGAGATAGGCCTCGAATCGCCCTTTTGCCTCGAAGCGCGCGCGAAACGACGAATCGACGAAATAACGGCCCAATCGCGGCACGATCCCGCCGGCGATGAACACCCCGCCGCGGGCGCCCAAGGTCAGCGCCAGATTACCGGCGACGGTTCCGAGCATGGCGCAGAACATCGCGGTCGCCTCGACGCACACCGGATCCTCGCCACGCACCCCGAGATCGGTAATCTGCGCGGCGGTATAGCCCTTTGACGGAACCCGGTCGATCTCGGCCAAGGTATTGTAGAGATTGACGATCCCTGGGCCAGACAGCACCCGCTCGGCCGAGACGTGGTCGAAACGCCGGCGCATGTGGTCGAGAACCGCGCTCTCACGATCGGTCGCCGGCGACATCGTCGCATGACCGCCCTCGCCGGTCAGCGCCACCCACCCGCCGGCGCAGGCGACAAGGCCGGAAACGCCGAGCCCGGAGCCCGGTCCCAGCACCCCGAGCGGGGTACCCTGAACCGCGCCGCCGCCGCCGGCCGGCACGCGGTCATCGGGGCCGAGGCGAGGAAGAGCCAACGCCTGCGCGGTGAAGTCGTTGATAACTTCGAGCCGTTCGAAGCCGAGCCGCGCCTTCAGCGCGCTGATCGAAAAATTCCACGGGTGGTTGGTCATCGCGACCCGGTCGCCGGTCACCGCCGAGGCGATCGCTATCGCTCCCTGGCGCGGCATTGGCAAACCGGCGCGGTCGCTCAGATATTCGGCGAGCGCGTCATCGATCGTCGGGTAATGCTCGCAGGCATGGCTGCGCCAATGGAGTATCTTACCGGTGGGGGAGACGAGGCCAAAGCGGGCGTTGGTGGCGCCGATGTCGCCGACGAGCCAGGTTTCCGGCTCCAAATCGACGCCTCCCGCCGCAGCCATTAGAGGGCGCCGCTGGCCGTCAACGCGGCGACGAAAGTTTCGCGCCAGCGCGTGATATCATTGTGCTCGATCGTCGCCATCATCGCCGTCCACCGCTCCTTGCGCTCGCCGAGCGACATCGTCAGACCCTGCCGGATGCCGTCCGCCATGCCCTCGATGTCGTGCGGGTTGACCAGCACCGCCTCCCCCAGCTCCTGCGCCGCTCCGGCAAAACAGGACAACACCAGGACACCGGGATCGTCGGCCGGCTGCGAGGCGACGTATTCTTTTGCCACGAGGTTCATGCCGTCGCGCAGCGGCGTCACCAGCCCGATCCGAGCCGCCCGGAAAAAACCGGTCAGGACCCGATGGCTAAAGCTCTTATTGATGTAGCGCAGCGGCGTCCAGTCGAATTCCCCATAGCGGCCGTTGATGTGTCCGGCCGAGGCCGCAAGCGTCCGCCTGATCTCCTGATATTCCGGAACTTCCGAGCGCGAGGGCGGGGCGATCTGCATGAACACGATCCGGCCGCGGGTCTCGGGATAGGTTTCGAGCAACTCTCCAAACGCCGCGAACCGCGCCGGCAGCCCCTTCGAGTAATCGAGCCGGTCGACGCCGATCATCAAGGTTCGCTCGCCGAGGCTCTGGCGCAATCGCCGCATATAGCGACTGGCGTCGGCCGCCGCCGCTTTTTCCGCGACCGCCGCGGCGTCGATCCCGATCGGAAAGACTTGCGCGCGAACGATTCGGCCAAAGGCGCGCAAGACCCCGTGCCCTAGGTCCTCGGCCCCGGCCCAGCGCAGCAGATAATCGCAAAAGCCGTGCAAGTCCGACTTGGTCTGGAAGCCGACGAGGTCGTAGGCGCACAGCGCCTCGGCGAGATCGCGATGGTTCGGTAGCACGCGCAACAATTCGGCCGGCGGAAACGGCGTATGGAGGAAAAACCCGAGCGTCTGACTTTGGTCGAGCCGGCGCAATTCCCGGCCGAGCGGGATCATGTGGTAGTCGTGGACCCAGACCAGATCCTGCGGCTCGAGCATCGGCGTCAACGCGCGGGCGAACATCCGGTTGACGCGCAAATAGCCGGCGAAGTCCCGCCGAGAATAATCGACCAACCCGGCTCGCAGATGGAACAGCGGCCACAGCACCTGGTTGGCGAAGCCCAGATAATATTCGTCGAAATCGCGCTGTGAGAGATCGAGCGTGGCGTAGGTCAGCGGTCCGCGGGTGACGGTTTCCGGCTCAGTGGCGGCGGTTTCCGCCACTTTTCCGCTCCAGCCGAACCAGATGCCGCCGCTGGTTTCGAGCGCGGCTTGAATCGCCACCGCAAGGCCTCCCGAGTCGGGCTTTGCGCTCTCGACCGCGACCCGATTCGATACGACAACAAGCCGCCGGCTCCCGCTTTTGGCGGATTGCCGGGGCGCTGCCCCTCCCCGCAGTTGTAGATTTTCGCTCACCTCACCGGCTGTCGTGATCTCTCCCCGCATTGTCTTCAGTCCCCATGTTGCGTTTGCCCCGCGAACGCCGCCCTTTGGTGAATGTTCCCGCAGAGGCTTGATTTTCAAGCCTCCCGCGGTTTGGAACGAAGCCAATTGTGCACTGCTCGAACGTCGGCCAGGGCGTATCCCGCCCGCGTATGCGCCGGGGCTCCGACCCGAATCGCGATCCCGCCGCGTCGGGCTATCTCGGCGAACCCGTCCTCGTCGGTCACGTCGTCGCCGACGAAAACCGGAAGCCGGCCGAAAAATGGCGTCTCGGCGAGAAAGGCGGCGACCGCAGCACCCTTGTCGATGCCGCCCGGCTGAAATTCGACGACCATTTTGCCGGCGATCAGCCGGAGCGATGCTTCCTGTTGTGCCAGCGATTCGGCCAGGGAGCGAACTTCCGGCTCGCGTTCCGGCGCGCTGCGGTAATGCACCGCCAAGGTCGCGCGCTTGTCCTCGAGCGCAAGACCGCTGCTGGCGGCCGCAAAGGCGGCGAGACGCGGGCGCAGCCGATCGAGAGCCGCGGCGGCGGCCGGATCCATCCTCGGATCGAGAGTGCCGTCGGCACGGCGGCGCTCGATGCCGTGCAAGCCGGCCGCAGCCCCCCGCCACGGGTAAAACAGCCGGTCGATTTCGTCGAGCGATCGGCCGCTGACCAGCGCCAGCGCGCCGTCGTGCCGCTGTGTCAGGTTCTCCAGCAGAGACGGCAGCCCGGACGGGATCTGGACGCGATCGGGGTGCGACGCGATCTCCAGCAAGGTCCCGTCGACGTCGAGAAACAGCGCCGAACCGCTGTCAAGCGGCGGCGGTGCCGACAGCAGGCGGTTTTGCCGCTCCGTCAAAAATCCGTCACTTGTGCGATGCACATGAGCCCTCGCCGAAGTGTGGCCTAACTGCCTGATCTGAGCCGAAACCCTCAACGATGCCAGGCCCTTCGAAAAAGCCGCTTGACATCCCGGCGCAAGCTATTAGATTGTGCAGTGCGGTAACGATCGCCGGTTGTGGTCTTACCGTACGTCTTCTAGGCGTTTCCTCCCTAAACTTGGGCCGAGCTCTGCTACGGCCCATTTTTTTTCGCCTGCCGGCGTTGCGTAAACAGCCTGCCGATCCTTGTCGAGCCGCTGATTCGCCTCGATATCAGGAAGCGCCGCCACCTCGCGATAAATCGGCGCAAAGTCGGGGCGGGTCGCGGCGAACAGCTGCTCGAAATCGTTGATCACGAAATAGGTATCCTGGAAGCGATCGATGCGGTAGCGGGTGCGCATGACGCGGCGCAGGTCGAAGGCGATCCGGTTGGGCCGCGGGTCGTCGAGGCAATAGACCGACTCGCCCGAGGACGACAAAATCCCCGAGCCGTAGATACGCAAACCCGCCGGCGTCGCGATCAGCCCGAACTCGACCGTGTACCAATAGAGCCGCGCCAGCCGTTCGAGATGGCCGAGCCCCTCCGCCTTGAGCCCGCCAGCACCATAGGCCTGCAAATAATCGGCAAAGATCGGGTTCATCAGCAGCGGGACGTGGCCGCAGATGTCGTGGAAGACATCCGGCTCCTCCAGGTAATCAAGCTGGTCGCGGCGGCGGATAAAGCAGGTCGACGGAAACCGGCGGCGCGCGAGATGGGCAAAAAAAACCGCATCCGGCACCAGCCCCGGCACCGCGACGATGCGCCAACCGGTAGTGCGGTCGAGTATGTCGCTGAGCCGCCGGAAATCGGGGATGCCGGCGGCCGCGACGCCGAGCGCGTCGAGCCCGCCCAGATACTCGGCGCAAGCGCGTCCGACGAGAAGCTTTTGCTGGCGCTCGAACAGCAGCCGCCAAACCGCGTGCTGATCCGCGCTGTAATTCTCCCAATCCTGATCGATCGCGAAATCCGGGGCCATTCGAGGCCCGATCCTGGCCATCCACTGCTCCGCACTCTCATCCTCTTTAGGTGAGAGCGGTGATGCGGCGGGTCAATCGCGACCAGATGGCGGCCTCACTCGGCCGCGGCCTTTGTCAGACACGCTTCGACGGTGTGGCTCAACAGTCGGATCAGTTCGGCCAACTCGGCGGCGAGGTGCGCAAAGCGCGGCTTTCGCCGGTATTTGCGCTCGTCCATGTAGAGCGCGCGGTTGATCTCGATCTGCAATGCATGCCGGCCGTGATGGGGATCGCCGTAATGCTCGGTGGTAAACCCGCCGGCGTAAGGCGTGTTGATCGCCACCCCAAAACCGCGGGCGACGAAAAACCGCCGCGCGCTTTCAAGGATGGCCGGCGCGCAGGCGGCGCCATAGCAATCGCCCAACACGATATCGGCGCCGTCCGACCCGCAGATCGGGCCGGCGGCGGACGGCATCGAGTGGCAATCGATCAACAGACAGCCGCCGAACAAGGCTTCGGTTTCTTCGACGAGACGGCGAAGCGCCCGATGATAGGGATGATAAATGCCGTCGATGCGGCGCTGCGCTTCGGCAAAACGCAGCTTGCCGGCGTAAATCTCCTCGCCGCTGGCGACGATGCGCGCGATCGTGCCGAGGCCCATCCGCACGCGCGGCGACGCGGCATTTACAAAACCCGGCAGCGCATCCGAGAACATCCCAGGATCGAGCTCGTAGGCGTCGCGATTGAGGTCGAGATAGGCGCGCGGAAACCGCGCCGACAACAGCGGGGCGCCGAGGCTCGGGGCGGCGGCGAACAGCTCGTCGACAAAACTGTCCTCCGAGCGGCGCAGCGCCCGCGGGTCGAGCCGCGAAGCGGCGACGAAATCCGCCGGATAATCCGATCCGCTGTGCGGCGAGGCAAGGATCAACGGCAGCCTTGCGGCGGCCGGCCGCCGCAGCTCGAACACCCCACATTCGAGATCGCCATCCATGCGTCAAAGCTTAGTGCGCGGCCGCGAAACTGTCATCATCGGGCGCGGCGCAAATGCGACCGAAGCATTCTTTTCAGAACATTGCGCTCGTTCTGGAACGCCGTGGTCTTCTGGGAGCGCCTCGGCCGCGCTAGGATGGGCGTCGCTACGCACCGTGAGCGACGAGTAAGGGAACCGGATGCAGCGCCGCAAGCTCGGAGAATTGGAAGTTGCCGCGATCGGCCTCGGCTGCGCGACGATGACGCCGTTTTACGGCGAGCCCGACCCGGCGGCCGCGATTGCGACCCTGGAGCGCGCCGCCGAGCTTGGCGTCCTCCTGCTCGACACCGCCGACGCCTATGGAAGCGGCGGCAACGAGGAGCTGATCGGGCGGGTGTTAAAGGGGCGCCGCGACAAATACGCGGTCGCGACCAAATTCGGCAATATGGGCCGCAATCCCGACGGGTCGGCGGCCGGCGAGGGGAGGCCCGACTACGTCCGGCTCGCCTGCGAGCGGAGCCTCGCGCGGCTCGAAACCGATGTGATCGACCTCTATTACATCCACCGGGTCGATCCGCGAGTGCCAATCGAGGACACGATCGGCGCGATGAGCGATCTGGTGCGCGCCGGCAAGGTCCGGCATCTCGGCATTTCGGAAGCCGGCCCGGAGACGATCTGTCGCGCCCATGCGGTTCACCCGCTGAGCGCCGCGCAGATCGAATATTCGCTGTGGTCGCGCGACGTCGAGGGGGCGGTTCTGCCGCTGTGCCGCCAACTCGGCATCGGCTTTGTCGGCTACAGCCCGCTCGGCCGCGGCTTTCTGACCGGTACGGTCAACGCACCCGACGATCTCGCCACCAACGACGCGCGCCGCAACATGCCGCGCTTTGGCGGCGATAATTTGCGGCACAATCTCGACCTTGTCGGCGAATTGCGGCGGCTCGCGGCGGCCGAGGCCTGCACCCCGGCCCAGCTGGCAATCGCCTGGGTGTTGTCGCGCGGCGATTACATCGTGCCGATCCCCGGAACCAGCCGCCGGCACCGCCTCGAGGAGAATGCCGCCGCGGCCGATCTCGCCCCTGCCGCGGCGACGCTGCGAGCGCTCGACGAGGTTTTTCGGCCGGGTGCCGCCGCCGGTCCGCGCTATCCCGAGGCCTACGCCAGAACCCTCGGGATCTGAAGGGGAGTCGCATACGCCGCTGGTCGAAGCGGCAGTCGTTCACATCGACAGCAGCAATTGACCAGACAGAATTAAGGAAACCCAGACATGCGTTTTGGATTGTTTGGCGGGGCGCGCATCGAGATCGGCGAGCAGGCGAGCGACAGCCGGATCTATACCGACTATGTCGATTATATTTGCGAAGCCGAGACGTTGGGTTTTCACAGCGTCTTTCTCGTCGAACATCATTTCACCGGGTTCGGCCAGATCTCGGCGACGTTGAGCTTTCTGACTTATCTCGCGGCGAAGACGACGCGCATCCGGCTCGGGACCGCAGTGTTGGTGTTGCCGTGGCACAATCCGGCATTGCTCGCCGAGCAGGCGGCAACATTAGATTTGTTGTCGAACGGGCGGCTCGATCTCGGGATCGGCAAGGGCTATCGCTGGGGCGAATTCCACGGCTTTTGCATGCCCATGGCGGAAGCCGGGGAGCGCTACGACGAAGCCGTAGAATTCCTGCGCAAGGCGTGGACGAGCAGCGGCCGTTTTTCGCATCACGGCAAGCGCTGGCATTACGAGGACGTCGTCATCGAGCCGGCGCCGGTGCAAAAGCCTCATCCGCCATTGTGGATCGGTGCCCACAGCGCACCGTCGATTCGCCAGGCGGCCGAGGGCGGCTTCAACCTGCTGCTGGGCCAGGCCGGCAGCCCGGAACTCGTCGCCGAAAATATCGGGATCTATCGCAAGGCAGTCGAGGCGCAGGGCCGCACTTTCGACCCGATGAGCGTCGGCCTGACCCGCGCGCTGCATATCGCGACGACGCCAGCCGAGCGCGAGACGGCGCATCAGTTGCGCATGACGTTTATGCGCAATGTCCAGCGATTGTCGTTGTCGCCGGCCGGCGACGCGCCGGCCCTCGGCCGGCCGCGCCGGGCGCTGTCGGACGAGGAAATGCGGCATGCGACCGAGACTGACGCGCTGATCGGCCCGCCCGAGGAAATCGTCGGCCGCCTCAGACGGCTGCAGGCGGGCGGCGTCGAGTATGTCATGGTCATCGATGTCGGCGGTTCGCTGTCGGCGCTGCGAATTTTTGCGCGCGAAATCATGCCGGAGTTTGTCGACTGATCCGACGCGGGCCGCGGCTGTCCGAACGACGCCGATAACCGGATGTGAACCTTCTTATCGCTTGCTAGCAGCACGGCAGCCGCAGCAAGATCGCTTTGCGATTATCGAACAGGACATGAACATGAAATTTATCGATCCGCGCGCCGCCGGCGCCCTGGCGCTCGTGACCACTCTGGCAGCCTGTGTCGTGCCGCCGCCGGGCCCGACGATCCCGGTAGCGCCGGGACCGGGCAAGTCGTTCGACGCCTTTGCCGCCGACCAGAATTTCTGCGCGCAATACGCGAACTCGCAAACCGCCCCGGCGGCGGCGGCGGCCAACAACCAGGCGGTCGGCGGCGCGATCATCGGCACCGCGCTCGGCGCCGGTCTCGGCGCGGCGATCGGCGGCGGCCGCGGCGCGGCGATCGGCGCGGCCTCGGGTGCGGGCTTCGGCACGGTGGTGGGGGCCAGCAATTCGGCGTACGCGCAAATGTCGTTGCAGCAGCAATTCGATGTCATCTACGGCGAGTGCATGATGGCGCACGGCAACCAGGTGCCGGGCTTTGCCCCGCCGCCGGGGGCGCCGCCTTATGGCGGGCCGGGCTACGGCCCGCCGCCTGGCTATGGCCCGCCGCCCGGCTATTACCGGCCGTACTGACGCAGAGGCGACCCCGACTGTCGCGCTAGCCGGCGCGCGCTGCGTTCAGCGCGCGCCGGTCTTGCGATTGTCGGTCAAAAAGATCTGGCCGAGCCCGCGCCGCCGCGCGAAGGCGCGGCCCCAGCCGATCGCTTGTTCGTCCGTATCGAAATGGCGGACCATCGGCTCCATCTTCGCCGGGCCGCCGAGTTCGTCCCATTCTTCGACCAGGCTGGCGCTGACGCCCGCAGGCGCCGGGTCGAGGATCAAGGTCAGCTTCATCGCCGCCGCTTTTGGCACCGTTCTTTCCGATCGCCGGCCATGCCGGATCAGGGTACACCGTTGCCGGAACGATAATCTACCGAGGCGGAGGACGGGTAGTGTCTCAGTTTGAATGTAACAGGTCCCGATGGGGTTCATGGCAGCGGAAAGGAGGGCTGCGTGGGCGCGGGCTGGTGACCTCGGACAAGAACAATTTCATACGACTCATTCAGCCATATGCCGGTGCTCGGATCACGAACCTGATTGATGCGCAAATCCACGTCTAGAATATCGCCCCATCCGATATCATCATCACGACGCCTAAGCCGATGCAAAAAATTATCGTCTAAGATCGGAGCCGAAATCCGAACTCCGTTCCAGGAGAATTGCCACTTTCGTGCCCCCATTTCGAAAATCGCCCGGATCACCTGCACCTTGGCTTGCGAAATTATTGATTGCCTTGAAGGGTCGGGTTCTTCCCGAGGGGGCGGCTGAGCCAGCGCAGGGAATTGTGCGCGATCGACATGGACAACTAGATTTTTGTCCTCTAGTCGCTTCGCAATTCCGAAGTCCGTTATAGCATCATCGTTTTCTAGAATCTGGAACGCTTGCGACACCCGTTCATCAAGAGCGTGGTTCGAACGCAGACCCGACAAAGGTCTGTACGCCTCCTTTGGGAGAATGTAGCGGCCTTTATCTGTCTCGAAGATTATAACGTTGTCTTTAACTTCGATTGTTGGCTCTGACTTTGTGCTTAATCTAGCAGCAAGAACAGCAACCAGAATAGGAACAAGGAGTTTTTCGGCTCCCCACTTCATCAAAGCCGTTAAGTTTTTCCTAGATAATCTTATATGTGGGCGAAAACTGCCGCCGCCCAAGGCGTCTACGGTAATCTCTACCGCAAAACCCGGATTAACCTCGTTATTTATTTCTTGGATGGCACCGCATATTGCAAGCAATGAATTGGCGAGCGTATATGCATCAACTTGATGTAATTCCCCGCCGTAATGAATTACGAACGCATCCCCGAAATCGCGCGTATCGATTATGTCGTGGGAATCGCGCGCTGGCTCGCTCATTCCTGGATTCTAGGCCGTTGACAACGGTCTTTCCAGTCCTATCCGACCAGCAGAGCGCCTGACCGAAAATCCTCGCGCCGCTCGACTAACCGAACAACATCCTCCATCGACCAAAGCCGCGTTTCGATCCCCGCCGCCATAGCTGGGCTCATCCGCAGCGTTTTGTGAATCCGGACGAAGTTGTACCAGAGGGCATAGAGCGCAACCATGTGCTCGTGATTTTGCAGCTTCTTGCTGAACCCGTTGGTGAGCCGAGTAAACCGCCGCATGCTCATCCTCATGGTAAGGTTGTGGCGCTCGGTGTAGCTGGTACTAACATGCTTCGGGTCGGGGTTGCCGGTGATCGTGTCCTTGCGGGCGCCAAGGCACTCTGACGGGCTGTATTTGCGTTCATGCCCTTGGCCGCTCGTCTCGGCCCCGTACAGCTTCACCAGCATGCCGTAATCGATATCGGCCCCAAAGGCTTCCTCGACCGCTTCCAGATAAGCCCGATGACCGTCTGTCGTGAGCTGAACGCGGTTCGCGAGCCGGCCGCGAAGATCGTCCATCAGCATCCGCGCATATTCTGCATCCCGGCCGCCAATTTGATATGAGACCAGCAACTTGCTGTCGGCTTCGATCGCCGTCCAAGTCCAGCAATCGCCAATCGTCGGATCGCCGGCCCGCTTGCTCATCGGCGCGTTCTTCTGCTTGGCGTGAACGAACGACCATATCTCGTCGCACTGAATGCGCTGCGCCTTCACGCCGCGCACATGCTCGTCGTGGTAGGTGAGCGCAACCTCACCGGCATCGCGGAGCAGCTTATCAACGGTATTGATTGAGCATCCGACTGTCCGCTCGATCGACCGCATCGACATGCCCTCGCACAAGAGGGTGAGGATCTGAGCGCGCTTGGCGAGGGGCAGCTTGTTCATGCGCCCATCATATGAACTTTTATACGTAGCGGCAAGCGATAATTTTCTGTTTGGGACTCTCCTGTTGCATTCGCGCTACATTCTAGTGAGTAAAGCGCCTCTTAGCTATTTTGGTGCATTGACTTATATGTCAATTCGCGATGAGATACGTCGCCTTACGAAGGAGCGCGAGCCGCGACTTTTCTTCCTTCCGCCGCTTCTACCAGGAGTTGCCTTGTTACGCGAGTTGTTCGTCTCAGAAGAGATTAATCGCGCAGTTTGTTTGCCGTGGCCTTCGACGCCCATAGGGCGACGCCACGCGCGAATGCGCACATATTTAGACGCTTGGACTGAAGGGCGCCTGATTACTGTCGCTGATCACCCCTATAATAAGCCACGCGATACTTTTATGCCACGCATTGATCCAGGATCAGATGAGGTTTTCGACATCCGCTGCCGGTATCCGAAACCTGGAATCCGAGTGCTTGGTCTTTTTGCTGATTGCGATCTCTTCATCGCACTGACGACTACCGGGCATGAGAATCTGATCACTGGCCGGGATTGGAGAGACGAACGCGAGGCATGCAAAGCGGCATGGCGACGCCTGTTCCCCACTTATCACCCGTTCTCGGGGGCGAATCTCCATGAATACATCTCAACCAACATACACATTGTATAAGCCAACCGCCGATAATCGTGTTCCCGATACAACCCTTGTTTATTTTCGGGAGCGAAACCGTCTCCGCGTGTTTGAACTTGTTTTGAGTGAATTCGTTAGTAGCGGCATTCCTCAAGCATGCCTCGCACGTCGAACGGGCCGGCGTCCCGAAGTGGTGAATCGCATTCTCAGTGCGCCCGGTAACCTCACGCTAGATACGGTGAGTGATTTTCTTTTCGCGATATCTGGGGCAGAACCTTCCTACGGAGTGCAATATCCACTTGACCGCCCGCCTCGTAATTACAACGAGCCGGATTGGCTATCTCATACCGAAACAAGGACCGAAGGAATCTTACTGGTAAGTGAGTGGCAGCAGCGCCAGAGAACCACAACCGGTGGCACCGTTACACGTTCTGACATCAGATAACATGACCGATTCACTGCGGGTGAAACCGATATTTGCCTTGTTTTGTGACGATATTCGTTACGAAAACAACGGCAAGCAAATATTAATAGGTGTGTATACTGGTGATATTATACCGGCGCAATTCCCAGCGGTTATTTCGATATGCGTATGGATTGCATTTGAGAGGAGGAACAATATATCTGGAGAATTACCAATAGAATTCAGAGTGATAAACAAGCAAAGCAACAGCATAGGATACGGCTCTGCTAAGCTAAACCTAACAGCCGACCCTTATGACGGGGCGATTGCGCTACCCGGGCTTCCTTTGCAATTGACGCAGCCTGACACACTAACGATTCAGCTAAAGCAGGCGGATGATCCGTGGCACTCAATCCGAACCATTAATGTCAGATCGTCGGCTATTTCCGCCACCGAGCCAGTGCTGCCTTCTTCGCAACCTCAGCCCGCTCTTCTGGCGTCATCCTCGCCGCCCGAGCCTTCCCACCCCTCGCGCCCAACTCGGAGGCGGCGCTCTTGACCGGATTGATGTCTTCGGTTTCCTCGCCGGTTGCAATCCGCATGACCTTGACGGCGTTGCCGATCACGTCGGCGGGGCGCTTCTCGCCGCGCGGGCCTCTAGGCATCTTTGCCACATGCAGTCTGTTCGGCGCCGTTTGGACCTAGACGAAAGTCGGCAAGCACCCGACCGTCCTCGCTTATGAGCTGCGCTCGTAACGGCATTTTGCGGCCTAGCGTCTGCTCATCCGGAAAATAACTTTCGAGCAGCGCTTTGGTTGCCGCAACCGGATCCTCAACATTGGCGAGTGCTGGTTTATCGGAAATTCCGAGATCGCCCGGATTCTGCCGAAAGGTCCTCATTATCAGCGCTTCTGGTTGTGGTGGCATCCGCTAACGGCTCCCTGCTTTCCGGTAAGCATATAGGGAGGAGAGGCACAAGGCGACAGGGCGGTCAACCCCCGTTACAATTCAAACTGAGACACTACCGGAGGACGACATGCTGGATTTGCGCATTCGCGGACGCAAGGCGCTGGTTTGCGCGGCGAGCAAGGGCTTGGGGCGAGCCTGCGCCACGGCGCTCGGCCGCGCCGGGGTCGAGTTGACGATCACCGCGCGCACCGCCGAAACCCTGGAAGAGACCGCCGCGGAGATTCGCAAGGAAACCGGCGCCAAGGTGACCGCCGTCGCCGGCGACATCTCGACCGAGGCAGGCCGCGCCGCGGCTCTCGCCGCCTGCCCGCAGCCCGACATCCTGGTCAACAACTGCGGCGGCCCGCCGCATGGCGATTTTCGCGAATGGTCGGTCGAGGACTGGCAGAAGGCGGTCAACGCCAACATGCTGACCCCGATCATGCTGATCAAGGCGGTGGTCGACAGCATGTGCGAGCGCCGCTTTGGCCGCATCGTCAACATCACTTCGGGCTCGGTCAAATCGCCGATTGCCAATCTCGGCATGAGCAATGGCGCGCGCGCCGGGCTGACCGCGTTCTGCGCCGGCATCGCGCGCCAGGTGGCAAAGTACAATGTGACGATCAACGGCCTGCTGCCGGGGCCGTTTCTGACCGACCGGCTGCGTTCGGGCATCGAATACGAGGCGCGGCGGCAAAACATCTCGTTCGAAGAACTGCTCGCCAAGCGCGGCCAAGCGAACCCGGCCGGCCGGGTCGGCGACCCGGCGGAATTTGGCGATGCCTGCGCCTTTCTCTGCGCTGCGTCCTCGGGCTTTATCGTCGGTCAGAACCTGCTGCTCGATGGCGGCGCCTTCAATTCGACGATGGGCTGAATCCAACCGCTTTCAGCGCTCGGCAGAGCGCTGGCAGCGGCGCGCGGCTGGGCAAATTCCTCACCGGCGCCAGGCCGCTCGATGCGTCGTGGCGGAAGGTAACGGGGCGAAGTCCGCCGGCAGGCGGCGCAGCGAATTGGTGCGGGCGGCCGGGCTCGAACCGGCACAGGCCTCGCGGCCCTACGGATTTTCTTACCCGCTACGGCTTTCGCCGCCCGATCCCGCGCGCTTGGGCGCCGGATGGGTTTGGGGTCTGGACTATCCCTTCACCTTAGCCGTGCGGCGTTAGGTGCTGCCCGTCTAGTCTCTACACCTTCCCGTTTCCGGGCTTGGCTCGGGATTGCCATCTGACAGGTTCCCCCGAATTTGAGCAGTTCTGCATCTGCGGTTTCCCGCAGAGCACTCAACATCTCTTTTAAGTCCGTTGCGTCTACCAATTTCGCCACGCCCGCAGCGCCACCTTCTCTATACCGGTCCCGGCGCTTGTGCGCCAACTGCGAAGCGCGTAGGAGTGGCGGCACCTTGCGGTGCGCGGGGCCTAGCCTTCGCTGAGCCCTTCTTGCGGGTCGCCGCCCAAGTCGAGGATCAGCGCCTTGACGTCCTCGGCAGCGGCGGCGAGCCGGGCCTGGTCGGTGGCGCGCAACACTAGGGTCACGCCAAAATCGCCGCGCCGAAAATATGGATAAGAGCCGATTTCGACATCCGCATAGCGGTCTTGCAGTGCCGACAGATCCTTGGCCAAGGTGCCTTCGCCGAGGCGGCAGCTGACGCTGCGGCTCAACACCTTGTCTCCGCCAGCGAGGCGGTATTTCAGCTGCTCGAAGATGCCCCGCATGATGTTCGGTACCCCCGGCAGGACAAACACATTGCCAATCTGAAACCCGGGCGCGCGCGAGATCGGGTTCGGCAGCAGCACGGCACCCTCGGGCACCATCGCCATGCGCAGTCGCGCCTCGTTGAGCTGACCCGGCGGGTAATGGGTTTCGAGCAGATGCTTTGCCTGCGGGTGCAGGATCAGCGCCACGCCAAAGGCGTCGGCCATGCATTGCGCGGTGATGTCGTCATGGGTCGGCCCGATCCCGCCGGTCGTAAAGATGTAGTCGAACCGCCGCCGCACGTCGTTGACGGTGGTCACGATGATCTCCGGGACGTCGGGAATGACCCGGGCTTCGCGCAGCCGAATCCCGGAATCGTTGAGCCCGCGCGCGAGAAAAGCCAAATTTTCGTCCTCGGTCCGCCCGGACAGGATCTCGTTGCCGATGATTAGCACGCAGGCAGTGACGATCCGGGGCTCGGCCACGCCGCCGCCCGGCACGGGGTTGTTCTCGGTCATGCGTTATTCGGCCTCGTCGGCTAACGGCGCCGGCTTTCTCGGCGCCCTTCTTCATAGGCAAATGCAGCGGGCGGCACAATCGGGCACTCCGCGACGAGGTTGCCGCGCCGAGGGCGAAAGCTTACGTTTGTCCCATTGTTGGCGGAAGGCGCGGCGCGGCCGCAGACAGAGAATGCGAAGCATACCCGGACTCCAGCGTGATCCCGTGACCGGCCTTGCCCCGGGCGAGACCCGCGACGGCGCGATCAAGATCCACGGGCCCGACGCGTTCGCCGGGATGCGGCGCGCTGGCCTGCTCGCCGCCGAGACGCTCGACTTCATCACCCCCTATGTCCGCCCAGGCGTCACCACCGGCGAGCTCGACCGGTTGTGCCACGAATTCGTCCTCGACCACGACGCGATCCCGGCGCCGCTCAATTATCGCGGCTTTCCGAAATCCATCTGCACCTCGATCAACCACGTCGTCTGTCACGGCATTCCGGGCGACCGGCGGCTGATGGAAGGCGACATCCTCAACATCGACGTGACCCCGATCCTCGATGGCTGGCACGGCGACAGCAGCCGGATGTTTTTTGTCGGCGAGCGAATTCCGGTCAAGGCGCGCCGCCTCGTCGAAGTGACGTATGAGGCGATGATGCGCGGCATCGCCGTCGTGCGGCCGGGCGCGCATATCGGCGCCATTGGCGACGCGATCCAGCGCTATGCCGAGGGCCATCGCTATTCGGTCGTGCGCGATTTTTGCGGTCATGGCGTCGGCCGCATCTTTCACGACGCGCCGTCGATCCTGCATTACGGCCGTCCGGATGACGGGCCGGTCATGCGCGAGGGCATGTTCTTTACCATCGAGCCGATGATCAACGCCGGCCGTTGGGAGGTGAAGATCCTCGGCGACGGCTGGACCGCGGTAACCAAGGACCGCTCGCTGTCGGCGCAGTTCGAACACACGGTCGGCGTCACCGCCACCGGATACGAGATCTTCACGATCTCTCCCGCCGGCCTGCATCGCCCGCCCTACGCGACCCCGTGGCAGGCGGATCCCTCCGCCGTCGCTGTACATCGGGTGTAGCCGCTTCGCTCTTGTCGGGATGCCGGGTTCAGAGTGTCGCGCCGGCTGGCGCGCGCGGTAGATTCGCCGTACAAGCCGGCGCCGCTTGCCGCCCGCCGGTACACGTACCCATCATGCTCGCTCGCGCCCTCTCCGTCCTATGCCTGATGCTGCTCTCTGCCGTCTCGGCGATGGCCCAGGCGGTGCCGCCGCCTGGTCTGCCCCCATCCGGGCCGGAGCCCCAACCGGCGCCGCCGCAGACGCCGCAATCCTCCGGCCAGCAGCAACCCGGCCGCACCTTCTGCGACCAGAACGTGGCCTTTGATCTTGCTGACCCGTCCTCGGTTCCCGACCAATACCGGCGTTTCGTAGGGGTCTGGAGCGATGCGGCGTGGGATGTGCGGACCTGCGCCGCATTGATCGTGCCCGAGGTCAAGCCCGACGGCACGGCATCGATCATCTATATCTATGGACCCGAAGGATCGGATTCGACCGAGCCCGGCGCGGTGCTGCACGGCACCGGGGTGATCCGCGACGGCGAACTGCGCTTTCAGAACTCCGACGGCAGCCAATACGCGTTTCGCCCCGGCATCGTCGACATGATCGGGCACTGGATCAACCCCAAAGGCGAGAGCTTTCAGGCGACGTTTAAGCAGACGCCGTAGCCGCACGGGTCCGGCGAGTTGACGGCGGCGGTCGGCATGACCAGATTCTGCCGATGCCGGAGGTGATCGCCGCCGGCGGCCGGTGCTGTGCGAGGCGTCGCGGCCGGCGCCGGACAATCGTCGATGAACCCCGTTGTCGTCCCATGCCGCGATCCATCGCCCCGTCGCCGATCAACGAGCTGAACGAGCGCAGCCGCGAGGTTTTTCGCCTGATCGTCGACGGCTATGTCGCGACCGGCGAGCCGGTAGGCTCGCGCACCGTGTCGCGGCTGCTGGTGCAAAATTTGTCGCCGGCGACGATCCGCAACGTGATGGCCGACCTCGAAGAAGCGGGGTTGCTGTTTTCCCCGCACACCTCGGCCGGACGGATGCCGACCGAGGCCGGGCTGCGTCTGTTTGTCGATGGTCTGCTCGAAGTCGGCAGCCTCGCCGAGGACGAACGCCGCAGCATCGAGAGCATCTGCGCCGCCCGCGGCATCAGCTTGCCGCAGGCGCTGGAGGAGGCGATCAGCGCCCTCTCGGGGCTGTCGCATTGCGCCGGGGTGGTCGTGGCGCCAAAGCAGGACCGGCCGCTCAAGCACATCGAATTCGTTCATCTCGGGCCCGGGCGCGCGCTGGTCGTGCTCGTCACCGAGGACGGGCAGGTCGAGAACCGGGTCATCGCGGCGCCGCTCGGCTTGCCGCCCTCCGCACTCGTCTCGGCCGGCAATTATCTCAATGCGCGGCTGGTCGGCCGAACGATCGAGGAGGCGCGCGACGAGATCCAGCGCGAGATCGGCACGCACCAGGTCCAGCTCGACGCGCTGACCTCGAAGCTGGTCGCCGCCGGCTTGGCGAGCTGGGCTGGCGACGACAAGGGCAGTGCGCTGATCGTCCGCGGCCAGGCTAACCTGCTCGACGATGTGACCGCGCTCGCCGATCTTGAAAGATTGCGCACTCTTTTCGAAATGCTCGAAACCCGCGAGACGATGCTGCGCCTGCTCGACGCCAGCAAACAGGGCGAGGGGGTGCAGATCTTTATCGGCGCCGAGAACCGCCTGTTCGGGGTGGCGGGCTGCGCGATGCTGATCGCCCCCTATCAGAACAGTCGCGAACGGATCGTCGGCGCGATCGGGGTCATCGGCCCCACCCGGATCAACTATGCCCGGATCATCCCGATGGTGGATTACACCGCCAAGGTGATCGGGCGTCTCATCGGATAGGATGGATGACCGACACTGGAGACGAACGCGAAATGGCGTCCTCAGCCGAGGACCCCGCCAACAACAATGTCGATGACGGCGCCCGGCTCGCCCCCGAGGAGCAGGTGGCTGCTCTCGAAGCCGAGCTCGCGGACCACAAGGAGCGGCTGCTGCGGGCGCTGGCCGAGACCGAGAACACCCGCCGCCGGGCGCAGCGCGAGCGCGAGGACGCCTCCAAATATGCGATCGCCGGTTTCGCCAAGGATCTGCTCTCGGTCGCGGACAATCTACGCCGCGCCCTCGACAGCCTGCCCGAGGCGGAAGTCGGGGACGAGCGCACTCGCAGCCTGCTCGCCGGGGTGGCGGCAACCGAGCGCGAGCTGCTGTCGGTCTTCGAGCGCCATGGCATGCGCCGGCTCGACCCGCAGGGCGAGCGCTTCGACCACAATTTCCACCAGGCGATCTTCGAGGCCGAGCGCGGGGATCAACCGGCCGGCACGGTCGTCGAGGTGTTGCAGCCGGGCTATGTATTGCACGACCGCTTGCTGCGCCCGGCCATGGTCGGGGTTTCGAAGCAGCCCGGCGAGCCGCGGGCGAACCCGGCCGAGCCGTTGTAGCGCTATGAACGCTGACATATATAACTTTGCAAAGTCAGCGGATGACTGACCAACCCCTTCCCGGGGGATCGGGACGGTGCTTCCCCGGGCCGCCCGGTCCTGCTTTTACAATGAGGTGTCCATGAGCAAGGTCATCGGTATCGATCTCGGTACGACCAATTCCTGCGTTGCCGTGATGGAAGGCAGGAATGCCAAGGTGATCGAGAACAGCGAGGGCATGCGTACCACGCCCTCGATGGTGGCGTTCACCGAGTCGGGCGAACGCCTTGTCGGCCAGGCGGCAAAACGCCAGGCCGTGACCAATCCCGAGAACACGTTCTTTGCGATCAAGCGGCTGATCGGGCGCAGATTTACCGATCCGATGGTCAAGAAGGACGTCGACCTTGTCCCCTACAAGATCGTCCCGGGCGACAATGGCGACGCTTGGGTCGAGAGCCGCGGCAAGAAATACGCGCCGTCGCAGATCAGCGCCTTCATTCTGCAAAAGATGAAGGAAACCGCCGAGGCCTATTTGGGCGAGCCAGTGACCGAGGCGGTCATCACCGTGCCCGCCTATTTCAACGACAGCCAGCGCCAGGCGACCAAGGACGCCGGCAAGATCGCCGGGCTCGAAGTGCTGCGCATCATCAACGAGCCGACCGCCGCGGCGCTCGCCTACGGCATGGAGCGCAAGGGCAGCGGCACGATCGCGGTCTACGATCTTGGCGGCGGCACCTTCGACATCTCGGTGCTCGAGATCGGCGACGGCGTGTTCGAGGTCAAATCGACCAATGGCGACACGTTCCTCGGCGGCGAGGACTTTGACAAGAACATCATCGATTACCTCGCCGACGAGTTCAAAAAAGAGCAAGGGATCGACCTGCGCAACGACCGCCTCGCGTTGCAGCGGCTGAAGGAGGCGGCGGAAAAGGCCAAGATCGAGCTGTCGTCGTCGATGCAGACCGACGTCAACCTGCCGTTCATCACCGCCGACCAGCACGGGCCCAAGCACCTGAACATCAAGCTGACCCGGGCCAAGCTCGAGGCCTTAGTCGAAGACCTGATCCAACGGACGATCGGGCCGTGCCGCAATGCGCTGAAGGACGCCGGGCTCAAGGCCTCGGAGATCGACGAGGTGATCCTGGTCGGGGGCATGACCCGAATGCCCAAGGTCATCGAGGCGGTCAAGCAGTTCTTCGGCAAGGAGCCCAACCGCAGCGTCAACCCGGACGAGGTCGTGGCGATTGGCGCCGCGATCCAGGCAGGCGTGCTGAAGGGCGAGGTCAAGGACGTCCTGCTGCTCGACGTGACGCCGCTGTCGCTCGGCATCGAGACCCTGGGCGGCGTCTTCACCCGGCTGATCGACCGCAACACGACGATCCCGACCAAGAAGAGCCAGACCTTCTCGACCGCCGAGGACAGTCAAACCGCGGTCACGATCCGCGTCTTCCAAGGCGAGCGCGAGATGGCGGCGGACAACAAATTGCTCGGCCAGTTCGATCTGGTCGGGATTCCGCCGGCGCCGCGCGGCATGCCGCAGGTAGAAGTCACCTTCGACATCGACGCCAATGGCATCGTCCAGGTCTCGGCCAAGGACAAGGCGACCGGCAAGGAGCAGCAGATCCGCATCCAGGCCTCGGGCGGCCTGTCCGAAGCCGATATCGAGAAGATGGTCAAGGATGCCGAGGCGCATGCCGGCGAGGACAAGCGCCGCCGCGAACTGGTCGAGGCCAAGAACAACGCCGACGCGCTGATCCACACGACCGAACGCACCTTGCGCGAGAACGGCGAGAAAATCCCGCCGGGCGACCGCGAGGCGGTGGAGCAGGCGGTCCAGGCGCTGAAGGAGACGCTTGGCGGCGAGGATGCCGAGCAGATCAAATCCAAGACCGAGGCTTTGGCGCAGGTCTCGATGAAGATCGGCGAGGCGCTCTACAAGGCCGAGCAGGCGGCGCAGGCCGGCGCCGGGAATGCCGGTCCGGGTGCGTCGGGCGAGCCGCATGGCGGTGCGCCGGGTGGCGGCGACGACAAGGTCGTTGACGCCGATTTCGAGGAGGTCGACGATCAAAAGAAACGTGGCTCCGCGTAATCGGCGCCACAGTTCAGGTATCGATCGAACGCAAACCGCCCCGGCGCCTCTTCGCCGGGGCGGTTTGCGGCGGCTGACCCTCCAACGAATGCCCCCCGAGCATGGCTAAGCAAGATTATTACGAGGCTCTCGGCGTTTCGCGGTCCGCCAGTGCCGACGATCTCAAAAAGGCCTATCGCAAACTCGCGATGCAGTGTCACCCGGACCGCAATGCCGGCGACAAGAACGCCGAGCAGAAGTTCAAGGACATCAGCGAAGCCTACGACATCCTCAAGGACGACCAGAAGCGTGCGGCTTACGACCGCTTTGGCCATGCCGCCTTTGAGCAGGGCGGCGCGCGCGGACCCGGCGAATTCGGCTTTGCCGGCGGGTTTGCCGACATCTTCGACGAAATGTTCGGCGAGTTCGTGGGCAACGGCAGACGAGGACAAGCCGGGCCGAGCCGCGGCAGCGATCTGCGTTACAACCTCGAAATAACGCTGGAGGACAGCTTTCGCGGCAAGCAGACGACGATTCGCGTCCCCAACCTCGTCGCCTGCGACCCGTGCCACGGCAGCGGCGCCGAGGCCGGCTCAAAGCCGGTTTCGTGCCCGACCTGCCACGGCCGCGGACGGATCCGGGCGCAGCAGGGGTTTTTTACGATCGAGCGCACCTGTGCTGCGTGCCAGGGCGCCGGCCGGGTCATCGAGAAGCCGTGTCGGAATTGCGCCGGCCAGGGCCGGGTCCGCCGCGAAAAAACCCTGTCGGTCAACATCCCGCCCGGGGTCGAGGACGGCACCCGCATCCGTCTCGCCAGCGAGGGGGAGGTCGGGGTGCGCGGCGCCGCGGCCGGCGACCTCTACATTTTTATCACCGTGGCGCCGCATCCGATCTTTCAGCGCGACGGCGCCAACATCCATTGCCGGGTGCCGATTTCGATCACCACGGCCGCGCTCGGCGGTGCGATCGAAGTGCCGACCGTCGAGGGCAGCCGGACCAAGGTCACGGTGCCCGCCGGAACCCAGTCGGGGCACCAATTCCGGCTGAGGGGCAAGGGGATGACGGTCTTACGATCGTCGTTGCGCGGCGACATGTTTATCGAGGCCGTCCTCGAGACCCCGGTCAACCTCACGAAACGCCAGCAGGAATTGCTGCGCGAGTTCGAAAAAGAAGGCGAAAGCGGCCGCACCCATCCCGAAAGTGAAGGCTTCTTTGCCCGCGTCAAAGAATTCTTCGAGGATTTGCGCGAATAATCTCCCGTCTTTCCGGTCGACCGCCTCGCGTCGACAAAAGCCCCGAAGGTTCTGAGGAGTCGCGGCGCCACGAACCTATTCGGCGGGCACGGCCTCGGCGGGCTCCGAACGCGTCGAAGAACGCGCGGACGGAGCCGGGTTGCCCTTGGCCAGCACCGCTTCGAGGGTGGTGCGGATCTCGGCCAGCTTGCCGGGATGCTCGACCTTATGGCCGAACAGGTTCTTGACGTAGAACACGTCGACGACCTTTTCGCCGTAGGTCGAAATCTTGGCGCTCGACACTTGCAGGCTGAGCCTGGTCAGTTCGCGCGTCAGCTCGAACAATAGGCCCGGCCGGTCGCGGCCGTTGACCTCGATCACCGTGTGCAACGCGCTCGCCCGGTTGTCGACCAGCACCCGCGGCGCCACCGTAAAGGCCTGCGTGCGGCTCGGAAAAGCGGGCGGGCGGGCCAGTTCGCGATGCGGTTTCAGATCGCCGGTCAGCACGTTTTCAAAGACGGCCGCGAGCCGCGCGAGCTTGTCCGGGCGGTCGAAGGCATGGCCAGCGAGATCCTGGACCCAGAAGGTGTCGAGCGCCATGCCATTCGACATCGTCATGATCCGGGCATCGACGATGTTGGCGCCGCTGACCGCGAGCGCTCCCGCGATCCGAGAAAACAGACCCGGATGGTCGGCCGTGTAGAGCGTGATCTCGGTCACGGCGCGCTGCGCGTCGACGTGTTTTTCGACAACCAGCGGCGCGCCGCTCGCCGCGGCCTCGCGCATTAGCAGGGCATGCCGGGCATGGGTTTCGGCATCAAAGGACAGCCAGTAGAACGGGTAGCCGGCCTTGGCGAAGTCGGCGAACTCATCATCGGTGAACTCGGGCAATCGCGTGCGCGCCGCGGCTTGCGCGGCGGCAACCCGAGCATCCTGCGGCTCGACTGTGAGCCCGCCGGACATGACCTCGACCGCACGGTGGTAGAGGTCGCGCAACAGCGCCGCCTTCCAGCCGTTCCACACCTGCGGGCCGACGGCGCGAATATCGGCGACAGTCAGGATCAGCAATAGCTTCAGCCGCTCCGGCGATTGCACGATCCCGACAAAATCCTCGATCGTCCGCGGATCGGAGATGTCGCGCTTGAATGCCGTGCCGCTCATCAACAGGTGCCAGCGCACCAGCCACGCGACCGTCTCGGTCTCTTCGGCGCTGAGTTCGAGCCGCGGGCCGAGCTTGAGCGCGACCTGCTCGCCCAGCACCGAATGGTCGCCGCCGCGCCCCTTGGCGATGTCGTGCAGCAGCACCGCGAGATAGAGCGCCCGGCGCGACACGATCGTGCCGGCAAGCGCGCTCGCCAACGGCAGCTCGTCCTTCAGCTGACCGCTCTCGATGTCGTGGACGATCCCGATCGCGAACAGCGTGTGCTCGTCGACCGTGTAGTGATGGTACATGTCGTACTGCATCTGGGCGACGACACGCCCGAAATCGGGGATGAAGCGGCCAAAGACCCCGGCCTCGTTCATCCGCCGCAGCGCGGTTTCGGGACCTTTGCGCGAGGTCAGGATTTCGAGGAACAGCCGGTTCGCTTCGGGGTTCGCGCGCAGTCTTGCGTCGATCAGGCGCAGCGACTGGCCGACACGGCGCAGCGCGCGCGGATGAATGTCGAGGTCGGCCTGCTGCGCCACGTGAAACAGCCGGATCAGCGCCACCGGGTCCTTTGCGAAAAAATCCTCGGATGGGATCGTCAAGCGTTCGCCGTCGAGGACGAATCCTTCGAGCCCGCGCCGGCCGATGCCCCAGCGGACCCAGGGCAGGCGACGCTTGCGCTTCTGATCGGCTTCGAGGATTGCGCAAAAGACGCGGGTCAGATCGCCGACATCCTTGGCGATCAGAAAGTAATGCTTCATGAAGCGCTCGACCCCGCGGCTGCCGGCGTGGTCGGTGTAGCCCATGCGCTGCCCGATCTCGGCCTGCAGGTCAAAGGTCAGCCGTTCTTCGGCGCGGCCGGCGAGGTAATGAAGATGGCAGCGCACCGTCCACAGAAAACTCTGCGCCCGCGCGAAACGCTGCGATTCCTCGGCCGACAGCACGCCCAGATCGACGAGTTTGGCGACGTCGTCGATGCGGTAGATGTATTTGGCCAGCCAGAACAGGGTGTGCAGATCGCGCAGCCCACCCTTGCCTTCCTTGACGTTTGGCTCGAGCTGGTAGCGGCTGTCGCCGACCCGGCGGTGGCGCGCGTCGCGCTCGGCGAGCTTGGCTTCGATAAATTGCGCCGCGGCCCCGCGCACCACGTCGCTGTCGAACCGCTTCTTCAGTTCGGCGAACAGCGCCTCGTCGCCCCACAGATAACGCGCTTCGAGCAGGCTGGTGCGGATCGTAAAATCCGATTTGGCTTGGCGCAGGCATTCCTCGACCGAGCGCGTCGACTGGCCGATTTTGAGGCCGAGGTCCCACAGCAGGTAGAGCAGCGACTCGACCACCTGCTCGGTGTGCGGGGTCTGCTTGTAAGGCAGCAGAAACATCAGGTCGATGTCGGAGTAGGGCGCCAGCTCGCCGCGGCCATAGCCGCCGACCGCGACCAGGGCCAGCCTTTCGCCCGCGGTCGGGTTGGGCAGCGGGTAGATTTCGGTCGTCACCACGTCGAACGAAGCGCGGATCAGCTGATCGATCAGAAAGCACTGCTCACGCATCACCGCGGCGCCGTTGCCGCTTTCTTCAAAGCGGCGCCGGATCTCGGCCCGGCCGTTGGCGAGTGCCGCCTTCAACGGGGCGACCAGCGGGGTGCGTTCAAAGCTCGGCGATTTGACCGAGCGCGCCGCGGCGGACAATTCGTCAGCCAGCACGCGCCGGTCGATGATGTCGCGTTGCCGCGTAATAGTGCTCATGGCGCCTCTTCCCGGCGGCGGCGGATTGTCTCCCGCGCCGGTTTGGTTTTGCCGCGGGCCGTCGCCGTCATCGCGCGAGATATGTGAGGCCGGGCGGCAAATTTCACCCGTATCCGGCTGCGCAGGGCTGCCATCTACAGATGGCGGCCGGCGTCGACGCTGACGATCGAGCCCGTGGTGTGGGTCAGATGGGTGACGCAGGCGATCACCGCGAGCGCCACGTCATGCGCTTCAATCGCGCGCTTCAACGGCGTCGCCATTGCCGCCGCGGCCATCATCTCCTCGGTGCGGCCCGGGACAAAACCGGTATGCACCATCCCCGGCGCCACGACGACGACGCGGATCTCGGGGCCGAGCACCCGCGCGAGCCCCATGCTCATCGTGTTGAGTGCCGCTTTCGAGGCGCCGTAGATAATCGAGCTGCCGGTGCCGCTCTGCGCGGCACCCGACGAGATGTTGACGATGACCCCGTCGCCCGATGCGCGCAGCAGCGGGACAAAGGCGCGGATCGTCGCAAACGGTCCGCGTACATTGGCGGTCAGCACCGCATCGATCAGTTCGTCGTCGAGTGCTTCGAGATCGTGGTGCGGCACCATCCGGGTGAACCCGGCGGAATTGACGAGGATGTCGGCGCGGCCGAATTCGTCCCGGACCGTTTCCGCCACGCGGCGGATTTGGGCGGTGTCCTCGAGCGACAGACGCATCGCCCGGTGGCCGGCGCCGGGCAATTCGGCGACCACCGCATCGGCGCGCTCGGCGCCCTTGTTGTAGCCGACGACGACCCGCGCGCCGGCCGCCGCGAAGAGCCGCACGCTCGCCGCCCCGATCCCGCTGCTGCCGCCGGTCACGACGGCAACCTTGCCGGCGAGCGACGTGCTGTTCCCGGTAGTCATGGCGATTGCCTCCGGTGTTGCTCGACGATTTCGGCGAGAAGCGGGTTGAACAGGTCTGCGGCCTCGTATTGCACCCAGTGGCCGGCGCCGTCGATGACTTCGAAACGCGCCTCGGGTTGAAACGAGCGCAGGGTTCGGGCGCGCTCGTCGAGATGCGGATAGGCGGTGGCGTCGCGCCCGCCCCAGATGCCGTCGAGCCGTGCGGTGACGAGCGGCAAAGCCCGCACCAGCGTGTCCGCGCGCGAGAACCGGCGGCTCCTGACCCGGCCGCGCGGCGCGTTTGTCGATTGGACGTAGACCGCGAGTTCGTCGATCTTTGCCGCATCGGCGATCATTAGCGCACCCAGATTGTGACGATGGACGGCGAGCGCTTCCTCGCCCGAGGCACCGGGAGGGACGCGCTGCAGATCGGTCGGCTGGCGGATCAGGCCGAGCCCGTTCGACCCGACGACGGTAAAGGCCCGCACCCGGTCGCCGAACTGGGCCGCGACATGCCCGCCCAAGACGCCGCCGAACGAAAACCCGGCGAGATGCAGCCGCTCGCGGCGCGGCGCAACGATGTCGAGCCCCTCGACCAGAATGCGCGCGAGCCCTTCGGCGGTATGCGGCTCGGGCGGGTTCGCCGACTCGCCGAGCCCCGGCAGATCGGGGGCGATGACGGTAAATGCACGCGACAACGGCAAGACGTTGCGGATCCAATGCGTCCACGATCCATAGCCGCCGTGGAAGAGAACCAGCGGCGGACCCGCGCCCCAGATCCGCCAAACCATAGTGCCGTCGCCGCACGGGGTCTCGATTAGCACCGCTTCCGCCGCGACGCCATCGACGAAGCTCTTGGTTTCTTTGCTGATCCCGGCCACTCTTCGCCTCTAACAATAGTTGGCCACGGCACATAGCCGGTTTCCCGCCTGCCGCCTAGTCCCGCCGCGTACGATCGCCGAAGAGAACAGTAAATCCACCGGTACGCTCTCCCCGCCCGCCGCGGCGTAACTATATCACCCTGACAGGCGTCGCCGGCGTATTCGGGCGGGGCCGCCCCGTTCGGAGCCGATGATGCCGGAACGACAGCTGGAAGCGTTGATGTGGGCGCAAGCCTGCGAGGCGATGGAACGCGCGGAGCGTCTGCACCGTCAATTCTTTCACCGCGGGCACCCGACGCCGAATTGGGAAGCGCCATGCGACATCTTCGAAACCGACGACACCCTGACGATCCTGATCGCCCTGCCCGGCGTCGCGGTCGACCGGATCCAGGTGACGATGAGCGCCGGGGTGCTGCTGGTCAGCGGCGAGCGGCCGTTGCCGCCGGAAATGGCGAAAGCGCGGATTCACCGCCTGGAGATCCCGCACGGCCATTTTCAGCGGCGGATCGAATTGCCGCCGGCGCGGTTCGAGATTTCCGGCCGACACCTCGCCGATGGCTGCCTGATGGTGCAACTGCATAAGCTGTGACGCTCGGGCCCACCGCCATCGCGACTTCTGCCAAGGAATTTTACCGCAATGCCCCTAGAAGAACACGAACTGCGCACGGCGGAACCGGCGGCGCCGGCACCCCCGCCCGGCGCCATCGAGCAGGCCTTGGCGGGGATCCCCGCCTTGCCCGCCGATGCCCTGATCCTGATCCCGACGCGCAGCTTTGTGCTGTTTCCCGGCACCGTGCTGCCGGTCACGCTCGGCCGCCAACGCTCGATCGCCGCGGCACAGGCGGCGATCCGGTTGAACCGGCCGATCGGGCTCATCTTGCAGCGCGATCCCGCGACCGAAGACCCGATCGCGATCGACCTGCACCGGATGGGCACCGAGGCCAACGTCCTGCGCTATGTGACGAGCCCCGACGGCCAGCACCATGTGATCAGCCAAGGCGAGCGGCGCTTTCGCATCGTCGATTTTCTTGACGGCTACCCGTTTTTGGTGGCGCGGGTCGAGCGCCTGCCCGAGTCCGAGGCCAGCAGCAAGGATATCGAGGCGCGGATGATGCATCTGCGCAATCAGGCGATCGAGGTATTGCAGCTGTTGCCGCAGACCCCGGTCGAACTGGTCAACGCGGTTCAGTCGGCCGCCTCGGCCGCGTCGCTCGCCGACCTGATCGCCAGCTTCATGGACATCACCCCGGCCGAAAAGCAGGAGATCCTCGAAACCGTCGACATCGAAAGCCGGCTGGAACGGGTGTCGGCGATGCTGGTCTACCGCATCGAGGTGCTGCGCCTGTCGCGCCAGATCAGCGAGCAGACCAAGGAAAAGATTGACGATCGCCAGCGCGAATTCCTGCTGCGCGAGCAGATGAAGACGATCCAAAAGGAGCTCGGGGAGGGCGACGACGCCAAGAGCCAGGAGATCGCCGAGCTGTCGAAAAAGATCGACGACGCCAAGATGCCGCCCGAGGTCGATGCTCATGCTCGGCGCGAGCTCGCGCGGCTCGAGCGGATGCCGGAGGCGGCCGGCGAATATTCGATGGCCCGGACCTATATCGAATGGCTGGTCGAATTGCCGTGGTCGGTCGAATCCGGGACGCCGATCGACATCGCCGAGGCTCGGCAAATCCTCGACGCCGACCATTTCGGGCTCGTCAAGGTCAAGCGCCGCATCCTCGAAAACCTGGCGATCCACCAGCTCAACCCGGAGGGCCGCAGCCCGATCCTGTGCTTTGTCGGACCGCCGGGCGTCGGCAAGACCTCGCTCGGACAGAGCATCGCCCGCGCGACCGGCCGCAAATTCGTCCGCGTCAGCCTCGGCGGCACGCATGACGAAGCCGAAATCCGCGGCCATCGCCGCACCTATATCGGGGCCTTGCCGGGCAACATCATCCAGGGCATCCGCCGGGCCGGCGCGCGCGACTGCGTCATGATGCTCGACGAAATCGACAAGCTCGGCCACGGCATCCAGGGCGACCCGGCATCGGCCTTGCTCGAAGTGCTCGACCCCGAGCAGAACTCGACCTTTCGCGACAATTATCTGGGCGTGCCGTTCGACCTGTCGCGCGTCATGTTCATCACCACGGCGAACGTGCTCGATACCGTTCCGGGGCCGCTGCGCGACCGCATGGAGGTGATCGACCTGCCGGGCTATGTCGAGGACGAAAAATTCGAGATCGCCCGGCGCTATCTCGTCGGCCGCCAGCTCAAGGCCAACGGCCTGACCCCGGAGCAGGCCGAGATCGCCGACGACGCAATCCGCGCGATCATCCGCAACTACACGCGCGAAGCCGGCGTGCGCCAGCTCGAACGCGAAATCGGCGCCGCCTTGCGCAGTGCCGCGATGCGGATCGCGGAGCGCACCGACGAGCATGTCAGGATCGAGCCCGAGGCGCTGCTCGAAATCCTCGGCCCGCCGCGCTTCGAGGGCGAGGTGGCGATGCGCACCAGCGTCCCCGGTGTGGCGACCGGCCTCGCCTGGACCCCGGTCGGCGGCGACATCCTGTTTATCGAGGCGGCGCGCTTTCCGGGCGGCGGCCGGCTGATCCTGACCGGCCAATTGGGCGAGGTCATGCGCGAGAGCGCGCAGGCGGCGCTGACCTTGGTCAAGGCGCGTGCGTCATCGCTTGGCCTCGATCCGGCGATGTTCGAGAAGAGCGACATCCACATCCACGTGCCGGCGGGTGCGATCCCCAAGGACGGCCCCTCCGCCGGGGTGGCGATGTACACCGCGCTCGTTTCGCTGCTGACCGAGCGCACCGTGCGCAACGACACGGCGATGACCGGCGAGATCAGCCTGCGCGGCCTGGTGTTGCCGGTCGGCGGGATCAAGGAAAAGGTCGTCGCCGCGGCGCGCGCCGGGCTCGCCTCGGTGATCCTGCCGGCGCGCAACCGCAAGGATTACGACGACATCCCCGAAAGCGCCCGCAACAGCCTGCGCTTCCGCTGGGCCGAGCGCGTCGAGGAAGTCACCGGAGCGGCACTCGAACCAGCCCCTCGCGCCTGACCCGCGCAACCCTCTCCCCATTGAGGGGAGAGGGCGGGGGAGGGGGCCGCGATACCCGCGTGGCCGTGTAGCGCTCAGCCGGTTCGCACGAACTTGTCGACGCCGCGTTCGGTGGTCAATCCGGCGTAGATATCGCCATGCCGATCGACGCCGACACCGTGGACATGACGGCTCGCCATGCGCGCCAGCACATTTCCCTGTCCATCGCGGACGCAGATCTGCGCGGGCTTGCCGTCGTCTTCCTGCTCGGCGATGTAGAAATTACCGTCGGTGCCGCGGGTGATGTCGTTCGGCCCGCCCATCCCGGTCCACATGCCGAGAAAGTCACCGTCGGGCGTAAAGATCTGGATGCGCTTGTTCGCGCGGTCGGCGACGTAGAGCTTGCCGTCATCGCCGAACGCGATGCTGTGCGGCAGGTGGAACTCGCCCTCGCCCTTGCCCGGCGCGCCCCACGACTTGACGAGCCGGCCGTCGCGGGTGAAGCGGTGCACGCGGGCGTTGCGATAACCGTCGGTCACGTAAATGTCGCCGTTGGGGTGGGCCATCATCTCGGTCGGATGATTGAACGGTCCCGCCGCGCGCTCCGCGAGCCAGTCGGTGATATGGCCGGTGTCGGAATGCACGCCGCGCTTGCCCAACTCCAACAGGGGCTTGCCGTCCAAGGTGAACGACTTCGCCACCGAGTCGGAGCGATCGGTGGTGTAGACGATGTCGCCGACGATTTTCAGCCCATGCGGGTCGGTGACCTCGCCGCTGCCCCAGGCGCCCAGGTACTTCCCCTCGCGGTCGAAGACCACCACCGGCGGATCCTTGCGCTGGAAGACGTAAATGCGGTCCTGCGCGTCGGCCGCCACCCGGCTGACCAGCCCGAACGTTTCACCGTCCGGCAATTTGAAAAAATCGTGGATCACCTCGTAGGCATAATCGCCCGTGCCGAGTTGTGCCATTGCCGTCCTCCTCCCGAAAAGCGAGTGCCGAAGGCGGATGCGTGAAGCGGAATCCGCCGTCCGATGATGCCACTTTGGCACCCTACGCTACACACTCTTCCGCGCCGCGCGTCGGCCAATTCCCGTGCAACCGGGAAATAACCGCGAATTTCCTGCCCAGCTTTCGAATTACCCTATGTATATCAACCAGTTGCCTGAAATTATCACGCAGATAACCGGGAAATTTTTCGCGCTTAACCGGGAATTGTTTTGCGCTAACCGGGAAATAACCGCGAAAGGCGTATAGGCAGGGCTCCGAGGCAATATCCACCGAGGGGGGAATACCACAGCTTTGTGGCGAAACCCGGGTCCCCGACCGGCAAAGCGGCAAGCAGCGATGCCATGGGCGAGTGGGCGGCGTCCAATCCTCGCTCCCGGCGGATGGCGCGCCGCCGAGGGCCGTAGCAGGAGTGTACACGACCCCTTATGTTATGCTCGATGCGGCTCAGAAGGAGTTCGAAGGATGACCGAAGCCAAGCTTGCGCCAAACCTGCCGGGTTGGATGGTGGAGCATGCCAACCGCTACCTCGGGAGCGGCGGGACCGACGGGCATATGCACAAGCCGACCCAGGCGGGCCGGCCGGACCTGACCGTCCCGTCATTGCTGCTGACGACGATCGGCCGCAAGTCAGGGGAGAAGTTCATCTTCCCGCTGTATTACGGGAAAGCCGGGGACAGCTATATCGTGGTTGCCTCGAAAGGCGGCGCCCCGCGACACCCCGGCTGGTATCGCAACCTCCTCGCCGATCCGGAGGTCGAGGTACAGGTCGGGACCGCGAAAATGAAGGCGCGGGCCCGCACCGCCACCGGCGAGGAGCGCGCCCGGCTGTGGCAAGAGGCGCTCAAATTCTGGCCGCCCTACGCCGATTACCAGAAGAAAACCGAGCGCGAGATCCCGGTTGTCGTGCTCGACCCCGTCCGCTAGGCGACGGGTAAGCCATGCCAAGCGGCGTGGATCATCGTATGCTCCGATCTCGCCAAGGTCGCGGTAGCCTTGATTTGAACAGGGAGAAGATCGCCGTGCCCGATACCACCGATCAACGGCCGCCGGTCGCCGTCGGCCATGTGCACCTCAACGTCGCCGATGTCGGCGCCGCCGCGCGCTGGCTCGAAACCGTCGGCCTGCGCCCGATCGTGGCGATGGACGAGCTGGCGGTGCTTGAGTTGCGCGGCGGCACCCATGTCGTCGTCAGACAGGCCGAGCAGCCGTCGGCACCCGGAACCAGAGCGCCCTTCGACCTGATGGTCGACGATGTCGACGCCGCGCACCGCGACTACGCCGGCAAGGGGTTGTCGCCATCGCCGATCCGCCGCGGCCGCATCCACGATGCGTTCGATCTCGCCGGACCCGACGGCTGGGCGTTCACGGTCAATTCCTCGCACGCCAGCGGCCGCCCGATCTGACCGCCAGGCCCGCCGCCCGGCGAATCCGGCTCGCGGTCGCTTATGACGCCGGTTTGCGGCGCCGCTTGACCGCACCAAACAAGAGCGCGGAGCCAAGAATCGCGAGCGAGGTCGGCTCGGGGACACTGCTACTGCTGAAATTCACCTGATAATTCGGGTCGACTGAAATTGCGCCACCGTAAGTGTCCAGGGCATAATTGCCGGCCGCGAGGTTTGCGTCGAACACGGTGTACGGCCCACTGGGCCCGCTGGTGTAGGGAATATTGATCGACGCGATATTGGACGACAGCGACCCGTTTCCCTCCACCGAGAGCCCACCGGCCTCGAGCGCCAGCTCGACATCGATGCCGGCGGTCTCAGTGCCGTTGTTTCCGACTTCCTCGACGATATCGAGGGCGCCGCCGCCCCAAGTGAATTCGTAAATCGACGGGTCGTTGCTGGAGTTTACAAAGGCGCCGCCGGTCCCGCCATTATAGGCGGCAACGTTACCGATCTGGTCCACGTCGCCGGCGGCGCTGCCGATCGTGCCGACGTCGGTGCCGGGAAGGGTTTTGGTGCCGTTCAAGCAGGTGTAGATCGGCGAGATCGTGCCGGCCGGGGTCTCGCTCTGGCAGGCGGGAGCGGCGGACGCGGGTTGTGCGACCAGCGCCAGGAGCGGACTGGTGAGGAGCGCCGCCACAATCGCGACGCGCGGTGTCTTGATCGGACGATATCTCTGGTCAGTGCGAAAACGGGTCATGGCAACGAGTCCTCTACGTATGCGAGTTATCCGCTGCCATTTGTGGAAGCAAATGCCGTACCACAACTCGTTTTGATAGATTCTACAGTGCCTTGCCTTGCCGCCGCGACTGCGCCAGCGGCGATTGGGTAGAGGCCTGTCAAATACGGCGACACCGATTTCGCCGAAAGCAGGCTGGAATTGGAGAGGGCCGAGGCTTTCTGCCCTTTTTGCGTGTAATGTTTCCCGACGATCGTGGTCTCCTAGGGGGCGACTTGCCGAACCGCCTCACGCAATGCGGCGATTCGGGCCACCAGCAAGTTCGACCTACGATCGAGCAGGTCCACCGTAAAGAAGAACGTTCCACCCGGAACTCGATTGCGGCGATAATCCGGCATGAGGGGTGCCCAGCCCGGAGAAAAGCGGAATGCGCTCCGCTGTTCCGCTCTACGCGTGCTCTCTCAGCGGTGCCCGGCTGAGAGGCCGACGTTTTCCGCTCGGCCGCGGTGGGTGCAAACTCAAGATTGACATAGATGCTCAAAAAATAGACACTTCCGTGCTCGCGCCTGTCCGGTATGCCGATTTGCGCGAGCGAAGCGGGTCGAAAATAAAGAAGTCGCCATCTTCGGCGACCCGGAGGGGGAGGCCATCGTGACAAAAGCACATGCGCGGGGGCTGGCCATGCCTCTTTTGCGTCAGATTCTCGCCAGCGTCATCATCATCTTCCCGATCGCGATCTCAGGTATTGGGTCATCGTCGGCGCAACCCACAGCGCTCGACGTGAGCGATGTGTTTCTCCAATATTATAATGTTAGCCCGAGCCTCCTCTACGGTTTGGGCGGTGAGGGGATACGGTATGGCTCGGACGCAGTTACTCCTAATGGCGACGTGACGACGAACGATGTCGGCGTCGCGACTACGGGCACCGCAACCACTACAAACCTTTATACGGGCGCTACTATCGAACATACTATACCCTTCGATCCTGCGCCAGACGACCCCGATTTCTATCAGGGGTCATTTCTGATCTGTACGACAAATTGCATGCCGGCCGGCAACAACAACCCGACCAACCTTGTCGGGCCTTGGACGATTACGTTTCAGAACATTGCCACGAGCCCGACAAGTGTTGCAAACACCATATCCCTTGCCGGGCCGGGTGAGATTCCTGTTGTCGGTAACGTTACGCTTTCAACTGCTGGCACTTATCCCACATTTAGTTGGACCCCGCCGGCGGGCGTCGGACCGACGGGCGTTCCTATTCAGGGTTATAGAGTCGACATAATCGAAAACGATCTTCCAGGTAATGGCACCGTTGTTACCGCGACCCTGCCGTCGACCACGACATCTTACACGGTACAACCGTCTGACTTCACAGTACCGGGTTTTGGATTTAAGCCTGGCACTGCGTACACGATAGCGATACTTGCACTACAGACCAGGGACGGGTCGACGACCAATTTAGGTAATGAGAACGTAAGCGCGTCCTCAGAAACGTTTTCTAGTTTCCAAACCTTGCCCGCGGGTGCGCCGCCGGTCTATCTGCCTGTAACAACGGTAACGAGTGCGGGAGCAGTCTACAGCTTCAACCTGACGGTCGCGCCAGGGGTGACCTATTATATCGATCCGGAAGTGGCGATCGGATACATTTATCAGACCGGCGCGGGGAACCCGAATTTCGCCAGCGTCGAGTTGCCCGATATCGGTAATCCGAACCCCTACGACCTTTATCTGTGGAACGGCTCGGAGTTTGTGTTCGACACGACGCTCGCCGCGGACACGCTGTTCGACTTCGCGACCGGCGGGGTGAACGAGTTCGAGGTGCTCGGGATTGACCCGGATCTCGGGCTTGATCCCGACAACACCACCGCGTTCATGACCCCGCTGACATTCGACAGCACCGGCGACTTCACCGGCACGATGACACCGGTCACGGCCAACGTTCCCGAGCCCGGATCGCTCGCGCTGTTTACCTCTGGCCTGTTCGGGCTCGGCCTGATCTGCCACAGGCGCAAAACTGCCGCAAGAGGCTGGCGACTCTCGCGCTGTACCCGGAAGACAACTCGTCTCAAAAAGAGGGTACCCACCCGTTCGTCTTACCGGCGGCGGCCGGTATTCACGCCGGCAATGGGTCCCGGCCTTCGCCGGGATGGCGAGAACGGCGGCAACGGCACCGGCGGACTTCGGTCCACGATCGGCCGAACGCATCCTGAGTGACGGCACCGCCGAGCGTACCGCCTCGCGCTGTTGCGCTGGCCGCCCCGGGTTAGTGGATGTCTTCTTGTTCGTCGAAGGCTTGGCGCAGGCGGGCGACCGAGAAGCCGGGGGCGCGGGCGGCGTCGATGATGACTTTTTCGCGGCGGGTCAACAGGCCGACCGCGGCCGGGATGTCTTTGATCGCCTCGGGCGGGATGACGACGGCGCCGTGGCGGTCGGCGTGGATCACGTCGTTGGGCGA
>Ga0210395_10000250_pt1 | contig 42400 bp, 31 predicted proteins | sample IncBWH4OmetaG_FD_150861 | JGI IMG/M metagenome (GOLD analysis project Ga0210395, IMG submission 150861) | Forest soil microbial communities from Barre Woods Harvard Forest LTER site, Petersham, Massachusetts, United States - Inc-BW-H-4-O ...
AGTCTTCCCCCTTCGAGAGCGGAACTCCGTCAGAATCTGCTCCAGTGGGCGCGCGTTGTGGTCCGCTTCGTCGGTTTTTCGATTCCTCAGGTCTGTCGCAGTGAGCTGCTCGCTGGCTGCCACGTAGTCCTCCACGCGCGCCAGCCACAGCGCGTCGGGGTCCAGCAAGTGGCCGGCGTGTTCCTGGGCCGACCACTTTTCTTGCGGCTTCCTGATCAGGATTTTGTGAGAACGCCCACGAAGCGCTTCTTCCAGTCTTGCCGGAGTGCCGCGCAGCCGAGCGCACAGATTCGGATACACTTCTACAGGAAACGAAAACGCAAATTTGCGTTCAAACCAGACGGGCACCTGACTCATGGACTCCACCGACCCGAGTTAGATTTTAACGAGTACCGCACCTTTACGGATGCTTGCTGCCATTGTCACCCAAGGCCATGATGTTCGACATCAAAAAAGACAATCAGGCCATGACGACATCCGGCGCATTCACGCGAAGTTCAATTCATGGCAAGGCAGAAGCGATTGTCGCTTGCCTCTTGTCTCCACCCGGAGCACGATTCCCATCAATGATTTCGGCACTCTTTCGCAAACCACCGGGGGGCCGCGCCTTTCTGCTTTCAGCCGTGGACCTTACCTCTTTCTTGCTACCGCCTTTTGCGTCTATCTCTGCTTTCTGTTATCTTCACCGCCGCAGGGAGAAAACACCTATGTCTGTAAATAAAGTCATTCTCGTGGGCCGTTTAGGCCGCGATCCAGAAACCCGCTACACCGGCGGCGGCCAAGCGGTAGCCAATTTTTCCGTCGCCACCGACGAAACTTACAAGGACCGCAACGGCGAAAAACAAAAGCGCACCGAGTGGCACAAAATCGTCGTCTGGGGCAAGCAAGCCGAAATTGCGCAGCAATATCTAAAGAAAGGCTCGCTGATCTTTATCGAAGGCCGCATCCAGTCGCGCGAATGGCAGGACAAAGAAGGCCAAAAGCGCACTAGTTTTGAAATTGTCGCGAGCAATTTCCGCATGCTGGGTGGCCGCAGCGATGCCGCCGCCGCCGGCGCGGGCGGCGGACGCTCCAGCGCCGAGGACGTCGAGTCGCACGCAGCCGCGCCGGCCGAAGACGCTTACGGCGGCAGCCAGGCCCCCGGCGGTCCGGAAATCTCCGACGAGGACATTCCCTTCTAGGAGATTATCGATGCGCATCGCCGCCTGTCAGTCCGAACGTAGTGAGACCTCTCGCGCCTCTTGCAAGATGAAAGCTCTGCGCGTTTTTGTTCTTGGTTATATCGCGCGATCCGAGCGAATCGCTTAGATGCCTATAAATCGTCAACTTCGTTTAGAAGCGCGGCCCAAAGGCTTGCTCGCGCCCGGTGATCTGCAACTCGCCGAATCGCCCATGCCGGAACTCGAAGACGGTCAGGCGCTAGCCAAAGTCAAATACCTCTCGATCGACCCGACCATGCGCGTCTGGATGGCGGTTGACAGCTATCTTCCAGCCGTGGGTATCGGTGAGGTGATGCGTGCGGGCGGGCTGGCAGAAGTTATTGAATCGCGCCACACGCAGTTTAAAAAGGGCGACAAGCTCGTAGGACTCACGGGCCTTCAGGAATACGTGGTGATCGAAGCGCAGTCGAAATTCCCCTTTCAGAAAGTTCCGTCGATTCCTTTCTTGTCCGACACAGCGTTCCTCGGAGTCCTTGGCATGACCGGTCTAACCGCCTATTTCGGCATGACCGAAATCGCCAAGCCGCAAAAAGGCGAAACGCTGGTAGTCTCCGCCGCAGCCGGCGCAACCGGAAGCGTAGCTGGGCAAATCGGGAAGATTCAAGGTTGCCGCGTAGTAGGAATCGCCGGAACCGACGACAAGTGCGCCTGGTTGACGGACGAGCTCGGCTTCGACGCTGCCGTCAACTACAAGCATAGCGATTGGAAAGAAAAGCTGGCCGCCGCCACGCCCAACGGCATCGACATCGATTACGAAAATGTCGGGGGAGAAATCATGGAAGAAGTCCTCAACCGCATGAACCTCCATGGGCGTGTCGTTCTCTGCGGGCTCATTTCCGGCTACACCAGGGAAACTGCCGGCCCTGCCAACCTCGGCATACTGATCGTCAAACGGCTCAAGGTAGAAGGCTTTCTGGTGCTCGACTACGCTTCCCGCTTCAGCGATGCCGCGAGGGAACTCGGCAAATGGAAAATGTTGGGCAAGCTGAAAGATCGCCAAACGATCGTCGAGGGTCTGGAAAAAGCGTCTGACGCCATCAATATGCTGTTCACCGGCGGGAACACCGGCAAACTCATTGTCAAGGTGTGAGTGCAGAGCAGGCGAGCGAACCAGGCTGTCGACAGCGGACTTCGATGCACCAGAACGCTCGACCGGCAGGATTAGTGGGTTCTGTTCTAATAATTCGAACGTGGGCGCTAACGCGGCGGAGGAGGGGCGTTCCGCTTTCTTTCTTCGTCGAGGCGCTTCAGAAATTCCTCGAATTTCGGTTTCTGTTCTGGAGTCAGGATCCCGCGAATCTGGTCGCGCCCTTTTTGCCGCGCCTGATCCATCTGTGAGTTTAGCTGCTGATTGGATTGATCGTGGATGGATTTGTAGTCCGCATGCAGTTGCGAGAGCGCGCTGTCGAGCTGCTGCTTTTGATCGTTGGTCAGCCCCAGTTCTTGAGTGAGCTGCTCAACCCTTTGCGCGCGCCTTTGGGCTTCGCTCAACGGAGGATTTGCCGCTGCGACGATGCTCCGGTGGCCATAGAAATAGCCAAACACGCCGCCTAGCGCCGCGCCGAGGACAAACACGATCGCCACCCACAAGGCAGCTCTGCGCTTGGCGGAACTCTCGTTCATCGGGGCTTCTCCGCCAGGCTAACAAGAACGTCATCGTTGGTCGGCGGGGTTGTGGTGTCCACCAGCGGCTCACCGGTTATGTCCGTGAGCACCGGCTTTGCCGAGGTGGATACGGGTTTTTGAAAAAGCCAGCTGCTCGCCAAAAGGAGCGCCACCGCGGAGGCCCAGGTGAGACGCGCGGCGAGCTTCGGGAGAAAAGTCCAGGTGTCTGCGGCGCGAGTGAGTTCCGCTTTGTGCGCTGCGATCGCAGCCATGACGCGCGGAGCAAACCACGGGCCGGCCATCGTGGCTGTAGAAGGCAGTTCCGCCAGGAGGGCGCGCGCCTCGATAATATTATCCGCAGCGGTACGGCAATCCGCACAGGTAGCCGCGTGTGCTTTCAGTGCATCCGGCGCGTCTCGAAACAATTCCGAGAATTCTTTCGCGCTCGGCGCGGCTTGGGCCGCGTCCTCCAGTTGAGACTGAAAATCGCGACATGCCGCCCGGCGCTTGTTCAGAAGATTGTTCAGAAGATTGTTCATTCAAGACTCCCTTCAACGACTTCCGCAATCTATCCAATCTTTCTAGGATCAAAAATCAATCTGGCTCTCTCCTCGGCGTAAACGCGTTTCCCGCTTCCGCGCCTCTACCCTTCTCCGCGCTTCCGGACCTTGTTCACGATGCGGCGGCGCGCACGAAACAACCGAACTTTCACGGTGTTCGCATTCAAATCCAACACTTGCGCAATCTCTTCGACCGCAAACCCTTCGACTTCTTTCAGGATCAACATCAGGCGATCGCGCTCATCGAGCCCTTCCAGAAGACGTTCGACGCGCTGGCGCGCTTCCAGCCTGTCGCTGATGTCCGGCCCGCCACTATCTTTGCCTTCGGCCGCGATCACCTGCTTGGCTTGCTCTTCGCTCAAATCCGACTCGTATACTAAGGGCCGGACTTTTTTCTTTCGCAGCAAGTCCCAGCACTCGTTCACAGTGATCTTGTACAACCAAGTGCTGAAAGCCGCCCGCTGATCGAAACGCTTCAGCGAGAAGTACGCTTTTACGAAAACCTGCTGGGCAATGTCCTCCACATCTTCGCGGCGCCGTAAGATGCCTCCAGCGACAGCAAAAACGCGGTGCTGGTGGCGCCGTATGAGTTCTTCAAAAGCCTCCTGGTCTTCACGCTGTGCCCGCCGGACGAGTTCCCGGTCATCCACAGTGCCCGCGGCTTTCGCCGCAGACGGTTTCGCCCCCGCCGAACCGGCGGGAGGCTCCAGAGGCTCTACTTTAGGGACGCGTGGCATGTCAATCCGGTTACGTCTAATGTAGCTTGGTTTCCCCTAGCAGGGTAGCCCACATTCACGGGCCTGCATCAATCGTTTCAAATTGGCGAATGCCAAGTTTCTCCTTGCTAGGCCCGTATCTACATGGAATAATGCCGCCATGATTATAGGTGACCGTCTTCGCGCACTCCGCGAAGAAAAGAAACTCTCCCAGGGCGACATCGAGAAGCGAACAGGGTTGCTGCGTTGTTATATTTCCCGCGTAGAGAATGGCCATACAGTACCAGCCATCGAAACACTGGAAAAACTTGCTCGCGCTCTCGAATGCCCACTCTATCAACTCTTTTATGACGGCGAGGAGCCGCCGCAGTTGCCGAACCTCCCCAAGAGAAAGTCGTCGGATGACATCGCGTGGGGCAGCGTCGGTAAAGATGCCCGCTTTCTTAACAAGCTTCGCCGCTTGCTTGGGAAGGTCGAGGAAGGGGACCGCAAGCTCATTCTCTACATGGCGCAGAAAATGGCTAACCGCTAGTACTGCGACATCTTTTAGAGCGTGCTGTCGAAAAAATGGTAATTCCTGGATAGGCCGCGCCTCGTCCCTGCGCGGCCTGTACACTATCTGAGGCCGCGCAACGCTAGAAAAAGTCCTGATCCGACGTCTAAGTTCAATTCCCTCTTCCAGATAAGACTGTTCCAAGCTGAGATCTACTCCCACTCGATGGTGCTGGGCGGTTTTGAGCTTATGTCGTAAACCACGCGGGTTACACCACGAACTTCATTGACGATGCGGGTGGAAATCCGCTCAAGGACTTCACCCGGGAGGCGTACCCAGTCGGCGGTCATGGCGTCCTCGGATTCCACGACGCGGACGGCTACGGTGAGGCCGTAGGTGCGGTAGTCGCCCATGACGCCGACGCTGCGAACCGGGAGCAGGACGGCGAAGGCTTGCCAAACTTTACTGTAGAGACCGGCGCGACGTATCTCTTCAACAACGACGGAGTCAGCCTCCTGCAAGGTGTGGAGATGTTCGCGGGTGATCTCGCCAAGGAGCCTTACAGCCAGGCCAGGGCCCGGAAACGGATGTTTCAAAAGGATTTCATCCGGAAGGCCCAGATCCTTGCCGATACGGCGGACTTCGTCTTTGAAGAGGTCGCGGAGGGGCTCGATGAGGGCAAAAGGCATGTTTTCGGGCAGACCGCCGACGTTGTGGTGGGTCTTGATGGTGGCGGAGGGGCCCTTCACGGAGACGGACTCGATGACGTCGGGATACAGTGTTCCCTGCACGAGCCAGGCGATTTCGCCGCGGGCTTCGCCGCCCTGGAGCTTTTGCGCTTCTTCGGCGAAGACGGCGATGAATTCCCGGCCGATGATTTTGCGTTTCTGCTCGGGCTCGGTTACCCCGATAAGCTTATCCAGGAAGCGGTCCGAGGCGTCTACCCCGACGACGCGGAGACCGAGGCGGTCTCGCAGCATTTCTAAGGTGTCTCGAAATTCGTTTTTCCGGAGCATTCCAGTATTCACGAAGATGTTTGTCAGGCGATCGCCCATGGCGCGGTGAGCCAAGACGGCGGCGACCGTGGAATCGACTCCCCCGCTAAGGGCGCAGATGGCGCGGCCCTGGGCGACCTTCGTTCGAATGGCTTCGGTGGTTTCTTCGATGAAGGCGGACCCGCTCCATTTGCGTTCGGCTTTCGCGACACGGAAGAGGAAATTGCGGAGAAGTTCGGTGCCGCTTTCGGTGTGCTTTACCTCGATGTGAAATTGCACGGCGTAGATCTTGCGCTGGGGGTCTTCGAGCGAGGCGATGGCGTTGTCGGTCTGGCCTGTGGCGCAAAAGCCAGGGGGGAGTTCGCGCACGTGATCGCCGTGGCTGTTCCAGATGCGGAGGGATGCCGGGACGCCTGCAAAGAGCTCTGATTCCTTGGTACCGCTGCTGTCAATGACTCTCAATTGCGCGCGACCGTATTCGCGGCGCTTCGCTTTATCGACCTTGCCACCGAGAGCGTGCGTTATCCATTGCATGCCGTAGCAGATGCCTAGGACCGGCACGCCCATGGCTAGGATGGCGGGATCACATTTGGGCGCGTCGGGATCGTAGACGGAGCTGGGGCCGCCAGAGAGGACTAAGCCTGAAGGAGCAAACAGGCGGATTTCTTCGATGGAGGCAGTGCATGGAAGTATGGCGGAGAAGACCTGCTGCTCACGGATGCGGCGCGCGATCAACTGTGTGTACTGGCCGCCGAAATCGAGGACGACTACGCCGCCTAACTCGGATTTTGGCTTTTGGTGCTGTTCCGTCATTGCGGCTCCTGTTGCCATCGTACTCCTCCCGAGCTAATTCTCTTCGTACCTCTGACTGACAACGGCCAGCTGGTGGTCTCTCAACGCAAACTTTATCTGGACGCTTCCGCCTGAAGGACAGCAGTGCCCGTCATTCGGCCCCCAGACTGGCGAATCGTAGGTAAGCTTTTGAACCTTAAAGGCCCCGCCATTCATCACACCAAATTCCTTTGGCAGAATGGTCTTTTGGATTTCGCGGATCTTTTCGATCACGCGGAGGTCAATCGGGCCGTCTTTGCCAAACGTCCAGTAACACTCATCGAACCAGTTGCCATTTCCGCTTAAGGGATCCTGTGTCATCAAGATAGTCTCTGAGTCGACCTCCGCCAAACTGGCCGGGAGCACTTCTTGGTAGAAACCGCCAACCATCCACTCTTGGTGATAGATTTCGCAAAATTCACCCGGTCTCCGCTCGACGACAAGAAGCCTCAGCAAGAGATCGCTGTCATCCTCACCGTGGATGTCGTAAATGACCGGCTGAATGGTGTGTCCGGCAACTTCCCCGATTCTCAAAGGCTTAACTTCAGCGGTGTTTTTTCCCGCCTCGATGTGGAACATGCGGTGATGATAGTTCAGGTGCGAGATTTCGGTGTGAAAGTATGCCAGAGGGTGGCAATTCAGCTCGTCGGTGAAGTAGCGATGCATTTCTGAAGTCACGCGGATGGCCCACGTTGGAGGGTCATGAGAATCCGTTGACGAGAGGGCTTGCGCGCAGACGAGGTGAGTCATCAGAACAGTGATCAGGAAGAGGAGGCATCCCTGGAGGACGCCCATTATTGGACCACCAGGTTTAGGAGTTTGTTGGGGACGAAGATGGTTTTTACGATGCGCTTGCCGTCCACGTGACGGGCTACCGCGGGATCAGCCACGGCCTTGGCCACTAGATCGGATTCGCTTAGGCCGACGGGGGCTTTTAGAGTCGCGCGGACGCGGCCGTTTACCTGGACCGGGATTTCCACTTCGTCGTCTTTCGCTAGCTCTAGTTGTTCGTCCGTCAGGACTGGCCACGGAGCCTTAGAGAGGCCGTCCTCGTGGCCCAGCATCCCCCACATTTCCTCGGCGATGTGAGGGGTCATGGGTGCTAGCAGCAGCGTAAGGATTTCGAGGACTTCTTTGCGTATTTCGGGGCCAACACCGTTTTCGAGAGGCTCGGAGAGATAGATCTCGTTGGTTAATTCCATGATCTGCGCGATTGCGGAATTGAAGTGCCAGCGCTTCTCGAAGTCTTGTGTGACGCGCAGCAGCGTTTGGTACGTGACTCTGATGAGGTCGCGCTCTTTGGCGGTCATTCCCTTTCGGTCGAAGTTCCAGCTCTTGGTGTCGCGGATTGCCGAGGCGTGCTTGTCTACTAGGCGGAAGACGCGGTTCAGGTAACGCCAGGAGCCTTCAATGCTTTCTTCGCTCCACTCGAGATCCTTTTCAGGAGGCGCGGCAAAGAGGGTGTAGAGACGGCCGGTGTCGGCGCCGTATTTTTCGGCCATGTCAATAGCGCCGACTACGTTGCCGCGCGACTTGGACATGGTGACGCCACCTTTTTGGATCATGCCCTGGGTGAAGAGCCTGGAGATGGGCTCGTTGTGTTTGACGAGACCCAGATCGCGCATAACCTTGCACCAGAAACGCGAGTAGAGAAGGTGCAGGATGGCGTGGGTGATTCCGCCGATGTATTGATCGATAGGAAACCAATAGGCGACTTTCCGAGAGTCGAACGGTACTTCCGCGTTGTGGGGATCGCAGTAGCGATAGAAATACCAGGAGGAGTCGACGAACGTGTCCATCGTGTCGGTTTCGCGGCGGGCTGGGCCGCCGCACTTAGGGCAGGTGGTGTTGACGAATTCCGGAGTCGCGGCGAGCGGAGATTCGCCTTGGCCAGTGAGTTTGGGATTGGGCGGCAGCAGGACAGGCAGATCTTTGTCAGGAACGGGTTGCAGGCCGTGCTCAGGGCAATAAACGACGGGAATCGGAGTGCCCCAGTACCGCTGGCGGGAGATGCCCCAGTCGCGCAGGCGGAAGACGACTTCGCCGCGCCCAAAGCCTTTCTGCTCGGCGAAGGCGGTCATTTTGGCGATGGCCTCGTCGGGCGAGAGACCGTTGAAAGGGCCGGAATGGACGAGCTTGCCGTTTTGGTGCTCGTCGAAGGCGACGGTCATTTTTTCTTCGACGAGAGGTTCTCCGCAGGTCGGTTGGATGACAACGCGAATGGGCAAGCCATATTTTCTGCAAAACTCGAAGTCGCGCTCGTCGTGCGCGGGGACGGCCATGATGGCACCCGTGCCATATTCCATGAGGACAAAATTGCCGACCCAGATGGGGATTTTCTCGCCGCTAAACGGATTGGTGGCGTGACGGCCAGTGAAGAAGCCCACTTTTTCGGCGGTGGCGAGATCTGCGGTTTTGACGGAACTTTGGCGCATTCGCGCGACGTGCGCTTCGGCTTCGGCTTGATTTGGAGAGCCATCGAACAGTTTTGTTACAAGCGGATGCGTCGAAGCGAGGATGATAGCGGTCGAGCCGTAGATGGTGTCGATGCGTGTGGTGAAAATTTCAATGGGCGGCGCGCCTGGAACGTCGGCGATAGCGAATTTTACCCGCGCGCCCTGCGAGCGGCCGATCCAGTTGCGCTGCATGGTGACGACGCGCTCCGGCCAAGTGCCTTCGAGTTGCTTTAAATCATCGACGAGTTGGTCGGCGTAGGCGGTGGTTTTGAGGAACCATTGCTCGAGTTCGCGGGATTCGACGAGTGTGTCTTCATGGCGCCAGCAATAACCGCTGTTCACGACCTGCTCGTTCGCGAGCACAGTCGAACATTTCGGACACCAGTTAACGCGGCTCTTTTTGCGGTAGGCCAGGCCGCGCTCTAGCATCTGCAGAAAGAACCACTGGTTCCAGCGGTAATACTCGGGCTCGCAGGTGGAGATTTCACGGCGCCAGTCGTAGCTGAAGCCGAAACGGCGTAGGGTGCGCTGGAATTCCCCGATGTTGTTGTTGGTCCAGATGCGAGGATGCGTGTTGTTCTTGATGGCCGCGTTTTCGGCGGGTAGTCCGAAAGCGTCCCAGCCCATGGGATGGAGGACGTTGAAACCGCGCATGCGCTTGACGCGGGCGACGACGTCGCCGATGGCGTAATTGCGCATGTGTCCCATATGCATGGTGCCGGAGGGATACGGGAGCATTTCGAGGACGTAGTACTTGGGCTTGGTGGGATCGGCTTCTGTTTCGAACACGCGGGCTTCGGCCCAGCGTTTTTGCCACTTGGTTTCGATTTCTTGTGGGTTATAGTCCGCCACGCCTCGCTATCCCCTCTTGGTCTTGCGCGATTTTTTGGACTTGCTTGCCGCCCTTGACATTTTTTCCGCGGGTTTCGATTTCTTGGGCTCGCTCGATTGTGACGCCGCCGATGCTTCCAGAGTTTTCTTGTGGCGTTCCGCTCTCTTGGCGGTTGCGGCCGTTTTCATCTGAATTTTCTTGATGGCCGTGGTTAGCATCGAGAAACCTTTTTCGGCGGGCGGGGCTTGGTCGCTCAAGCCGGCGAGTTCCCACAGTTTGGCCACGTTGCGGCGATCATCACCCGGTTGATCGATGGGTGTTTCGAGCACGAACGCGCGACCCGTTAAACCTTCGTCTAAAGCTGCGCCTAGTCGCGGATGCGTCAGGATGCGCCGAAAAGCGTCAGCGCCGATTTTGCCTTGGCCTATGTTTTCGTGGCGATCGACGCGGCCGCCCAGCGGAATCTTGGAGTCGTTGGCGTGAAAGACAGGGATGCGATCGAGGCCGATGGTGCTGTCGATCAAGTCGATCGTCGAGGTGAGACCAGTTTCACTCTTGATGTCGTAGCCCGCGGCGAACAGATGCGCGGTGTCGAGACACGCGGCTGCGGGAACACCTTTCAAGCCGGCGAGAATTTCGGCAAGCTCTTCAAGGCGTGCGCCGACGGCGACTCCCATGCCTGCCGTGTTCTCGATGAGGATGCGCAGGTTACCGAGGGATACGCGTTTCGAGCCTTGCTTGACGGATTCGATGACGGTCGCGACAGACTGCTCGGGCGTGGCTTCGCCGCGCGAGCCGGGATGCACGACCAGAAAATCGGCGCCGAGGGCGATGCTACGCACAAGTTCATCGTGAAAAGTCTGGATGGAGCGCGTTCGCAGCATGGGTTGCCGAGCGGCTAGATTGATCAGATAGTTCGCATGAATGACCAGAGGGCCGAGGTCGAGTTCGGCGCGGCGCACGCGGAAGGCTGCGGCGTCTACTTCGGGGATACGCGCGGGGCCGCCCTGCCACATGCGGGGGCTCGACGAGAATATTTGCACGGCATTGCAGCCTAGCTTGCGCGCGGATTCGAGAGCATTGAGGTAGCTTCCGGCGATAGAGGCGTGGATCCCAATGCGCAGGCTTCCGTCCATCCAGGTGGGCGGCAGCGGTTCAGGTTCAGGTTCCGGGCGATATTCGTCTTCTGCGTCGAACTGGGTGTCTAGCGTGGGCTGAGGATCGGGCATGCTGTCAGTGCGATTTTTGTGTGACTGTTAATCCTCTATTGTAACCGAGCGACACACATTCTCCAAATGGAGGGGAAAGCAGAAGTTTCTCCGCTTGACTGTCGAGAAGCCAAAAAATGGGTCGCCGTGAAGCGACCCATTTTTTTGTGTTATTTCGCTGATTTAGTGCGAACCGCGCTGGGCTATCCTTACAACTTCGTTGACGAAGTTTTGGCCGTTGGGCGTGCCCAGGCCGGTGACGTTGTCCCAGCCTGGACCGGTGGTTAGGGACGTGTCTGTGCCGAAGGTGAAGACGTCCCAGCGAGTGGAGGTCGCGCTTTGGAACAGGGCGCTGATGAAGCCAAAGGGCGGAGTGTTCTCAAGCGGTTGTGCCAGATACGGCGCGCTTTCAAAGGTTGGAGGACTTGGCGGGTTGAGCACGACCCCGTTCACGTTAAGAAGGGTGGACGCCGGGTTGATGTTTACGTCGGTGATGGCATTTTCGGAAAGTTGATAGAGGATGGGCGCGGCCTGGCCAAGCGGGCCACCGCCGACTGCTGCGTTGGCCTGGTTGGCGATAGCCCAAAGGGCGGAGAACATGGGGCAAGAGAGGCTGGTGCCGCCAAACACCTCGACGAACTGGGGATCGCCGGGGACGCTGTCTGGCGTGACGATGATTTCGACGCCGGTATCTGGGTCGGCATTCATGGAGATATCGGGCAGTTGGCGGAATTTGCCCGGCACCTGCTGCTCTTGGAATTTAGGTTTGGCGTAAACGACGCTGGCGCCACCGCCGGAGCCGCCGTTGAAGCCGAAAAAGAGCGGGGGAATGACTGGCGGATTCGGCGTTGGGTTGGCGATGCGCGCAAAGTTGAGGCCCCAGCCGGTTTGCAATTTGATGTTGTTTTGGGAGTTCAAGAACGTGCTGGTGCCGCCCACGGCGGTGGCAAACGGGGAATCGGCGTTGGCGTCGACGGACACGGAGTTGATGCCATAGTTCGCGTTATCCACGGCCAAGTTGTCGCCGTCGTCGCCAGTCGAAATGTCGTGGGAGATACCCAAGGCCGCGGCGATCTCGGAAATGCCGTTCTCGACGATGAGTTCGGAAGGGAGAAAATCGACGAGTGCAATCTCCGAGATGCCAAAGCTATTGGAGAGCACGTTGCCGAAGCCATTCTCGACGGCGAAAAGGTTGGCGATATCGAGATTGGTGAAGGAGTTGTCGGCGCTCAGCACCAGGACAATGTTGGCGCCTGGCGCAATCGAGTGCGCCCATTCGACGTCGAGCGTGGTTTCGAACTGCCAATTTCCGGCGATGCAGCCGTTGGTGGCGGTGCAGGTGGCGGAGCCGTTGGGAGTGAAGATTTGGAAATTCGGCGACGTCCCACTCGTTGTAAGCGCAGGTAGTCCGTACACTCCGGAGAACAGGTTCGCGTCGCTCAGGATGGTGTTGGAGCCGAAAGCATCGACGATCATGATGGTCTGGCCGGCGCCGTTGAGGTTGTTGCTGTAGAGCTTGTTCAAGCCGTAGGCTTGCTGCAATTCAGCGGGATCGTAGCCGCACGACGGCAGAGTGCCGAGGGCAGTGTTGGTGATGTTCGCTCCGTAGCGGTTGCCGAAGTAGGTTGCCGAAGGGAACCCGCCGGAGGTGGTGAAGGTGATGAACTCAGGCGGGCGGAGACAGTCGGCGCTGAAAAATAGCCCATCGGTACCGACGGCGGTAACCGGGACGCCCGTGTAGGGTGTGTGGGTCTCCGGATCGCTGGCAGGGGCTATATGCGCGCGGTAGTCAAGATCGCTCAGCCCTTGAACCGTGGCCACGAGCGGAGCGACATCTCCGGCAACGCTAGCTTCCGAGGTGCTCATGCGGTGGACCACGCCGTTGAGCATCACGCGGTTGATCTGCACGTTGAACGCTTTTTGCGCGTCGCCAACTTTTCCTTGGGCCACGACAAAGTGGTTGTTCTGGTCAATGGAGGTAACGCTCAGGTTGTGGGCGGTGAGGAAATCGCGTACCGCGGCCGCTTCCTTGGCGGTGGGAGCGAATTGCCCCTGGTACTCCTGGATGGTGAGGAAGTGGTGATAGTTGGGAGAAGTGCTGTCGTACATTTCTTGGACCAGGGAATCCAGCGCCGGTTTGTTATGCAGGTTGAGCCAGACGGTGACGGTGACAGACTTGGACTCGTCTTCCGGGCCCAGGACGGTCCCCTGCTTGGGAGTGGCCGCGAATGCCGGAACAAGCAGCAGTGCGAGCAGTCCGAAGCACAGGGCCACGCGAACGAGCAGCGCCGAACAACTTCTAGCCAGGGGCCTATCAGTTACTCCTATGGGTACGGCAATGGTTACAATTGGGGACGTACTTGGTCTTTTGTTGTGGGCAAGCATGAAGTCTCCTTTTCGTTCAATACTGGTACAACCCTCACCCCGAGAGCGAAATTACGGTGCGCGAATTCTTCGTCTTGTCCAGGAAAACCCCGCTGACAGAATGGGGCGTCGGGCAGACAAAATTCATCCCAGCTCCACGATCTTTGAATTGGACGAAAGAAACCCGGCAACACATTTCTGCAGGTTGCGGAGTAGATGTTGGGGGCGGGCGGCGCGCTGGGAGCTCCGTGAAGTAACACGAAAGCGTCGAGGGCCCGGGCCTGACACTCATCCCAATCCGTAACTGCCAAAATGTTCGAAACTAACGGCAACACCGCCTCTGGGGACGCACAGTCGGCAATGGCGTGGGATACTTACACCGGTTGCGGGGGATTGTCAATCCGCAAAGTGCTAAAGTGCTAAAAGCCCGCTGCGAGTCGTTGGGGCGTCTCTCGGTTGCTGTGGTATTTCAACTTTATACAAAGGATAGCGCACGATATGGGGATCGTTGCCAAGCGTTTGGAGCGGAGCAGCAGCGGTTGGCGCTCCGCTGGTGGAGAACGGCTAATCGAACAATGAGCTTGTGTCTCGCGGCATGCGCCCTCTCCTGCCCAATGGTTGAATCTGGACCGAAAGATGGGTGCGTAAGCGGCGTGCCGGCCCCACATCCTGGGAGCGCTAGGCCGGAATTCTGAGCTCGCCGCTTGCGCTCAGAACCGAATATACGGGCCAAACGCGACGCCGCAGGTTGCGGTGGGTGCCGCTGTTGAAATAAGTATCATCGCCGACGTCCAAGCGCAGGCCGACCGGACCAGGATGACCTTTAAGGCCGCCGCCCGGATACGGCATGCCGTTGACGTTTGTGGAGCGCAGGCCTTCGACCGAGCTTTGGAAGGTATCGAAGGTCGCGGGCCGATTGTCAAAGCGGAAATTCACGAATCCACCTTTCACGGTTACGAAGGGGTGTATGGGGGAATGCCCAATTTCCAACTTGGGCCCGAACATGCCATGGAGAACTCGCAGGTTGGAGCGATTGCTCGAGACTGTGCCGGTGCTGGTGTCGGTGAACCCCTCTGTGAAGACCTGATTAAAATCGTAGGACATTTCTGCTTCGAGCTTGAGCGCGCGATAGCTCGTGAAGGTGAAACGTCCGCCGAGGCCGGCGAAGTTTGTGTTAGTTTGCGACAGACGGAGGTAATCGGCAAACACGCCGACTTGGACGCGATCATTTTCCTGGGCAAAGGACGCTGGCACAGCGCAGGCAGCAAGGATGAGCAAAACCGAGAATCGTTTCATTCTAGTCTCCAGAGTGGGTCTACAGAAATACACAAAGTGCCCGGGCGCGATGGGGGGATCACGGCCGAAAAATTAATGGCTCTCATGGCTCATAGATGCGACGGAGCTAGCGGTTTTCCCTCCTGAAAACCTGTAGAAGCGGCCGGCATTTAGCGTAGGCGTGCGCGAGATGCTTGGTGGTGATCCATAGGGGCCAACGAGCGCGGCCTTCTTTGCGTCCGTTGTTCGGGTGCAGTACACTCGAAAATTCGCAAGGAGTCTGGGGTACGCATAATGCTGATTGTGATGGGATCGCACGCGACGGAGGAACAGGTCCGCGCGGTATGCGACAAAGTTGAGGCGCTCGGGCTGAAGGCGCATCCGATTCCGGGAACGGTTCGAACGGCGATTGGGATTACCGGGAATAACGGGGCGGTCGATCTCGGAGTTCTGGAGTCGCTGCCGGGAGTAGTGGAGTGCATACCAGTCAGCAAACCGTACAAGTTGGTGAGCAGGGACACAAAGGAGGAGGATACCGTACTGCGGATTCCGACGCCGTCGGGGGAGGTCATCGTTGGCGGGAAGATGATCGCCATGGTGGCTGGACCCTGCGCAGTGGAGACCGAGGAACAGTGTTTGGCGATTGCGGAGCGAGTGAAGAAAAGCGGGGCGAGGTTGTTTCGCGGCGGGGCCTATAAGCCGAGGACTTCGCCGTACAGTTTTCAGGGGCTTGGTTTGCCGGGGCTGAAGATCTTGGCGAAGGTGCGCGAGGCGCACGGGTTCGGGATCATCACCGAGGCTATCGACAACGAGAGTCTCGATCTTGTCGAGGAATATGCCGACGTGATTCAGATTGGCGCGCGGAACATGCAGAACTTTTCGCTGCTCAAGCGGGCGGGGCGGGCGAAGAAGCCGGTGCTTTTGAAGCGCGGGATGTCGGCGACCCTGGACGAGTTTTTGATGGCCGCGGAATACATTTTGTCCGAGGGGAATTATAACGTGATGCTGTGCGAACGCGGCGTGCGTACGTTTTCGGATTTTTCGCGGAACACTTTGGACTTGGCGGTGGTGCCGGCGGTGAAGAAGCGCAGCCATTTGCCGATTCTGGTCGATCCATCGCACGGGACAGGGAAACGGCACAAAGTGTTGCCGCTGTCGCGCGCGGCGATTGCCGTGGGCGCGGATGGATTGCTCGTCGAAGTGCACCATGAGCCGGATAAGGCGCTTTCCGATGGCATGCAGTCGATTTTGCCGGAAGAATTTGCGGAGTTAGTGGAAGAGGTGCGGCAGATCGCCGCAGTTTTGGGGCGCGAAGTGAATTGAAGACGCATTTCGGGACGTTCGCGCACTTCTCTTTCTTTTTGTCTTTCTCTTGCTCGATCGACGCGTGGGCTTCTGGCTAATTCCTCAGGCTACATGTAACAATTCCTCTGACTCATGAACCGGCCGCGTAATTTCCGTATGTATTTTCTGCTTGGCGTCCTGGTGATTACGGGCGTCGTTCTGCTTCTGCGCGAGCACCGGCCGTCTTTTCTGAGGCCGGGCTTGCGATTAAACGCGTATGTTTCTGCAGAGGACGGAAGCGTCACGGTCATTGATCTGGTGAAATTGGCGGCTGTGGCGCGCATTGGCATTGACCCTGGACTATCCGGGATGCGCGAGCACCCCCTGCGTGCTGAAGTGTGGGGTGTTAGTTCGGCGGGCGGATATGTTTGGGTGATCAATGCGCGCGTGAATCAAGTCAGCGCGCGCATTCCGGTCGGGCCGCTTCCCTATGCGATCGATTTTTCGCCGGACGGAGGACGCTTGTACACCACATCGGCGGGATCGGACACGCTGCTGGCGATCGACTGCCAATCACGGAATGTGCTGTCGCGGACGCGCACGGGCGGTGAGCCGGTGCTGGCTCACGTGACGCCTGACGGAAAAAGCGTTCTGGTGCTCAATCATCGCGATGCGACGCTGGGGATTCATGACGCGTCGACGCTCGCGCTTCGGAGTACGGTCGCGATCGTCAAGCAGCCGGACAAAGTTACGATACTTCCGGACAACAGCTTGGCATTTGTCTTGAGCCGGACAGAGCACCGGCTTTCGGTCGTCGATTTGAGGAGGAGCGTTCTCGTGACAAACCTCGATCTGGACGGCAATCCGTCGGACATGTTGCTCAAGCCGGACGGTGGCGAGCTGTACGTGATTTCACCGGACGCGCACGGGTTGCAGGTGATCAACACGTGGACGCACGAGGTGGGCGACTATATGGTGCTCGGGTCGGCGCCAACGCGCGGCGTTTTGAGCGCGGATGGAAGCACCCTTTATGTTTCCGATAGCGCGGCGGGGCACGTCATTCCGGTGGACATTGTGAACAGGCGGGTGGTGCGTGAGCCCGGAACGGGAAAGGAGTTCCCCATTACGGCGGGCCAGTCTCCTGGCGTGATGCGCTTTGATCCTGAAGAAAATCTGCTAATCGCCGTGAACGAGGGTTCGGCGGATGTGGCTGTGATTCGCGTGCGGACGAACAGTCTGTTGACGATGATTCCAGTGGGAGCTGCCCCGAAGGATCTGGCGGTGAAGTTGTTTTAGCCGCTTCGCTTTGGACGAACCGGACCGTCATCATTCATACCTCAGCGCCACCATGGGATCGACTTTCGTCGCCTTGCGGGCGGGCAAGTAGCATGCCACCAATCCGCCGCTGATCAGTAACAGTGAAACGGTTGCGAAGATGAGAGGGTCGCTCGGTTTCGTGCCATAGAGCACACCCGACAAGAACCTCGTCAATAGAAGAGCCCCCAGCAGCCCCGGTAACAGCCCACAGGCGATGAGTCTCGCTCCGCGGCCCACCACCATCTTGAGGATGTCGGTAGCTTGCGCGCCCAGCGCTACGTGCAGCCCGATCTCTCGTGTCTGTTTGCTGACGGTATAGGCCATCACGCCATAGAGTCCAATCATGGCCAATAGAAGTCCCAGCGCCGCCAGCGTACCCATAAGGACGGCGCCGAACCGATCCGTGCCGGCGACGCCCGCGACGGTGGTTTCGATGGTCTCCACGTTCGAAACCGGCTGATCAGCATCGACCGAATGAACAGCGTCGACAATCGCGGCGGTTAGACTCGAGGGATCGGTGTTGGTCTTCACAATCAGGTCCAAAGGCTGAGTGTTTCCATTTTGTCGATAGGGCAAATACCACGCCGGACGATTTATTCTGAAATTAAAGCGATCCTCTTTCACATCCTTGACGACGCCCACAACTGTTAGCCAGGGGAAGGCTCGACCGGCACTGACTCGCTTGATGTGTTTCCCAATGGGATCTTCGCCGGGCCAACCTTGTCGCGCTAACTCCTCGCTGATCACCACGACTGGCAGAGTGTTGGCGCGATCCTGTTCGTTAAGCAGACGCCCCTTGATAAGCGTAACCCCGAGAGTTCCGAGATACTCGGGGCTTACCAGGCGGTGGGCGGTGATGGGAACATCGGAGGGATTTTAGGCGGATGACCTTCGACGGTGAAGACGGCATCGTAAGAGATGAACTGGGTCAGCGGCGTGTTTGTGGTTATTCCGGCGGAGACGATCCCAGGCAAGCTTTTGAGGCGTTCGATAACTCGGTCAACGAAGACGTCGCGCTGCCGATATTCCGGGTATCGCGAAGGAGCAAGATCCATATGCATGGTCACGAACTAAACCGGCTCCAAAACGTCATACATCCTCCAGCGTGCAGCCCGAATCCCGGCGATGGTATGCGCCATCATTCGTACCTTAGCGCGACCAGTGGATCGAGACGCGACGCGCGTCGCGCCGGGAGGTACGATGCCACGACCGAGACGCTGACCAGCAGCAACAGCACAACCGCGAAAGTAAGCGGATCGGTGGGTTCGACTGCGTATAGCAAACTCTCGAGAAAACGCGTCAAGCCAAGCGCTCCCGCAACACCAAAGAGGATTCCGATAGCCGTAACGCGCAGGCCTTGACCCAGCACCAGGCGGACCACGTCGGCACGCCCGGCGCCCAACGCCAGGCGAACGCCAATCTCATGCGTACGTCGCGCGACCGAGTATGCCAGCACCGCATAGATTCCGATGGCTGCGAGGGCCAGCGCCAAGACCGCAAAAGCGCCCACAACCGCGAGGCTGAAGCGGCGGCCAGCCGTGGATCGGCTGATCACCTCATCCATGGATCGAACATTGTCGAGTGCGAGCTGGCGGTCCAGACCCCACGCAGCGGCGCGAACAGCAGCGGCGGCATCTGCCGGTTTTCCCCGGCCTCGTACGGCGATGCGCAACGAAGGGGCAGAGCCGAGTTGCGCATAGGGTTCGTAGGTGTGCAGAGCCGTTACGGAGTCCAGAGGTCCCTGTTTGACATCGCCGACTACGCCGACGATGGTGAGCCAACTATCTGCCGATTCTGCGGTTCCCCACTTGAGGCGCTTGCCCAACGGGTTCTCGCCGGGCCAATACTTCTTTGCCAGCGATTCGCTGACGATGAGAACGTGCGTCGAACCCGGTCCATCGTGCTCTGTAAAGTAGCGTCCACGGAGCAGTGGAATGCCCATCACCTCGAGATAGTCTCCATAAATGACGGAGTGATTGCACATGTTCAGACCGGCTCCGGGAGAGGGCCGATAACCTTCCGGGGCAAAGGCGTGTGTCCACCCGCCGAGCAGCGGGAGGTCGGTCGAGCCTCCCACATCGACAATGCCCGGGGTTTGGCGCAAGCGATCGGTCAATCGCTTGTAGAACGAAACCACTTGCTCATCCCGCGAATATTCGGCCGGCGGCAGGTCAATGGAAACGGTCAAGACGTGCTCCGGACGGAAGCCCGGATTGGTGTTCAAAACGCGCTCGAAGCTTCGCGCCAGCAGTCCCGCCCCGATCAGCAACAGGACGGAGAGCGCAACTTCGACGACAACAAACGCCGCGCGCGTGCGCTGACGGTCAAGGCCTTCCGAAGTGCCGCGAACACCGTCCTTTAGCGACGAATTGGGATCGCTTCGCGAAGTCCAGATCGCTGGCAGAGCGCCGAAGACGAGCCCGACTAGGGAGACGAGGAGAAACGAGAAGAGTAAAACCGTCCAATTGAGCTCGATAGAGTGGAGCCGTGGAACCGTTGAAGGCATTCCGGCCACCAAAGCATCCTTAAACCAAAGCGCGACCAGTAAACCGAGCGCGCCTCCCAGAAACGCAAGCAGCATTCCTTCGACAAGGAATTGCCGCAGCAGGCGAAATCTTCCGGCACCGATAGCCAGGCGAACGGCCATTTCCTTTTGCCTGCCAGCCGCGCGCATCATCAGAAGGTTTGCGACGTTGACACAAGCAATCAACAGTACCAAGCCCACCGAGCCGAGGAGCACCAAGAGCGTCGGCCTCGGCGGACCAGTCACTTCATCGCGAAGAGGCTCGGAGGCCATTCCCAGCTGGAAGTCGCCTAAGGACTGGTGGGCGTCGCGGGCGGATTTCTCGTAGGTTTCGAGCACCCCGCGTGCGACGAGCTGCAAGTCGGCATTGACTTGTCCCAGCGAGACTCCTGGTTTGCGCCTGGCCACAACGCTATAGGCGAAATCGTCGCCCACGTCCTCCAGTTCCCCTTTCGTGAAACCCAATGGCACCCAAAGAGCGGCAGCGACGCCCTGCGCCATGCCAGGGAGCGGGAAAACAAAGCTCTGCGGCATGACACCGACAATTGTGTAGGGTTCGCGGTCCAGATTTGCAGTTTGGCCGAGAACATCAAGTTGTCCACCGTAACCGTGCTGCCACAGGCCGTGGCTCAGGATAACCACCCGGTGTCCGGCAAGTTCTTCCTCGGCTGTGAATACTCTGCCTACGATGGGTTGCACCTCCAGCACATCGAAGAGATCGCTGCTGACGCGATCGGCGGTTACCCGCTGAGGTTCACCTCTTCCGGAAAACTCGTAGGTCCAGACCCGGAATCCACCTACCTTCAGAAAGACATGATTCAGTTTTTGAATCTGGGAGATGTCTGGTCCGGAGACGCTGATGGGTTCGGGACCAGCGTGGGGCAAAACTTCCTTGACCAGCACGAGGCGGTCTGCATCGGCGTACGGGAGCGGGCTAAGAAGTACAGCGTTTACGACACTGAAAATAGCGGTGTTTGCGCCGATGCCGAGGGCCAGCGTGAGCACGGCGACAGCGGTAAAGCCCGGATTCTTGCGCAGAATGCGCTGACCAAAATGCAGGTCCTCGAGCAGTTCATCGAACAAGCTGACGCCGCGCGCTTCCCGGCCTTCCTGTTTGAAGCGTTCGACGCTGCCAAATTCCAGGCGTGCCCTACGCAGCGCTTCTCGACGAAGGACTCCGCCACGGGTTAAATCATCCGCCAATACCTCGATATGAAATCGCAGCTCCGCATCCATTTCGCTCTCCATCCGAGAACGGCGGAGCGTTGTCTCGGCCCAAGAACGAATCCGGCTCCAGAGAGTCATACCCCCTCCGGCTTGCCGTCCCGCGATCCGAGGATCGTCTGCGCCATCATTCATACCTCAGCGCCACGATCGGATCGATGCTCAACGCACGACGTGCCGGGAGGTAGCAAGCCAGCGATGCGATGAAGATTAGGCCCACGGAAACACCCAGTAGCGTTGCGGGGTCACCTGGCTGAATACCGTATAGAAGCGAAGAAAGAAAACGGGTAAGCCCGAGCGTCGCGGCCAGTCCGAGGGCCAAGCCGATCGATGCCATGGTCAGGCCGTGACCGACTACCAATTTTAAGACTTCCTGTTGGCTCGCGCCGAGCGCCATGCGCAAGCCGATTTCATGGGTGCGCTGCGACACTATGTAGGAGATGACGCCGCAGAGGCCGATCGAAGTCAACATTAGTGCCAAGATGCCTGAGACGCCCAGCAGAAGACCAATGGTTCGCGCCGGGAAAAGTGGAAGAGCCATGTATTGCTCGATGGTCTCCAGATCCGTTGCGGCGATACCGGCATCCACTGCCTGAATCTCGCGCCGGATCGGGTCCAGCAAAAACCTCGGATCGCCCGAGGTGCGCACCACCAGCGTGCGCCGGCCCGGCAGCCGAGGCAGGTAAACAAGAGGAATCGGCTCTTCACCTAGAGTGCGATACTTGCCCGTCTTCACTACTCCGATGATCTCAAGGCCAAGGCCGGTATCCTCGCCTAAGGTTATTCGTCGGCCCACTGGATCTTGGCCCGACCAGAGTTTTCGTGCCATTGCGTCGTTGATGATCGCCACGCCTCCCGATGCCTCGCCGGGCGCTCGGCTCTCGCGTGGAAGGAAGTCGCGGCCCCTCAAAAGCGAAATGCCCATCGTCTCGAAATAGCCGGGAGCGACCCGCAACACGTCCACCGCGACACCGTTTTGGCCTGCCACAGAATGGTTCCCTTCGATGGCGGCACCTTGTTCGCGCGCAGTTCCGAGAGGCAGGTGGTTAACGAAGCTGGCCGAAGACACGCCGGGCAGAGCGCTGATCTGCCGGGACAGTTGCTCGTAAAACCCGCGCACTTTCGCTTCGGGGTATCCGAGGCTGCCAGGGTCCAGAGTAGCAACGGCGACATGCTTGGTATCGAAACCCGGGTCAATCGAGTTGGCGTTGAGCAGGCTCCCCACGCACAACGCGGCGCCGACTAGCAACACCATACACGTGGCGATCTCCCCGATCATAAGTACGCTGCGCAGCCGTGACTTGCGATAACTTGCTGATTGCACTTCGTCCTTGAGAATCGGAGCCACCTGAACCTTCGCACTGCGCAGCGCTGGCGTCAGCCCAAAAACGATTCCCGTGGAAAGTGAAACCAGCGATGTGAAAAGAAGCACGCGCCAGTCGAGTGGAACCCGTAGCGTGATCGGCAGGCTCGCGGGTTTGAGAGCGAGCAGGAGCGGGGAGACCCAATAAGCGAACAGCACTCCCAGGCAGCCCGCGAGACCGGAGAGAAGCGTGCTTTCGACCAGCATCTGGCGGATCAAGCGGGCTCGCCCTGCGCCCAATGCTGACCGTATTGCCATTTCGCGCGCTCGCCCGGTGGCCCGTGCCAGCAGAAGAGTAGCGGCGTTCACACAGGCAATGACTAGCACCAAGCCAAACACGGCCATGAGCAATCCCGTAAAGGCGCTGACATAACCGCGGTAGGGTCCAGGAACGAGTGTCGCGGGGAATACGCTGGCACCCAGGTTCTTGTTTGTGTCGGGGTGCTCCTGCTCAATCAGCAGGGCAAGCAGATTCACCTCGGAACCTGCTCGCGGCGCATCCACTCCGGGTTTCAAGCGCCCAACTGCAAAAAGCCAATAGCCATGGCGATCGGTGAGCCTGCCCGCGTCGTGCAAGATCTGCTCAGCCGCTGTCAGGGGAGCCCAGAAGTCGGGCTCAATGGCCACGAGCAGACCAGAGAATCTGCCCGGCGCTACTCCGATAACAGTAAAGCTTGTCCCGTTCAGCAGCAGACTCTTTCCGACTACCTGGGGATCAGAACCGAGGTGTTGCTGCCAGAAAGAGTGGCCAAGAACCACCACCGGCCGGGGGTTCCGGGGTTGGTCATCTTCGGGAAGAAAGGTGCGCCCCAGAGAAGCATGAACGCCCAGCAATGAGAAAAAATTCCCGGAAACAAGCTGGCCCAGCACGACCTGTCCCTCGCCAGACCTGTTCCAGATGACGGATTCGGGGTCTCCGTCAAATGCCAACATCCCGGTGAAGGACTGATTGTGGTCGCGATAGTAGACATAGTCGGGATAGGTGACCGGCAGGTAGCCCTCGATGCCGGAAGTCCCTCGATTGTGCAGCCAAAGCTGGAGCAATTTGTCAGGTGCTTCGACGCCAGTGGGAGGGCGCAGCAATAAAGCGTTAACAAAGCTGAATACCGTGGTGTTGAGTCCGATACCCAGGGCTAGTGCGAGGACCACAGCCGCCGTCGATCCAGGATTCTTTCTGAGCATCCGCAGTCCGTAACCGAGATCCTGCGACCAGGATTCGAGAAGGTTGGCGCCCCGCGCGTCCCGACATTCTTCTTTCGTGCGCTCGATGCCGCCAAATTCCAGGCGGGCCCGGCGCATGGCTTCCTGGCGCTCCATGCCGTTTCCGACCAAATCCCGAGCAAAGGCTTCCACGTGGAAACGGAGCTCCGCGTCCATGTCGTTTTCCAAGCGGGAACGATCTAGAATTACCCGCCGCCAAGAACGGAGTCGGCTCCAAAAGGTCATATTTCCTCCGGCTTGGTGCCCAGGATTCCTGCGATTACGTCGGCCATGCTGTTCCAGTTTTCGGTTTCTGCCCGCAGCCTGCGCTTCCCTGCCGCGGTAAGCCGGTAATATTTGGCTTTACGCTTGTTTTCCGATTCGCCCCATTCGCTGGCGATCCAACCTTGATGCTCGAGGCGGTAGAGCGCGGGATAGAGCGAGCCTTGCTGGATTTCGAGGCGCTCTTTCGATATTTGCTGGATGCGAAGGAGGATGCCGTAACCGTGTAACGGCCCGAGGGAAACGGCTTTAAGGATGAGCATGTCCAGTGTGCCCTGCAACAGATCGAGTTGTTTGTCCATGGAGGTGACTTCTCCTAGATGAACTAGGAATGTAAGCGGAGCCTCCTAGACTGTCAAGGAGAAAGAACATCAGCAAGCGCGGCGAGCGATACCCTTAGCGTACCGTGGCCAGTCGCTGCGGCGGGAAATAGGGCCGGGAGAGCAAACGCCACGGGAGCGGAGTGAAAGAAAATGTGAATTAGGAATGGTCCTCGGGCGGCCAGGCGGAGTGTTCTTCGCCGAGGTGGACCTCGAGGAATCCTTCCGCGGGCAGAACGTCTACAGGCAAGCCGCCGTGCCAGAGCGCGACGCCGAGCCTCAGCACAGACTGGCCTTTCAGATCGATTTCGCTGCGGTGGATGGCGACTTCGAGAATGCGGTCGAAGGATGCTTCGGCAACGGTTTTGGGATTAAGAAGGCAAAGGCGCCCTTTTTCTACGGCGAATTCCTGCAAATGTCCGCGCACGAGCTTAACCACAATGTTTATTTCTTCGCCTCCGCCAATGGTGATGCGGAATTCCGAATCTTCAAGTTCTCCTAGAAGATCAAGGAACGGATCTACGCGGACGCAGAAGCGGTCCTGTTCGAAACCATAACGTAATTCATGAAGATAGAAGGTGCGGCCGTGCATTGCGCCGCCTCGGCGCTCGGGCGAGTAGAGGCCGGAGCCAAGCCATTCGAAGTAGGAAGTGTCTCGCCCATCTACAGCGATTTTTAGAAAAGCGGTGGGGGGCAATTGCAGGGCATGTTCAGGCTGACGCTTGATGGGCTTCGCGAGTTCCTGCGGAGCGATCTGTCCTAGCGCAAGGTAGACGGCGGTCAGGTGCTTGCGATAGAGGGCGTCAAATTCCGCATCGTTCGCCGTGCTGTGTTCCGGACCATACCACCAGCACCAATCGCTTCCTTCTGCAGCCAGCAATGACTCTTGGGCCTCTTTTAGCGCGGTTTCTGTCGGCGCGTCGTCGCGGCCTTGCCGGCGGGCGTCCGCTGCGCGGCCATAGGCTTCGCGGGCGTCCCAGAGGAGCTCCCATGCGGCGACGTCTTCGCTGTGGCCTATCCACACATCGAAATTGGCGTTGATCCAGGAGGCCGGAAAAATTCCGAGATTGGTCGGAATATCGCCGGCTGCGGCGATCGCTTCGGTGGCTGTGAGCGCACGAAAATCCTGGTCTCCCTGTATTCGGCCGTAAAATTCGCGCAGGAATTCGCGGCCATTGCCGGGATAATATTCCCAGGCGTTTTCGCCATCGAGAAACAGGCAAATGGTTAGCGGCTGAGAGGTCTCGACGCGCTCTCCCATCTCGCGGAGCCGCCCGTGCAAATCCGCGGCAGCGTCTTTGCCGTTCATGCGGCTGTAGACGAAACCGATGAGATCGGAAAGGTGGTGATCACGGAAAAGTCCAGTGATCGGTCGTCCGCCAAGCTGGACGCGCAACGGCTTATACAGACGCTCTGCGTTTGCCGGAACACCCTTGGCATCGCGAAAAAATCCGGCATTCAGCGTTCTGCCGAGCACGCCTTCATCCGTGCCAAACCATTGGAAACCCTCCTCGGCAGCGATCGTCAGAGCCTGATCGGATACGGAGCCCTCGGAAGGCCAAAGTCCCGCGGGCTTCGCGCCGAAAACGCGCTGGTGGTATTCGCGAGCGCGCCGCAATTGCTCGCGCGCATCCTCGGGATGGCGGTAGGCGCGACGCGGGAGGGGCGTGCCGGGATTGGCCACCCGCGCGATGTCTGAATCACAGATCAGCGGCAGGATCGGGTGGTAGAACGGCGTGGTGCTGAGCTCGACCTGGCCGGTCTGTGCCGCTCGGCGATATTCAGGCAAAACCAAACCGAGCAGTTCCAACTGCTTGGCCTTCAGAGCGTCTTTGTCTTTTTCCGTGAACTCTTTTCCTTTGCTCGCCAGACGGCTGACGACGGAATCTCGCTCGAACCAGGTTTCCTCCATCCAAACCAATTGTGAGAGCAATTGCAGGTCGCGCCAGTCACGCTGGGTAAAGGAGACTTGCGCCTGGGCGCCGCCGGCGGGCTGCGACCATTCATGCAGCTCGACAAGACGAGGCCATCGCGACATCAGCCGCTCATGATTGACTTGAAAGGCGCGAGCCAGAATCTCCACTTTGTCTTCTCGCGTTAGCTCCTCGGCTGACTTAAACGCCAAGGAAAACCACGGCTCGTTAAAATCCCCGCTAGCGTATTCCTCGAGCTGCCTGCCGAGAGAAGGCACGACATTGAAAGTAGCGTGAAACTTGGGGAACTCCTTTAGCATGGAGACCATGCCCCAATAATCCTTGAGGGCATGCAGGCGCGTCCACGCCAGCACGTAGCGGCCAGTTTCCGGGTCCCGGTACTGCGGCTGGTGCATGTGCCACAAGAGCACGAGATGCACGCGATTCATTGCGACTCTCTTTCCCGTTCCCACGGCGAGGCCGTGTTACACTCACGGTTCGCGCCATGCGCATTCTGGACCGTTATATCGTTCGTGAAGTTTTTCGTCACGCGCTCCTCGGAATCGCCGTATTTACGTTCGTTTTCTTCGTGCCCAAGCTTGTGCAATTGATGGAGCTGTTTGTCCGTCATACCGGCTCGGGGGCGCAGATCCTCGAGCTTTTTCTGTGCATCTTCCCCGCCGTTTTTACGTTTACGCTCCCCATGGCCGTGCTGATCGGCGTACTGCTCGGGCTAGGCCGCATGTCCGCGGACAGCGAAATCATCGCCCTTACAGCGCTCGGTATTGGCCGCCGGCGGATTCTTCTGCCCGTGGGCGTTCTGGCCGTGGCCGGCGCACTGCTCACGCTCTCGATGACCGTGTGGCTCGGCCCTGTGGCCTTTCACAAATACCGCACTCTTGAGACCGAACTGGTTGCGTCTCAGGTTAATTTTGCCGTACAGCCCCGGGTGTTCGACGAACGATTCCCCAAACTGGTTCTCTACGTCAACGACGTGTCTGCCAGCGGCACCCAATGGCACGGCGTATTTCTCGCTGAGTCCGGAGGAGAGAACGGCTCGCAACTCACCCTGGCGGAGAATGCGATTGTAATTGCCGAACCCAAAGAGGGCAAGCTGGAGCTGCACTTAAAAGGCGGTACCACACACGAATTTTCACGGGAAGATCCCGACCACTACTCCGTTACAGCTTTTGGGCAGAGTGACTGGCCGATCGATATGAATGGCCTGGTTCCGGAACAGCCGAGGCAGGTGAGCAACTCGGAACGCTCGCTCAGAGAGTTGCTGCATACAAACGACGCCGGCTGGCGCGAGGCGCGCGTGGAATTGCACCGGCGGCTGGCATTCCCTGTGGCGTGTCTAGCCTTTGCGCTGGTCGCCGTGCCGCTGGGGGCACAGCCTCGGCGGGGCGGACGGGCGGCTGGCTCCCTGCTGGCAGTCATTATTATCGCCTCCTATTACCTGCTTACCGTGATTGGCGCAGGTCTGGGACGCCAGGGCGCGGTGCCACCGGCCGTAGGAATCTGGGGCGCAAATATCCTGCTGGCGGTTCTCGGATTTGCGTTGCTGCCCCGCATGGAACAATTCCGCGGCGAGAGCCGGTGGATGAATCCCGCGGTCCGGTTCCGGAGCTGGACCAGGCTGCTGCGCCGCCGAAAAGCGCGTGCCCGCGCGGCCGCCATGGCCGTGACCCGCATTCCCAATGGCCTGATCGAGCCGCACGAGAACGGCGTGCAGTCGAGCGGCAGCTTTCCGCGGTTGATGGATATCTATCTCTTGCGCCGCTTCTTTTTCCATTTCTCGCTGCTGATGGCCGTCTTTATTTTCCTGTTTGAGGCTTTCACATTCTTCGAGCTGCTCGATGACATCGCGCGTCACCGTGTGCCCTTTCTCATTGTCGTGGATTATTTCCGCTTCTTTACGCCGTACCTGCTTTATAACCTTGCGCCGCTCGGCGCCCTGGTGGCCGTGCTCGTAACGCTTGGAGTGATGAGCAAAAACAACGAAATCGTCGCGTGCAAAGCGAGCGGCATCAGCCTGTACCGTTTGGCCGTCCCGCTGCTTTTCGCCGGCCTCTCGCTGGCCGCCAGCATGATCGTGCTGGACGAAACCTACCTGCCCTACGCCAACCAGCGGCAGGACGCGCTGCGCAACATTATCAAGGGCCGCCCGGCGCAGACCTATGCGCATCCGCAGCGATGGATTTTTGGCAACGACGAGAAGATTTATAATTACGACCTGTTCGATCCGACGCAGAACCTCTTTGGCGGACTCAGCGTCGTGGAACTCGACCCCGCGACGTTTCAGATGCGGCGCCGCGTGTTTGCTTCGCGTGCCCGGTGGTTAGACTCACAGAATGTATGGGTCCTCGAAGGTGCCTGGGTGCGCGATTTCTCCCAAGGCACCATCGTGCGCTATGAGCGATTCCCGGCGACGTCGTTACCGGAGCTTTCCGAGCCGCCCAGCTACTTCAATCGCGAGGTACGCCAGGCCACGCAGATGAGCTGGAGAGCACTCGAGCGTTATATCCAGGCGCTGCATAAGGCGGGATTTGACGTCGCCAACCTGACCGTGCAATGGCACGTCAAGCTGGCCTTTCCGCTCATCGCTCCCATCAGCATGTTGCTGGCGATTCCTTTTGCGCTTCTCGTCGGGACCCGCGGCGCGGTTGGAGGAGTGGCGCTGGGCGTGGCGATTGGAATCGTATATTGGACGGCGGCGCGTTTGCTCGAAGCGATGGGCGGCGTAGGGCAATTGCCGCCATTTCTCGCGGCGTGGTCTACGGACATCACTTTCCTTTTTCTAGGGCTCTACTTTTTCTTTAAGATGCCCACTTGAGAAAGAAGAAGCCGCCGGAAAACGCAGGCATCGGTTGAGATGTCTGCCTGCCGACGGCTTAGAGTAATGGTTTAATTTGACCTGCCGGCTGAGTACGCCCTACTTTTTCTTCGTCCGCGATTTCTCATGTTTTTCTTCAATGACGGCTTGCGCCGCCGCCAGCCGCGAGATGGGAACGCGGAACGGCGAAGCACTCACGTAATCCATGCCAATCGCGTGACAGAACTTCACGCTCTCCGCATCGCCGCCGTGCTCACCGCAGATTCCGACCTTCAACTTCGGGCGGGTCTCACGACCGCGTTCAATTCCCCAGCGCATCAGCATTCCCACGCCTTTGGTGTCCAGGGACTGGAATGGATCGGCAGCAAACACGCCGGCCTTCTTCTCGTCGACGTAGTCGGGCAGGAAGCGGCCTGCGTCATCGCGCGATAACCCCATGACGGTCTGCGTGAGATCGTTGGTCCCGAAAGAGAAGAACTCCGCGACTTCCGCGATCTCATTGGCGAGCAGAGCAGCGCGAGGCAGTTCGATCATCGTGCCGACTAGATAAGGCAGCTTGATTCCGGACTTCTTAATCAGATCATCGGCCACACGACGCGTCGCTTGGTCGAGGATCCACAGCTCTTTGCGATCCAGGGTCAAGGGGTGCATGATCTCAGGTAATACTTTAATTCCCTGCTTTTGGCATTCGATGGCCGCTTCGATGATCGCGCGCACCTGCATCTCAAGAATCTCCGGGTAGGTAATGGCGAGCCGACAGCCGCGATGCCCGAGCATGGGATTCGCTTCATGTAGTTGCTCCACGCGGCGAGCCACGGTCTCTGGATCGATATTCAATTCCTTGGCGAGCTCCTGCTGCTTGGCCGGATCATGCGGCACGAACTCATGCAGCGGAGGATCAATGAGGCGGATGGTCACCGGAAAGCCGTCCATGGCTTTAAATATTCCACAGAAGTCGCGGCGCTGGAACGGCAGAAGTTTGTCCAGCGCTTTAACGCGGTCTTGCCGGTTGTCGGCCAGGATCATCTCCTGGATGGCGCGCTGCCGCTGGTGGCTTTTCTCCGGCTGCTCGAAGTCGGTGAAGAACATGTGCTCGGTTCTGCACAACCCAATGCCCGCGGCGCCAAATTCGCGCGCCTTGCGAGCATCCTGCGGAGTATCCGCGTTCGTGCGAACACCAAGCCGGCGGATGCCGTCGGCCCATTTCATCAGCGTTTCATAAGCCTTCGGGAATGCAGGTGTTGCCAGCGGCATGTCCCCGGTGTAGACCACGCCCTCGCTGCCATCCAGAGTGATCCATTCTCCCTGCTTCACTGACTTCCCCTTCGCGGTCATCGTTCCTGTTTTGTAGTCAATGTCGAGAGACTCGGCACCCACGATACAACACTTGCCCCAGCCTCGCGCGACTACAGCCGCGTGACTGGTCTTACCGCCCGTCGCCGTCAGGATGCCCTGGGCAACGGCCATGCCGGCTACGTCTTCCGGGCTCGTTTCGCGACGGACCAAAATGACTTTCTCGCCCTTGGCTGCCCACGCTTCCGCGTCCTCTGCGGAGAATACGACTTTGCCCACCGCTGCTCCCGGCACGGCGTTGATCCCGGTCGTCAGAATCTTGGTGACGAGGGATTTGCGATCCACTTTAGAGTCAATGATTGGATAGAAGAGTCTCTCGATGTCTTCCGGCTTGATGCGCCCGACCGCTTCTTCCTTCGAAATGAGCTTTTCGTCAGCCATGTCCACCGCGATACGGAAAGCGGCCGCGGGCGTGCGCTTACCGGTGCGTGTCTGCAGCATATAGAGCTTGCCCTCTTCGACGGTGAACTCCATGTCCTGCATATCGCGGTAATGTTTTTCAAGTTTTACGCGAACCTTTTCGAGCTGCGCGTAAACCTTCGGCATAACCTTGGCCATTTCACGCAAAGGCATGGGTGTGCGAATTCCCGCCACGACGTCCTCGCCCTGCGCATTGACCAGGTAGTCGCCGTAGAAGACTCGCTCGCCGGAACTTGGATCGCGCGTAAAGCAAACGCCCGTGCCGGAGCTGTTCCCGGTGTTGCCGAAGACCATTTGCACCACGTTTACGGCCGTGCCGAGAAGCCCGGTGATCTTTTCCACGCGGCGATAGGTCACGGCTTTCTCGGCCATCCACGAGCCGAACACCGCGCCGATGGCGCCCCACAGTTGGTCGATGGGGTCATCGGGGAAATTCTTGCCGGTCTTTTCTAGGAAGAGCGTCTTGTATTCCGCAACCAACTCCTTCCAACCGCTGGCAGGAACGGCAGTGTCTTCTCTAACGCCCAGCCTCTCTTTCATCCCGCGCAAACGGTGCTCCAGATCTTCCTTGGACATCTCCATCACCACGGTCGAATACATCTGCACGAAGCGCCGATACGCGTCATACGCGAATCGCTCGTTTTTCGTGACGCTCGCCAGGCCGGCAACGGACCGATCGTTCAAACCGAGATTAAGGATCGTCTCCATCATTCCCGGCATGGAACGCGCCGAGCCGGAACGCACGCTGACCAGCAGCGGATTGCTCGGATCCCCGAGCTTCTTACCGGTAACCTTCTCGAGATGCGCTACGTGGACCGCGACTTCTCTCTTCAATTCGGCGGGATACTTCTTCCCGCTTTTATAGAAATAGTCGCAAGCCTCTGTGGAAATGGTGAAGCCTGCCGGAACCGGCAGGCCGATCTTGGTCATCTCGGCAAGACCTGCGCCCTTACCGCCGAGTAGGTCACGCCAGCTGCCGTCACCTTCGGCTTTACCTGCACCAAAAAAATAGACCCATTTTTTCACTGTTCGCCTCGCCTTGGATTTATTGCGTTAAAATTTGCAGCCGGCTCGAAGTAGGTTCTTCAAAAACGCCGCGACACAAATCGAAACACCTTTGTCGGCACGCCGACTTGATGCCCCGCTCTCTAACGTAAAGCAAAACTTTATCTTCTTACTTGCGTTCCTCTCCGCCCAATTCCGAGAAATCCGCGATGGTGGTGAACTCTCGCAGGATTTCCGAAAGGAGCAGGAGGCGGTTCCGTCGCACGGCTTCCTTGTCCGCCATCACCATAACCTCCTCAAAGAAGCTGTCGACCGCTTTGCGGAGCCCGGCAATAACTTCAAGTGCTTCTTGATATTTTCCCGCCCGTTTCTCGGCCTGCACTTTAGAAGCAGCGGCGCGCACGGCCGTGAACAGTTCGCGCTCTACGCCACTTTCGAACAGGTCGGGTTGGATCCCGAGCGCCTCTTCGTTTTTGAAATTAGACTTCTCAAGAATATTCCGGATGCGCTTGAAGGAGACGGCCAGGGGCTCAAAGTTTTTTGATTTGCGTATGGCCTTCAAGGCGGCCAGGCGCTTGTGCGCATCCACCAAGTCATCGACTCCGGCGCGGAAGACGGCGTTCACTTCGTCATAACTGAACCGCTCGCGCTCGCGAAGGACAAACTTGGCACGGTCCAGGAGAAACTCCACGGCCTGGGCCTCCTGCAGAGGAGTGACTCCTCGCTTCGGCGCATTTGTGAGCAATGCTTTGGCCGCTGCTCCAACAGCCAGAGACAGGGAGACGGGGAGCTTTCGCTCGAGGATGATCTTCACGATTCCCAGGGCCGCGCGCCGCAGAGCATACGGATCACTGGAGCCTGTGGGAAGCAATCCTACGGCGAAGCAGCCAACGATGGAATCGAACTTGTCTCCCAGTGCGACGGCGCAGCCGGTGAGGTTTCTGGGGATGGGATCTTCGAGCCCCACGGGACGATAGTGATCGTAAATCGCATCGGCAACGTCGTCCGGTTCGCCTTGTGCGCGCGCGTAAAGCCCGCCGACAATTCCCTGGAGCTCGGTGAATTCGCGAACCATTTCGGTGGCCAGGTCGCACTTGGAAAGTTCCGCCGCGCGGTCGGCTTCGGCGACATGCGCTTGCAACAGGCCACTGTTGAACCATTGCTCGGCGAGCCAGCGGGCCATGGCACGCAGGCGTTCTACTTTGTCTCGGTAACTGCCCAGCCGTGATTCGTAGGTGACGCGTTCGAGTTTCGGCAAATAGTCGGCCAGCCGACATTTCTGGTCCGACTCCCAGAAGAACTGCGCGTCTGACAGCCGGGCGCGCAACACCCGTTCGTGACCGGCGCGCACCAAGCCCTTGGGATCTTTCAGGAGATTGATGACCGCCAGAAAATGCGGCGCGACTTCCCCTCCCCGCTTTTCCACGGCGAAATACTTCTGGTGTCCGCGCATGACGGTGATTAAGATTTCATCGGGCAACGCCAGGAACGAGGGATCGAAATCGCCTTCCAGCACACTCGGGCATTCGTTGAGGTAGGTGACCAGGTTTAGCAGCTCCGCATCTTCGTGGATACGATAAGCGCCCCGCTTCGCATGCGCCGCCAGCTCCTTCGAGATCTTCTCTTTGCGCTTCGCGGGACGAACAATTACGCCATTGGCTTCTAGCTTCCGCTCGAAGTCCCGGAAGTCTATCACGCGCACGGGACCTTTGCCGAGAAACCGGTGGCCGCGGGTCAGGTCTCCCGCCGTGACACCCGCAAAGGAAAACGGCAGCGCCTTGCCGTTTACAACGGCGACGATCCAACGGATAGGCCGAATGAATCGGGCGCCGTCCAGACCCGTCCAAGTCATCGACCGCGGCCAGGACAAGTCGTGAATCACTCGAGGGAGCATTTCGGCGAGAATCTGCTCCGCCGTGCGTCCGCGCTTCACTTGCTTCGCCGCCAGGTACTCGCCCTTGGGATTCGTCACGATGTACAGATCCTTCAGCGCGAGTCCCTGTTTTTCCGCGAAGCTCTGCGCCGCGCGAGTCGGCTCTCCGACGGCATCGTAGGCCACCGATTTTGGCGGCCCGGTCACTTCATGCACCACGTCCGCTTGTTTTTCTCGCAGGCCGCGTACCCAAGCGACGAGCCGGCGCGGAGCGCCGAAGGCCTCGACCGTCACGCCGTCTGCGAGGTTTTCCGCCGCCAAAAGTTTTTCCAGATTCGCTCGCAGATCTTCTTCTGCCTTGGGCAACATGCCCGCGGGAATCTCTTCGCAGCCGACTTCAAGCAATACTTCAACTCTTTTCTCGGCGGCCATTTCCTTGGATGGCTTGGACCGGTTCATCCGCGTACCTCTCGGCGCACTGTGGGCCCACCGATCTGTTGGAGGTACGCTGCGGCAGTACGGCACGCCACGGCACGAACTCGTGCCATGAGCGCGGCGCGTTCCGTTGTGGAGATGACGCCGCGCGCGTCCAGGAGATTAAAAAGGTTGGAGCACTTCAGGCAGTGGTCGTAGGCCGGTAGAAGCGGATAGCGGGTCGCGAGATTCCCCTCCGTTGAGGCAAATCCGTCGAGCAGTTCCTTGGCTTGCTTTTCGTGCAGCTCAAACTCGGCGCGGATTGCTTTGGCGTCGCTGCGGTTGAAGCCGTATTCCGAGAACTGTTGCTCCTCCGCCAAACGGATCTGGCCATATGTTTTGTCTCGAGACCACCTGAGATCGTACACGCTCTCGACGCCTTGGAGAAAGGCGCAGATGCGCTCCAGGCCATACGTCAGTTCGACAGAGATGGGATCAAGGTCGATTCCTCCGCTCTGCTGAAAATAGGTGAACTGGGTAATCTCTAGCCCATCCAGCAGCACTTGCCAGCCGATGCCCCAGGCGCCCAGCGTCGGCGATTCCCAGTTGTCTTCCTCGAAGCGAATATCATGCTCTTTCAAAGTGATGCCAAGGGCACCCAGGCTCTCGAGGTAAAGATCCTGCACGTCGGCTGGAGATGGTTTTAGGATGACTTGAAATTGCGTGTGCTTGTAGAGCCGGTTGGGATTCTCGCCATACCTTCCGTCGGCGGGCCGACGGCTAGGCTGCGCGTAAGCAACGCGATAGGCGGCGGGACCGAGCACACGCAGAAATGTTTCTGGATGCATGGTGCCGGCGCCGACTTCAACGTCATAGGGTTGCTGCAGCACGCATCCCTGCTTTATCCAGAAGTGCGAGAGTTTCAAAACTAGATCTTGAAAGTTGAGGCCGGCCGGTTTTTTCTCAAGTTTTACTTTAGCTGTCAAGTGGTCACCAAAAGTCTTCGTGTTGCTAGGCGCTTCTCGGTGTGATGCTCAATCCAATCGAGCGAGGCTTCTCGCAGTTCCGCCGCCGTTTCGGCTATGGCCGGCAGCGGTTCTAGCTTATCGAGTCTCTCTCCCGCAAATCGTTCGGCAAGTTGCCGCGCCTTGAGAACGAGCGGCTTCATTCCGCCGCGCCGGCACTTCTCGCAAAGCAGTCCAGCCTCCCAGGATGCATGGAAGGCCGGTTGGAAGCCGAACGGCGTGCCGCATCCTGCGCATCGATCGAACGGTGGCAACCATCCACCCAGTCGCACAGCCCAAAATGCAAAGTAGCTCAGCGGCAACTGCCACGCCCCGGTGCGTTCGATTTCGCGAACCGTAAGCAAGAGAAGACGGAACATGGATTCGGCCGTTTCATGCTCCGGGAGCACCTGCTCTGAAACTTCGCTGACCACCGCCAGTCCGGTACTCAGTTCGTAATCGCTCTGCGACTTGTTAAAAGATTCGAGTAGTTCGCACTGCTGAATACGCACCAGGTCGCGGGTTTCTTTTTCGACGTACCAGAGCTGAACGTGCGACAAAATCTCCAGCGTCGAACCATACCGGTTCTTGATCCGCCGCGCGCCGGAGGCCACACCGCGCAGCCGTCCCGACGTCCGCCCGAAGAAACTCACCAGGCGGTCCGCCTCTCCCAACGAAAAGGTCTTCAAGATGATGGCTTCCGTTTCCCTGGCAGGCATGAGCTGTCGGCGCGCCGACGCTTTGCCGGACACTCCACGGAGTTACGTCCGGTTCGCGCGTACACGCAGAGTTAATTTAATTACCACACACGCGCGCCCCACGCAATGCTTACGTAGAGCGCTCCAGAGAAACGCGTCTCATCGCTGCCGGATTCTGTTAACTAGCTCCTGGCCGCGTCAATATTATCGGACCCAGCGATTGCGCGAACGCGCTTTGCATTTCTTCGCTGTTTCGATACCCTGCACCACTACCTTATGCGCACGCCACGTTTCGACATCCTGGGAATCGGCGAGAACGCCACCGATACGGTTCTGCAACTCGCACAATTCCCCGCCTTGGGATCCAAGGTGGAAATGCTTGGCGCCCAAATCATGCTGGGCGGGCAAGTGGCGACGACTCTGATTGCCTGCCAGCGGTGGGGGCTGCGCACCCACTATGTCGGAGCCGTCGGCGACGATTCCGCCGCCGAACTTCACCGTAGGGAACTCCGCCGTGCCAGGGTCCACAGCGATCTGCTCCAGGTGCCGCGGACGCTGAGTCAAATGTCGTTCATCCTCATCGATACCAGCTCCGGCGAGCGCACCATTGTGTGGCGGCGCGACCCCCGGCTGACCGTGTCGCCCACGTTTCTCGAAAGAGACTGGGTAACTTCGGCGCGCCTCTTGCACATCGACGGGCACGACCCGGCAACCACAAGCATCGCAGCCGCCTGGGCGCGCGCGTCGGGTATCCCGGTTGTAGCGGACTTAGATCACATGTCACCCGGATTGCTACGTTTGCTTCCCTTTGTCGATTTCCCGGTCACCTCAAGAGAATTCCCGGTCGACGCAACCGGCGAGCGGAATCTCCTCAAAGCGCTGCCGCGGCTCCAGAGCGATTATGGCTTTCGCGCCGTTTGCGCCACGATCGGGGTGGACGGCGCGCTCGCCTGGGATGGGTCCCGATTCTGGTATGCTCCCTCGTATAAGGTCCGTGTCGTGGACACCACCGGAGCCGGCGATCTATTTCACGCCGCTTTTTCTTATGGGATCCTCCATGCCTGGGACCTACAGAGCATCCTGGATTTCGCTTGCGCTGCGGCGGGCCTGAATTGCGAGACTTTGGGAGCCCGCGGCGGTATCAGCAATCTGTCCAAAGTAAAGGAACTGCAGCGCAAAGCGAGCCGCAACCGCGCGCTCCACTCGCAGCTGCAACTGGAGCGCGCGGCAGCAGAAGCCCGGCCGAAGAAGCGCGGTTAGAATGGGTTATGCAAAGCGCTGAATCTCAAGACGGAGCTTTCTGCCAAACACGCTAGCGAATGTTCATCCCTATCAAAGACCTGAACCCGCGTCAGACCTATCCGGTCGTCAACACCCTTCTCATTCTGTCGAATGTAATCGTCTTTCTCTACCAGCTCACTCTGCCGCCGCACGAATACCAAGCCTTCGTGATGGCCAACGCCACCATCCCCTCGCACATCCGCGGAGTCCTCGCAGGTCACGGCAGCCTCGAGGCCGCGTTTCTCCCTATCTTCACCAGCATGTTCCTGCACAGCGGCTTCATGCATATCGCCGGGAATATGCTCTTCCTCTGGATTTTCGGCGACAACGTAGAAGACTACTTCGGCCACTTCCCCTACCTCCTGTTCTATCTCGTTTGCGGCATTGGTTCGGGCCTCACCCACATTATCTTTAATTTCAGCTCGCATCTCCCCGCGCTCGGTGCCAGCGGCGCTATCTCCGGTGTCATGGGGGCCTATATCCTTCTCTACCCCCGAGCACGAGTCCTGACCCTCGTCTTCATCTTTTTCATACCGATTCCTGCTTTCATCATTTTGGGCTATTGGTTCCTGCTTCAATTCTTGGCCGGTGTTAGCTCTGTCGGTGCCGTAGCCACCGGAGGTGTCGCCTGGTGGGCACACATTGGGGGTTTCTTGCTGGGGATGGTCATTACCGGGCTGAGTCTCGGAGACCGGAGGCAGAGCGCCAACTATTCTTAGCCCGTAATCCTGCGTGTCTCGGCACTTGAAGTTTTGCTTTAAATACTGTTGCGGGGTCTTTCGGCGAAATTTGCCAACCAGTCCCCAATCTCAACTGTTTGTTTAACTCCTCCCAGATCGGCGGTGACCAGATTTTCACGCAACGCGGCCTTAACAGCCTCGCGTAATATTTGAGCTTCCTGTTTCCAGCCAAGAAAGTCCAGCATCATCGCGGACGCCAGCACCGAGCCGAAGGGATTCGCGATCCCCTTACCGGCGATGTTGGGCGCAGACCCATGAACCGGTTCAAAAAGTGATGTCCTGCCGGGATGGATGTTTCCTGAAGGTGCCAGCCCAAGCCCGCCAGCAAGCTGCGCTCCCAGGTCACTGACGATGTCTCCAAACAGGTTGCAGGTCACAATCACGTCGAACTGCGACGGGTCGCGCACCATCTCCATGGCCAAGGTGTCGATGTACAGGTGCCGCGACTCGATCTTTGGATACTCTTGCCGAACTTCCTTAAAGACCCGCTGCCAAAGATCATGCGCAAACGTCATGGCGTTGGATTTGTCGCTCATGCACACGCGCCCCAAGCCGTTCTGGCGGGCATAGTCATACGCATAGCGGATAATCCGCTCCACACCTTTGCGCGAGTTAACGTCTTCTTGGACGGCGATTTCGTCCGCCGTGCCCTTCTTGAAGAATCCCCCCACGCCGACGTACAGCCCTTCGGTGTTCTCGCGGAAGACCATCAAGCGAATGTCCTTCTCGGTCCGATCGCGCAGCGGGGTCAGCCGGTCGTGGAGGAGTTCGACCGGCCGGGCATTCACGTATAGGTCCAGCTTCGAGCGCAACCCCAGCAGGATGTCGGCCGCGTGCTGGTTGGAGGGAATGCGCGGGTCGCCCAAGGCGCCAAAAAGGATGGCGTCGAATTCGTCCCGTAGCATTTCCACGGCACCAGCGGGTAGCGTCACGCCGTCCTTCAAGTACCTGTCGGCGCCCCAGTCCAATTCCACAAACTCCAGCGGACGCTTGGCCGGCGCTGTCACCGCCCGCAGGACCTTGACCGCCTCCGGTGTCACTTCCTTCCCGATCCCATCGCCAGGAATCACCGCGATGCGTGCAGCTCCGCCTCCCCATCGCAGGGGCAGCCTGGCAGCCGGATTCGTTGCTTTTGTCGTCATCGGAAGGACTTGTCCTCTCGGCGCGCGTTAGCCTTATTCACCCTTACGCATTCCCTGAGCAAGACTCGGGAACCTAACACGCCCTATAAGGCAGGTCAACGCTGGGGGATTCAGATGCAAATGGCATTCACAGGGATCTTGGTTCTAGGGTTGGTCTCTTTTCTGGCCACGGCTGTCAACCCATCCGCTCTCCACCTGCGGGGTTGGCACTGGCCCTTTTTCTGTTCGAGGGTCGCATGCCCGCTATCGACTCCATGAGCGCTCCTTTGCTTCCCGATGCTGGGTGGAATCTGATTCAACCGCTGCTGCCACCCTCACCGCATAAACCCAAGCGAGGCGGACCTCGCTTGCCAGACCGAGTTGGTCCTCAGCTTTCCCCGCGCTCTGTTGACTTGCCCGCTCGACATCCTCCTGAAAGAAGCCAAGGCGGTGTACGCGAAGCTGCAGTGAGCTACCGGGGTGGAGGTTTTGCAGGGCGCTCTAAGGGAGAAAACAGATCTCGCTGTCCTTTGAGTCTTTAAGAGGTGTTTCTTCCGGATTCCGTCCAGTACACGCCACCCAGCGCGAGCGTGCCGCCCAGCACCTGGGTCCAAGAGCCCTTTTCCCCAATCGTCAGAATCCCCAGAATCGATGCCAGAACAGGTAAAAGGTAAGTGAAGGCAGCCAGCTGCGAAGCCTCCAGGAAGCGAAGCAGCCAGTAATAGAGGAGGTACGCAACAGCCGACCCAAACAGCCCCATGTATAAAATGGCTGCCCACGCCTGCCAAGGAACCGCGCGCCAATTCCCTTCTGTGCCTAGCGCCCATGCTTCGTGGAGAGCCAGCGGAAGGACGACAAGTGCGCCGGCAAAGTGGTTGTAGGCGGTCATCGTCAGCGCGTCGTACTCGCAGGCGACGCGCTTGCCGAGAACGGCGTAGGTTGCGAAACCGATCGAACCCGTCATGGTAATGGCGTCGCCGAGCAACGAGGGCGAGTGCGCGGATATGCCGCCCTCGGACGCCAACACCGCGATTCCGGTAAAAGCAATCGCCATCCCCGCAGCCTTATGCCAAGTGGCTCTTTCCAAACGCAGCAGCACAGCGAGAATAAGCGTGTAAATCGGCCCCATACCGACGATCACCGCGGAATGGCTCACCGAGGTGTAGTGCAACCCGAGCGTGAAGCAGAATTGGTTCACGCTGACGCCGAAAAAGCCCAAGTAAAGAAACGTCCAGACATCGCGGCGCGTAATTCCCGGCTTCCGAGCGGCGGTAGCCGCAGCAAACGCGCTCAGCCGCAGCTGCTTGAGACCAAAGTAAAAAGGAACCATGACTATGCCTGCGGCACAAACCCGAAAGGAAGCCATGGTCAGCGGCGGGAACGAGCGCAAGCCGATCTTCGCAGCAATAAAATTGACGGCCCAAATTACAACGATGAATCCGATCAGTGAAGCGATGACAGGACGGCTCGGCGCACGCCCTGCTGAGGACTCCACCAGCACGTTTCTAGACCAGCCGTTCTTTCCGCACGGTAAGCTTTTCGATGCGGTCGCGCCGCGGCTCGAAGCCAATGCCCGGCCCCGCCGGCACGCGAATCGTGCCCTGCGCCGAGACGGTCACTTCCGGCTCGATGATGTCCTCGTCCCAGTAGCGGCGGCTGGCACTGACGTCGCCGGGCAGGGTGAAGTTCGGCAGCGTCGAAAGCGCAATGTTATGCGCCCGCCCAATTCCGGATTCCAGCATTCCTCCGCACCACACCGGCATTCCATTCTGTTCGCACAGATCATGGATACGCTTCGCGACACGGTAACCGCCGACGCGGCCCATCTTGATATTGATGATCTTGCATGCGCCGAGAAGAATCGCCGCGCGCGCCTGCTGTTCGGAATGGATGCACTCGTCAAGGCAGATAGGCGTATCGAGCTTTTTCTGCAGCTCCACGTGCGCGTACAGATCATCCCAACCAAGTGGCTGCTCAATCATCATCAAATAAAAGCTCTCCAGCTGCTTCAAAAGCGGCCAGTCCTCCATCCGGTAAGCCGAGTTCGCGTCCACCATCAACTTGATCCCCGGAAACTCCTCGCGCAAACGCTTGACCTGCGGCAGCTCCTTCCCCGGCTTCACTTTTATTTTAATTCGCTGATAACCCGCAGAGAGTTCCTTGCCGACCGCCGCCGCCAGTTCATCCAGCGAATCCTTAATCCCAATCGAAACACCACTCGAGATCTCTTCGCGCCTACCGCCGAGCAGTTTCCCAAGCGGCGTACCCTTCTGCTTTGCCTCGGCATCCCAAATCGCCGCTTCCAGCGCCGCCTTCGCCATGTTGTGACCGCGAACCTGTTCGAGCACACCCCACACGTCGGCCGCCGCGGCGATTTCTTCCGCTCGGATCATCGGCCAAAGAAAATCCCGCAGAACAATCCACGCCGTATCGGTCGTCTCCGGACTGTAAAAAGGCTTCTCTCCGGCCACGCATTCGCCCCAACCAATGGCACCGTCTGTAACCACCTCGGTCAGGATGATGCGCCGCTCCTCGGTGCGCTCCGCACTGGTTTCAAACGGAGCGACCAGCTTCATTCGCAATTCCCGCAAAGTGACTTCCCGTATGCGCATCGCCCTTTTTTCTCCCAACGATCCCGCTTCTAGGACTTGTAGGGGCGGGGGCTTGACCCGCTCTCCCGCCAGGCCAGACTAAAAATCGCTCCAAGGAGCCAACAAATACGCCGCACCTTCCGGCGACTTGCTCACACCCATCGCCGCATATCCGCGCCGAAACCAGGTCGAGAACTCTTGGCGAATACGCGCCTGCACTTTCGCGACTCGAGCCGTATCGCTCTGCTTCCACTGATCGAGTTCGGCAGGCAGTTCAATCCTGGCGTCAAACGAGGCCGCCTTCGGCTCCGTCAAGAGGTCCGACACCGCCCCCACCACTCGCGCCGAATCCAACGGCCACTCCGCCCACAGCCGGTCGGTAGGAAGACCCAGATGCAACGGGCTGGTTGTCAGTCCATAAAGGTTTGGCAGATATTTTCGCGCGATCGCGCCGAGGCGGTTCAAATTAAAGTGCGCGTTCCTGGTTTCCAGTGGATCAAACGTCCAGACGATCTGTCGAATGCCCCGCCCCAGCGCTTCCTCGCGCTGAAAGAGTTTCAGGCGCCGCCCCACTCCCCGGTCGCGATAATCCCGATGCACGCCGGTCATGTGCGAGTGAAGAAACACCTTCCCGCCAGCAAATCCTACAAGCGCCAGCGTGTAGCCGACCAGTCGCCCCCCGTCGAACGCCCCCAGGACCTGCCCGCCGGTTTCGCTCGCCACCACAAACAAGGTCGCAGGCTCAACTTCGATATCTTCCTCGCCCCAAATTTCCTTCTGCAGTTCAACACAGCGCTGAAATTCCTCGATGCCTTCACATTTTCGGACGACGATCCCCTCGCTCATCAGCCCTTGCCCGCTTCCGCCAGTTTAGGGGCATCGCCCTTCTCCGCGCGTTTCGCCTCTTCCCAAAACTCCTCCATGGTCTCGCGCGGCACATCTGCCAACGCCTTGCGGCTCTTCGCAGCCAATTCTTCGATCCTCCGGAATCGCGTGGAAAACTTCACATTGGCCTTCTTCAGCGCGATTTCCGGATCGACATGCAGGAAGCGCGCCAAATTCACCGCCGCAAAAAGTAAATC
>Ga0210395_10000251_pt1 | contig 42213 bp, 39 predicted proteins | sample IncBWH4OmetaG_FD_150861 | JGI IMG/M metagenome (GOLD analysis project Ga0210395, IMG submission 150861) | Forest soil microbial communities from Barre Woods Harvard Forest LTER site, Petersham, Massachusetts, United States - Inc-BW-H-4-O ...
CGACTTGGAAGGCGTGACGGGCAAAGCGCGATTTAGGACGGCTCTTGGCTGCGAGTCTAATGGGCGCGGACATCCTCTCCAAGTAGGGGAGTTTCCAATAGAGCCGATAGCCAGCGCCTGCCGCTTCAGCGGGGTGCATGGCGGCGGCAAAATCGCCATATTCGCGTCGCATAGTCTGCGTGGACGGTGGCGCAAGGGAGGAGCATTTTGCCGCTGATGGGCGGCGCCGCGTTTCGCTTCCGGCAATTCCCGTGAATTCCCGGTTCGGTCAAAACAATTCCCGGTTAGGTCCGAAATAATTCCCGATTATTGCGCTACGTTGTTTTTGATAACGCTTTGATAATACATGGTTTTTGTGGGATCAAACGGCCCCGGGCAGGAGAAAATTCCCGGTTCTTTCCCGGTTACACGGGAAATCGGAACGGCATCGAGATAGTCGATTGACCGCGGCATCCCGGTCGAGGCATCGTTACGCGCATATGCAGCGATTGGAGATGAGCCGGTGCGGTTGACCAATCTTCCCGCGGCGATGGCCAAGCGCCTCGCCGAGCTGGAGTGCCCCGATTTCAAGACCAGACCTTGGGTCGAGGGGCCGCCCCTGGCGCGGAGGCGGGTGGCGGTCGTCTCCTCGGCGGGGCTTGTCGTGCGCGGCGAGAAGCCGTTTCGCGGGCGCGACCCCGATTTTCGCGCGATCCCGGGTACCACGCGGCCCGACCAGCTGCTGATGAGCCACATCTCGATCAATTACGACAGAACCGGCTTTCAGGAGGACTGGAACGTTGTCTTTCCGCTCGACCGGCTGGGCGAACTCGCGGCCGAAGGGGCGATCGGCTCGGTCGCGGCGACCCATTATTCGTTTATGGGCGCGACCTACCCGGTGCTGATGGAAGATTACGCCCGCGAGGTCGCCGGCCGTCTGAAACAAGACAAGGTCGACGCCGTCATCCTCTCCCCGGTTTGACCGCTCTGCACGCGCGCCGTGAGCGCGCTCGGGCATATGATCGAGGAACAGGGTGTTGCGACGGTCGCGATCAGCCTGATCCGGCCGCAAACCGAAAACACCAAGCCGCCGAGGGCGTTGTGGGTGCCGTTCGAATTGGGGCGGCCGTTTGGCCCGCCAAGTGACCCGGCATTCCAGAGGCGGGTGATCCTCGCGGCATTGCGCATGCTCGAAGAGGGCGGCGGGCCGGTGCGGATCGAGGATTTTCCGGACGACGACCCGCGCGAGCGGCCCGATCCCGGCTGGGAGCCGCCATTCGCCGGGGCGGCGCCCGTCGACGGTTCGACGGCGGCCCTCGCGGACGCATTTGAGGCCGAGTTGCCACGGCTCGCCGCCGCCTATGAACAGTCGGTCAAAAGGCGCGGGCGCACCACGGTCGGGCTCAGCGGGTTGCCGATTTCGGCGGCGGCGCATTACCTCGCCGCTTGGCTGCTCGGCGAGGCGCCGGCGAGCCCGGTCGCCGACATGTCGGCGCCCCTAGCCTTGCGCTTCGTTCTCGACGATTTGAAGGCGTACTATTTGGAGGCGGCGCTCGCCCCCAGCAGCAAACCGTCGAGCCGCCAGCTCGCCGACTGGCTGTGGAACGAGACCGCCGCGGGCAAGGCGATGTTTGCATTGCGCCGCGCCAATCTCGACGCCGCCGACGAGCGCCTGAAGCTGATCGCCAGCAACTTCATGGTCCCCGGCATAAGGGCAGTGGCGGCGGGCTGAGGCTGCCCGCGCCGGACCGGCATCGGCCAAGCCGGGCGACGACCGGCTCGGCCGCGGCGAGTCGACAGTGCCGCGCGGCTGTTGCAGGATATGGCGGCAATCCACCCCGGGAAGGAAACCGAAAAATGCCCGAGACGCCAACCTTTGGCCGCTATGCCGAAATCCCCTATGACCGGATGACCCCCGAGCAGCAGGAGGGCTATCGCTCGCTGATCGAGGCCCGCGGCCGGCTTCCCGGCCCGAACAAAATCTATGTCCACAACCCGAAGCTGGTGAAGGTGATGGGGCCGCTCGGCGCCTATTTCCGCACCGGCTATTCGCTCAGCGAGCGCGAGCGCGAGATCGCCGTCGTCATCGTCAACAGCAAATGGCATTCCGCCTATCCGACCAACGCCCACGAGCGCGCCGGCAAGGCCGCCGGGCTGCCGGCCGACAAGGTCGAGGCATTGCTCTCGGGACTGCCGACCTCGTTCGACGACAAGCGCGAGCAGGTGATCTACGAGATGGCGACCTGCCTCGCCAATTCGCGCTGGGTGTCGCAGGGGCTCTTCGACCGCGCCGTCGCGGCACTCGGCCATGAGGGCATCACCGACGTGATCACCCTGATCGGCTTTTACACCAGCGTGTCGATGACCCTCGCCTTTTACGACGTCCCGGCCGGCGCCGAGGGCCTCGCCCGCTAACCGGCGCCCATCCTCGCTATCGTCGTCCCCCGCCATTGCCCCTCTCCGCCCTGAGGGCGGAGAGGGGGATAATCTGAAATTCATCCTGGGGAAGGAAACCCGAAATGCCCGAAACGCCAACCTTTGGCCGTTACGCCGAGATCCCCTATGACCGGATGACGCCGGAACAGCAGGAGGGCTACCGCTCGCTGGTCGAGACCCGCGGCGCTGTCGGCGGGCCGAGCAAGATCTGGGTGCACAACCCCAAATTGGCGAAAGCCGCGGGGCCGCTCGGCGCCCATTTCCACCCCGGCCATTACTCGCTCAGCGAGCGCGAGCGCGAGATCGCGGTTATCATCATCAACAGCAAATGGCATTCCGCCTACCCGACCAACGCGCATGAGCGGCGCGGCAAGGAGGTCGGGCTGCTGGCCGCCAAGGTCGAGGCGCTGCTGTCGGGGCTGCCGGCCGCGTTCGACGACAAGCGCGAGCAGGTCGTCTACGAAATGGCGACGGCACTCGCCAATTCGCGCTGGATATCCAAGGGGCTCTACGACCGCGCGGTCGAGGCGCTGGGGCATGTCGGCATCACCGACGTGATCACCCTGATGGGCTATTACACCAGCGTGTCGATGACCCTCGCGTTTTACGACGTCCCCGCCGGCGCCCAAGGGATCGCGCGCTGAACAGGCCGGATGGATCAAAAAATATCGAGGAGCAAGACATTATGCTGATCGTCGACGCACAGGTTCACATCTGGTCGGCCGGGCCGCCGACCAACCAGGCGCATCGCCAGGTCAATTCGTATTCGGCAGAGGAATGCATCCGCGACATGGACGCGGCGGGCGTCAGCGCCTGTTTGCTGCACCCGCCGGGGTGGGACCCGAACTCGGGCAAGATCTCCGAGGAAGCGGCGGCCAAATATCCCAACCGCTTTGGCATTCTCGGCAATTTTCCGCTCGACAAGCCGGAAAGCCGGTCATTGATCGACGGCTGGAAGCAGCGGCCGGGGATGCTCGGCCTGCGCTACGCGTTCACCGCGCCGCACCAGGCCAATTGGATGACCGACGGTACGATGGATTGGCTGTGGCCGGCGGCCGAAAAGGCCGGGATCCCGATCGCGTTGATGGCCTCTAACTATTTGCCGCAGGTCGGCCGGATCGCCGAGCGCCACCCCGGCTTGAAGCTGTTGCTCGACCATTACGCGCGGGTGCGGGACGGCAAGGACGACGCCGCGCACGGCAACCAGCCGGCACTGCTGGCGCTGGCGAAATTCCCCAATGTCGCGGTCAAGGCCACCGGCGCGCCGGGCAATTCCTCGCAATCCTACCCCTATCGCAACATCCACAAATATACCCAGCAGATCGTCGAGGCCTTTGGGCCGGAGCGCACCTTCTGGGGCACCGACATCACCCGCATGCCGTGCTCGTGGAAAGAGTGCGTGACGATGTTCACCGAGGAAATGCCGTTCTTGAAGGGCCGCGACCTCGAACTGGTCATGGGCCGCGCACTGTGCGACTGGATCGGCTGGAACCTTCCGGGCTGATTTGCCCGTCCCGCTAACCCTCTTCTCGCGCGGAGAGAGGCAACCGCGCGACCCGCTAGGCCAACGCGGCTCTAGATCAGATCAGATGGCGATGGCGCTTTCGGATCGGTCATTGCGAGCGAAGCGAAGCAATCTCAGGTCGCAGAAGAGTTGTCCGCTCCCGATTGCTTCGTCGCTGCGCTCCTCGCAATGACATCACTGCAACTTGAGCGAAATCTGCCCTAGCTGCGGCCGTAGCTGTCCTCGAAGCGGACGATGTCGTCCTCGCCGAGATAGCTGCCGGACTGGACCTCGATCAGATGAAGCGGGATCTTGCCGGGGTTTTCGAGGCGATGCGGCGTGCCGAGCGGGATGTAGGTCGACTGGTCCTCGGTCAGCATCGTCTCCTCGTCGCCGCGGCGGATGCGGGCGGTTCCCTGAACCACGATCCAATGCTCGGCGCGATGGTGGTGCATCTGCAATGACAGCTTGCCGCCCGGTTTGACCGTGATGTGCTTGACCTGGACGCGGTGGCCGTTGTGCAGCGCGCGATAGGTGCCCCACGGGCGGTGCACGGTCGGCAACGCCTCGGCCTCCTCGCGGCCCTCGGCGAGGAGGCGAGCGACGAGACCGCGGACCTCCTGGGTGCGGTTGCGCGGCGCCAGCATCACGGCGTCGGCGGTGGCGACCACGACCAGATCCTCGATGCCGATCGCGGCGACGAGCCCGGCTTCTGAGCGCAGATAGCAATTGCGGGTGTCCTTGGCGACGACGTTGCCGGCGATCGCATTGCCGGCGCCGTCCTTGGCGCTGAGCTCCCATAGCGCGTCCCACGAGCCGACATCGCTCCACCCCATGCTAACGGGGACGACCGCCGCCCGCGCGGTGTTTTCCATGACCGCGTAATCGATCGAATCGGCGGGGCAGGCCTGGAATGCCGCCTTGCCGAGCCGAATAAAATCGGCGTCGCGGCTCGCCTCGGCCAACGCCCGGCGGCAGGCGGCGACGATGTCGGGCCGCATCCGGCCGAGTTCGTCGAGATAAAGCGCCGCCGGAAACAGGAAAATTCCGCCATTCCAGAAATGCTCGCCCGACGCGACAAACGACTGCGCCGTGTCGAGAGCCGGCTTCTCGACAAACTCGGCGACCCGGAAAACCTCTGCGGCGGCACTGATCGGGGCGCCGCGACGGATATAGCCATAGCCGGTCTCGGGGCGCTCGGGGGTGATGCCGAAGGTTACCAGCGCCCCGGCGCGGGCCGCGGCGGCGGCGCGGCCGATCGCCGCGGCAAATGCTCCTTCGTCGGCGATCATGTGGTCGGAGGGCAGCAGCAGCATCAGCGCGTCGGGCTCGCTTTCGGCGAGCGCCAGGGCGGCGACACAGGCCGCGGGCGCGGTGTTGCGGCCGACGGGTTCGAGCAGCAAGGCCCGCGACGGCGCCTCGATCTCGCGCAATTGCTCGGCGATGATAAAGCGGTGTTCTTCGTTGGCGACCAACAGCGGCGGGGCGAAGCGATCGTGATCGGCGACGCGGCGCACGGTCTGCTGCAACAGGCTGTCCGGGCCGAGCAGGCGCAGCAGCTGCTTGGGATAAAGCGTGCGCGACATCGGCCACAGCCGGGTGCCCGAGCCGCCGGACAAAATAACCGGATGAATCATGCTGTGTTTCCTTCCGCGCCGGCGCCGCCGGCCGACTGCATTCGGTGAAAATACCGATTTCCGCAGCGTGCGGAAATGCGCCGATAATGCGCCGCCGTCGCCAACAAATCGTCAAATCGGCGGAGCACGCGCGCGGCCGCCGTGTTGACTCGTGACAAGCCCCGATATGGAGGTTCCAATGACCGAAGCGAAAGGCCGGCAGCAGGGCGCCGCCGCGGAAACAAAAAGTGCTGCCGAGACGCTGATTCGCAACACCGATATCGAAGCCCGGCAGATGACCGAGCGGCTGGCCGAGCAGGCGCGCGACAGCATCGGCCGGGCGAGCGCGGCCTCCGCCGCTACCGCCTCCGCCGCGATGCGCACCGGCTCCTCGCTCGCCGAAGGGGTCCAGGAGATCACCAGCGCGTGGGCGCATTATGCCGAGGACGTCATGCGCCAGACCTCGGAGGCGAGCCGCGCACTGATCGGCTGTCGTAGCTTGGCCGAGATGATCGAAGTGCAGTCGCGGCTGGTGCGCGGCAACCTGCAGGCCTTTCTCGATCAGAGCACAAAGATTGCCGAGATCGCCGGGCATATGGCGACGCGTCCGTTCGAGGCGCTGACCCGAGCGGGCGACAGCCGGCCGCCGCGCTAGCCGCGGCCAAAATATCGTCCCGTCCCCGCGCTTCCTGCTTTCACCGGCAGATATCGCACGGTAGACCGTTGGCCGTGGGTGCGGCGGCGACAGCGGGGTGGCGATGATCGAGCTTTACACTTGGCCGACGCCAAACGGGCACAAGGCCGCGATCATGCTCGAGGAGACCGGGCTCGATTATCGGGTCCACCCGGTCGACATCGCCAATGGCGAGCAATTCGCCGCCGATTACGAGACGATCAACCCCAACGGCAAGATCCCGACGATCGTCGATCAGGATGGGCCGGGCGGCGGCCCCTTCACGGTGTTCGAATCGGGCGCGATCCTGATATATCTCGCGGAAAAGACCGGGCATTTTCTGTCCGGCGACCCGCGCCGGCGGTCGCAGGCGCTCCAGTGGCTGATGTTCCAGGTCGGCGGGATCGGGCCGATGTTCGGGCAGGCGCAGCATTTTCGCCGCTTTGCGCCGCAGCCCTTGCCCTATGCGATCGAGCGTTATTCGACCGAGGCGGCGCGGCTCTACCGCGTCCTCGACAAGCGCCTCGCCGCAAGCGAATTCCTGGCAGAGGGCGAATATTCGATCGCCGACATCGCCAGCTACCCCTGGGTGTCGCGGCACGAATGGCAAGGCGTGTCGCTCGCGGATTACCCGAATGTGCGCCGTTGGGTCGAGACAGTCGGGCAGCGCGCCGCGGTCCAGCGCGGCATGCAGGTACCCCGCGTTTAGCCTAAAGCGCCGGCAGCAGCCAGACGAGCCAGGTCGCGAGCGCCAGAAAGGGTCCAAACGGCAACGCCGAAGTCGCGCTGAGGCGAACGCCGGCAAGGCGCGCGCCGGCGGCGGCAACGAGCCCCGCCAGCGCCGCGATCAGGACGACTTGCGGCAGGCCGCTCGCGCCCACCCAGGCTCCCGCCGCCGCCAAAAGCTTGGCGTCGCCTTCGCCAAGCCCGTCGCGCCCGCGAAATTTGCGGTAAAGAAGAGCGACGAGGCGCAGTGCCAGATAGCCGATTACGGCGCCGAGCGCGCGGTCGGTCAACCCGCCGGGGTCGAACGCGAGTGCGGCGCCGAGGCCGGCGATGACGAGCGGCAACGTCAGCGCGTCGGGCAACAGCCAGTGTCGCGCGTCGATCCAGCCGAGAGCGAGCAGCCACCAGCCGAGGGCGCAGTCGAGCCAGATGTCCGTCCCGCTGTCGACGATCGCGGCGATGATCGCGATCGCGAGTGCCGCAAGTTCGACCCCCGGGTAGAACCAGCCGAGCCGCACCTTGCAGAACCGGCAGCGGCCGCGCCCTGCGAGCCAGCTGAAGAGCGGCACGAGGTCGCGGACGCCGAGCACCGCCCCGCAATCCTCGCAGCGCGACCTTTCCCAGGCGATCGGCCTGCCCTCGGGCAGACGGCGGACCACCACCCCGAGAAAGCTCCCGACAAACGGCGAGACCAGCACGGCAAGCCACCCGGCAGTGTCGGTACCGGTCGCCCGGCCGAACCACTCCGCATCCAACATGCGCTCCCGCTCCCGGCGTCAATCGTTTATTGTGCTAGCTGGCGATTATTGTATTGCCTGGGTGATCCTCATCAGCGCCCGACCCCGAGGATAGATGCCGTCATGACGTTCGAGCCCGTCGCCTCACCGACCGCGCAGGATGCCGCCGAGGCGCTGGCCCGGCTTGGTCCGGCGCTGATCGACAGCGGCGCCCTCGACCAGCGGACGCTGGAACGGGCGCGCCGCGTCGCCGCCGAGACCGGCGGCCGGCTCGACCGGGTGCTGACGCAACTCGGTCTGATCAGCGAGCGCGGGCTCGCCGAGGCGCTGGCGCAGCTGGTCGCAGCACCGCTGGTGGCGCCGGCAGACTACCCCGACGAGGCCCTGTTCGTCGATCGGCTGCGGCCCAAATTCCTGCGCAAGGTGCACTCGCTGCCAATCGCCGAGAGTGCCGAGCGGGCGGTGCTGGCGATGGTCGATCCGCTCGACGTGTTCACCCGCAACGCGGTGTCGGCAGCGATCGGCCGGCCGGTCGCGGTCGCGGTCGCGGTGCCGATCGAACTCGAAGCGGCACTCGACCGGCTTTATTCGGAGCCGGTCGCGGAAGGCGACGGCGAGGCCATGCTCGACGAGGTCGTCGCCGACGACGAACCCGCCGAGGAGGATGCCGAGCGGCTCAAGGACCTCGCCAGCGAGGCGCCGGTGATCCGCCTCGTCAACCAGATGATCGCGCGCGCCGTCGAAACCCATGCCTCCGACGTGCATCTCGAGCCGTTCCCCGACCGGTTACGGGTGCGCTACCGCTATGACGGCGTGCTGCATGAGGTCGAGCCGCCGCCGGCGCGTCTTCAGGCCGCGGTCATCTCGCGCGTCAAGATCATGGCGCGGCTGGACATCGCCGAGCGCCGGCTGCCGCAGGACGGCCGCATCAAATTGACGGTGCGCGGTCATGAGATCGATTTTCGCGTGTCGACGGTGCCGGCGCTCTACGGCGAGAAGGTGGTGCTGCGCGTGCTCGACCGCACCGCCGTCGATTTCGACTACGAAAAGCTGGGCTTGCCCGCGGATGTCCGGGCCGGCCTCGAACGGGCATTGGAATTGCCGAACGGCATGGTGCTGGTCACCGGCCCGACCGGTAGCGGCAAGACGACGACGCTCTACACCGGCCTGACGAGGCTGAACACGACCGCCCGCAATGTCGTCACCGTCGAGGACCCGATCGAATACCAGCTGACCGGCATCAACCAGATCCAGGTCAGGCCGCAAATCGGCCTCAATTTCGCGAGCCTATTGCGGTCGATCCTGCGCCAGGATCCGGATGTCATCATGATCGGCGAGATCCGCGACCTCGAAACCGTGCAGATTGCGGTGCAGGCGGCGCTGACCGGCCATCTCGTGCTGTCGACGGTGCACACCAACTCGGCCGCGGCGACGATGACCCGGCTGCGCGACATGGGTCTCGAAGACTATCTGATGACCGCCACGGTGAAGGCGGTGTTGGCGCAGCGGCTGGTTCGCCGCCTGTGCCGCAAATGCCGGGTGCCGGAAGAAGCGCCGGCGGCGCTGCGCGAGCGCTTTGGCCTCGACCGGTTCGCGGGCGCCGGCCCAATCACGGTCTACCACGCGAAAGGCTGCCCGGATTGCCGCGGCACCGGTTTTCGCGGTCGCCGGGCGATCGCCGAGTTGCTGGTGCCGAGCCGGGCGACCGACCGGTTGATCTTCGACGGCGCCGACGACACCGCGATCGAGCGCGCCGCTGTCGAAAACGGCATGCGCCCGATCTTCGACAGCGGGCTCTTGGCCGTGCTCGAGGGCGACACGACGATCGAGGAGGTCGTTCGCTGCATTCGTTCCGAGGCATAGGGGTTGGAGCGATGGTGAATCCGAGCCCCGGAGGCTTCCCCACATGATCGGCCGGGTCGAGAACTAGGATGCCGTCTTTCCGCTGGTCGGCGATCAATGGCGGCGGCGAGGTCGTTCACGGCGTCATGGACGCGCCCGACCGGGCTTGGGTCGTCGATCGCCTGCAGCGCCAGGGGCAGACCGTGCTGCGCGCCGACCCGGCCGACCGCCGCCGCGGCCTCGGCGATTTGCTACAGCTCGAAATCGGCGGCGCCCGCGGGCTCGACAAGAATGCGCTGAACGAGGTCACCCGGGAATTGGCGATCATGCTGGCCGCCGGGCAGGATCTCGACCGCGCATTGCGCTTTGTCGTCGACAACACGCGCAGCGCTCGGGCGCGCGCGATCCTCGGCCGGGTCCGCGACAAGGTGCGCTCGGGGAGCTCGCTGGCGGCGGCACTCGCCAGCGAGCCGCGCAGTTTTTCAAAGCTTTACATTGGGATGGTGCGCGCCGGCGAGGCGGGCGGAACCCTGCCCGCCACCCTCGACCGCCTTTCGGCGTTGCTCGAACGCGAGCGCAGCCTGACCGCCAGCCTGCGGTCGTCGATGATTTACCCGGCGCTGCTCGTTGTCGCCGCGATCGGCTCGATATTCCTGCTGCTCGATTACGTGCTGCCGCAATTCACCCCGATCTTCGAGCAATCGGGGGCGCAGCTGCCGACCGCCACCCGGGTGCTGATGACCGTGGGGGCGGTGGTCGGCGCCGCGACGCCGTGGCTGCTGGCGGCGACGGTGGTGGCAGCGGGGGTTGGGCGTCACCTGCTGACCTTGCCGGCCTATCGCATCCGCTTCGACCGGCTGCTGCTGCGGCTGCCGGTTGCCGGGAGCCTGATGCGCGAGACCCTGGCGGCGCGGCTGACGCGCACCCTCGGCAATTTGCTCGAAAACGGGGTGGCGCTGATCCCAGCGCTCGGCATCGCCAAGGAGGCGCTCGGCAACCTCGCCGCCGCCGAAGCGGTCGACGCCGCGGCGGCGAAGGCCAAAGGCGGCGCCGGCTTGTCGCGGCCGCTCGCCGCCGCCGGGATTTTCCCGGCCCGCACCATCCACCTCTTGCAGCTTGGCGAGGAGGCAGCGCAGCTCGCGGCGATGTCGCTGAAGGCGGCCGACATCCACGAAGAGCAGGCTCGGCTGATGATGCAGCGGCTGGTGGCGCTGGCGGTGCCGCTGATCACGATCGCGATGGGCCTGATCGTCGCCGGCATCATCAGCGCGTTGTTGACGGCGATGCTGAGCCTCAATGACCTCGCGAACTGAGCCGGGAACGGCGCCGCGACCGCCACCGCCACAGACGCTGCCGGGCGCAGACAAGCCCGGCGGCTTCAGCCTGATCGAGCTGGTGGTCGTCCTGGCCGTCATGGGTTTCATCTTGGCCTTGGTCGTCGGCTATCGCGCGCCGTGGAGCAGCGGGCTGAACCTCCAGGCGACCGCCGCCGAGCTCGCCTCCGGTCTTCGTCTCGCGCGCTCGCAGGCAATCGCCGACAACCATCCGGTCGCCTTTGCGCTCGATCTCGCCGGTCGTCGCTATCGGGTTGGCGGCGATCCGCCGCGCAGCCTGCCGCCACAGCTGGCGATCGGGCTGCTGACGGTCAACGGCCAACAGCGCAGCCCCACCTTCGGCGACATCCGTTTTAATCCGGACGGCAGCTCGACCGGCGGGCGGATCACGCTTGCCGATGGCGGCCGGCGCGTGGCCGTCGGCGTCGACTGGCTGACCGGCCGGGTGACGGTCGCCGATGTCCGGTAGGCGCGCGGCGGCCGAGGCGGGCTTCACGCTGCTCGAAGTCGTCGTGGCGGTCGCCATCGCCGGGCTGGCGCTGGTTGGGCTGTTCCAGGCCGGGAGCGGCGGATTGTTTGCGGTCGACACCGCGGCGCGCGCCGAGGAGGCGCTGCAGCGCGCCCAGTCGCACCTCGCCGCGGTCGGGCGCGACGCCGCGCTGGTCGAAGGCGAGTCGAGCGGGGACGACGGCGGCGGCTACCATTGGCGGCTGCAGGTCCAGCCGGCGGCGCAACGGCAGGGGGTCGCGGCGGACGGGGTCACCCCGCAAAACGCCACGCTGTACTCGGTTCTGGTCTCGATCTCTTGGCAGTCGCGCGGGCACGAGCGCGCCGTCACGCTGCAGACCCTGCGTCTCGGCGCCGGCAGCGCCGGAGGCTGACCTGGCCCGCCCCGCCGCGTATTCCCGGCAGAGCGGGTTCACCCTGCTCGAAATCCTGGTCGTCGTCATCGTCATGGGGCTGCTGATGGTCGGGCTCACCGAGGGGGTGCGCGCCGGTGTGGCGCTGTGGGGCGCCCAGCAGCGCCGCGTCGGCGAGACGGCTGAACTCGACGCCGGCGCGCGGGTTTTGCGCATGTTGCTTACCGGCATCTCGGTGCCTCCGTCGAGCACACTCGGCGGGACCAGCTCCGACACCAGTTTCACCGGCTCTGCCGACCAGCTGAAGTTTGTCGGCGAGCTGCCCACCGGTCTTGGGACGACCCAGCGCGCCGACATCTCGATCGCGCTCCGTAAAAGCGATCTGATGCTGTCCTGGACGCCGCACCTGCACGCAGTCATGCTGGGGCCGCCGCCGTCGCCCGGCAAAACCGAATTGATCGGCGGCGTTGCGCGTCTCGAAATCGCCTATTGGGGCTCGACCGCGCCCGACCAGGCGGCGGCGTGGCAGACGCAGTGGGACGGGCCGGCACCGCCAGGACTGATCCGCATTCGCCTGATCTTTGCCAAAAGCGACCGGCGCCGGTGGCCGGACTTGATCGCGGCCCCAGTGCTGTGAGCGAAATCGCCGATTCGCCAAACCGCGAAACCGGCGTCTGTGTCGCACCGGGCAGCCATTCTCCTTTTGCGATAGTTAATGGGTCTGACGGCATCCTTGCCGCGCAATTTGCGGTTGCGCCGAGTTGAACTCGCAGCGCTTGGCCGCGCGCACGCCTTGTTCGGGCCACATTCCGAAACTTTTTTGACCCGGTCGAGGCCGATGCCGCGTCGGCCTTTCCCGCGCGCGCCCCGCTCTATAGCATGGCGGCGCGGCGGCTAAAGGGTTCGAGTCGGCTCGGTTCCGGGTCATGGTGCGCGACTTTCTAAGTTGGTGGTTCGGCCAGCTGGCGGATCTGCTGCCCCAGCGCTTGCGCCGGTCCGGTCCGACGGCTGCCGACGCCACGGTGATCACACCGATCGGCGCCTTTGGGCAGGCGATCGCGGCGGTCGCGGTCAGCCTGCGCCGAAACGGCAAGGAAAGCCCCCTCGGTCAATTCGCCCTTGGCACCTCAGGCCTGGCCGAAGTCCCTCGCTCGCCCGGCAAACCGGCGGTGCTGCGCCTTGGCGAGGCGGATGTGCTGGGCAAAACCGTGATCCTGCCGCTCGCTGCTGAACGCGAGCTCGCTCAGGCGCTGCTCTTCGAAATGGACCGCGAGACGCCGTTCAAACCCGATGAGCTCTACTGGAACCACCGCGTCGAGGCGGCAGACCGGCAGACCGGGCGCCTGCAGGTGCGCTTGGTGTTGGCGCCAAAGGCCCACCTTGCCTCGCTGCTCGAGCCGCTCGGTCAAGCCGGCGTCGCCCCGGTGCGGGCCGAGATCGCCGACGGCCCCGACGCGGGGTTTTGGCTGCCGCTCGACGGCGACGGCCATGCCGTCGATCGCGGTCGCAGCGTGCTGGTCAAACCGCTCGCGTTGTGCTGTGCGCTGCTGGCGCTGGCGTCGATCGTGACGCCGTTTGTGCGCCAGTCGGCGGCGACGTCGAGGCTCGACCAGTCGCTCGCAACCGGTCGCGCCGCCGCCACCGAGGCTGACCGGCTGCACGCCGAGATCGCTCGCCTGGCCGGCAGCGCCGACCTTGTCGAGAAGGAGCGCCAACAGGTTGGCCAGCCGCTCGCCGTCCTCGCCGCGGCAACGCGGGTGCTGCCCGACGACACTTACGTTACCGAGTTGCAGCTGCAACAGCGCAAGTTGACGGTGAGCGGCCGCTCGGCCGCCGCCGCTCGATTGATCGGCCCGATGGCGGCCGACAACGAGTTCCATAATCCCGCCTTTGCCGCCCCTGTGACGCGAATAGAAGCGCTTCGGCAGGAAATCTTCACGATTGACGCGGAGGTTGCGCCGTAGCCTCGATCGCCACATTGCCGACCGGCCGGCGCGGCCAGGGGCTGGCGGTGGGCCTGCTGCTCCTGGTGCTGGGAAGCCTGTATTTCCTGGCCGTAGCGCCGCTTGTCGAGCTTTACCAGCAAGGCGAGGCGCGACTGGAGGACGGCCGCATGCTGCTGCCCCGATTGCAGGCGGTCGCCGCCGGGTTGCCGGCGTTGCGCGCGCGGGTCGCCGAGCTGCGAGCGGCGGCGCGGACCCGCAAGGTCACCCTCGACGGCGCCAGCGACGCGATCGCCTCCGCCAATCTGCAGAGCCGGATCGAAGGCTTCGCTTCCTCGGTCGGAGCCACGATCGGCAGCACCGAGAGCCTGCCGGTCGAGACCCACGACGGCTACCGCCGCATCGGGCTGCGTATTGCCCTAAACGGCCCCTATGAAACGCTGGTGGGGCTGCTCACCAAGCTGGAGGAGGCGACACCGCCGCTGGTCGTCGACAATTTGCAAGTCCATGGCGTGCTGCGGCGCCCGGGATTGCCGCAGACCGGAGGGGGCGACATCGGTCTCGATGCGGGGATCGACGTCTACGGGTTCCGCAGCGACGACAAAGCGGCCGCTGCCTCGCCATGATCGAGCGGCTGCCGCTGATCGTGCTGCTCGCCGGCTGCGCCTTGTTCGCTGGCGTTTTTGCCGCCGAGATGGCTGCGGCCCCCCCTCCCGACGCCGAAATCGCGAGCGTGGCGCCGCCGCGGATGCCGACACCGCTGCCCGCGGCTCGCCCGTCAGCCAGCGGTCAGTACGATGTGCTGGTGGCGACGATCCTCGCCCGGCCTCTGTTCAGCACCACGCGGCGTCCTCCTCAGCATAGCGACGGCCCGGCGGCAGACTCCAACCTCGACGACGCCCGCTTGGCCGGGATCGTCACCGAGCCCGGCCACCGCTTCGCCATCTTTGCCCCGACCGGCGCCAAGCCGCTGATCGTCAGCGAGGGCGATACCGTGAGCGGGTGGCGGGTCGAAAGCATTACCGCGCGCGAAGTTTCGCTCACCGGCCCCGGCGGAACCAAGACGCTGGAGCCCAAGATCGATCCTAATCTCGCTCCGCCCGCCCCTCCGCCGATGGCTGCGGCAACGCCTCCCGCCGTTCCGCCGATCAACCCCGCGGTGGTGCGGCCTGGATTTCCGCCACCCATGTTCAACCGGCCGCCGCTGCGGCCGGGTCAGCTGCGGGAGCGGCGATGAGGCGGCGTTGGCTCGTGGCGCGGCGCTGCTTTGCGACGGTGGTGGCGCTCATGATCCTCGGCTCCTGCCAGCAGCCGCAGCCGGGCCTGGTCCCGCTCGAGCAGCCGAGCGCGTTGCAACCGGCGGCACCGCGAATCAGCGGCCCGATCCCGACCAACCGATCCCAGGAGCGGTCGTTCGAAGACCGTCGAGCGCCAGCCATGGCTGGTGCCGCAGGCTCGTCGCCGTTGCCGCCGCCCGGTATTGCCGCCGGCGAGGGCGGCGACGTCACGTTGAATTTTGTCGACGCCGACATCCGCGAAATCGTGCGCGCGGTGCTCGGCACGACGTTAAAGGTCGACTACACCATCGATCCTGCGGTGCACGGTACCGGCTCGATCGAAACGCCGTCCCCGCTGCCGCGGTCGGCCCTGCTCGGGACGCTCGAAGCGCTGCTCAACCAGAACGGCGCGACGATGGTGGAGAGGAACGGCATCTACGACATCGTGCCGATCACGGCGGCGGCGGTGAGCAACCTCGCCGCCGGGCGCGGGGTGATCGGCGCCGGTGCCGAGGTCGTCCCGCTGCGCTACGCCGCGGCCAAGGACCTCGCCAAAATACTGGAGCCCTATGTCGGACAGGGCGGCAAGATCGCCGCCGACAGCGCCGGCAACGCGTTGCTGGTCAGCGGCGACGCCGCGGTGCGGCAGACTTTGGTCGGGCTGATCCGCGCTTTCGACATCGATATCCTGGCCGGTCGCTCCTATGCCCTCTTTCCGGTCGGCGACGCCGACCCGGCCAAGCTTGCGGGCGAACTCGAAAAGGTGCTGCAGGCGCAGAGCGACGGCGCCCTCGGCGGCATCGTCCAAGTGCTGCCGATGGAGCGGGTCAACGCGGTTCTGGTCGTCTCGGCGCAGCCGCGGTTTCTCGATGCCGCCGACCGGTTCTTTCGCCTGGCCCAGCGGGTTGAGGATGCGACCGCGCGCACCTGGCACGTCTATTACGTGCAGAATGGGCAGAGTTCCGATCTCGAGGGCCTGCTGCAGCGCGCCTTTACTCCGGGCAATGTCTCGGCCACTCCGCCGCCGCCCGGCAGCACCGCCCCCGGCGCGACACCGGCGGCTCTGGGATTCGGCAATGCCGCCGGCGGTACATCCGGCGTCGGGGGCGCGGCAGGCGGTATCACCTCGACCGGCACCAGCGGCACGAGCGGCAGCACCGGTGGAACGCCGGGCGGATTGGGTTCGGGCCTGACCTCCGGGACCGCGACGAGCGCCTCGGCGGAGACCCCGGCGACCGAACCGCTCTCGACCGAGACCGGCGGCGGCGGCGGCAACGCCAACGTCAACCGGATCCGCATCATCGCCAACCGCACCAACAACGCATTGCTGATTTATGCGACACCGGCCGAATATACGGTCATCGAAGGAATGCTGCACAAGGTCGACATCGTTCCGCTGCAAGTTCTGATTGAGGCAACGATTGCCGAGGTCGATCTGAACGACCAATTGCAGTACGGCACGCAATTCTTCTTCAAAACCGACCATGTCGCGGAGACTCTGGGCGCATCGAACTTAAATACCACTTTGCCGTCGATCCCAGGGATCAGCGGGCTCACCTTTCCGTCGAGTTCGCCTTATTTCATCCTGAGCAAGGGGCCCAATTTTGCGCTTGCGGCACTCGCCCAGATAACCAAGGTCAAAATTCTGTCGGCCCCTGAGATCACGGTGCTCGACAACCAGGCGGCCCGGTTGCAGGTGGGCCAACAGGTCCCGGTGTTGACCGGGCAGGCGACCAGCACGCTGGCGGCGGGTGCGCCGGTCGTCAACAGCGTCGATTATCACGAGACCGGCGTCATCATGCAGGTGACGCCGCGGGTCAACACCGGCGGTCTGGTCTCTCTCGATATCGCTCAGGAAGTCAGTTCGGTAGCCTCGGCGGCGACCAATACGGTCACCGGCTCGCCGACTTTCGATGATCAGGTGTTTCGCACCCGCGTCGCGGTGCAGGACGGACAAACCGTGGGCATGGCGGGTTTGATCACAGACAATGTGTCGCAGGGCAATACCGGGCTGCCGATCCTCAAGGACATCCCGCTGTTGGGAACGCTGTTCTCGACCCAGTCCAATTCCCGGATGCGTTCGGAGCTGCTGGTTCTGATCACGCCGCATGTCATCCACGACCAGCGCGACGCCCGCGATCTGACCGAGGATTTGCGCAGCCAGCTGATCAATGCCGGGCTCGTTCCGCAGGAGGTTCAGCACCAGGGCGCTAGCGGCTCCGCCAACCCGAACGGATTTTAACCGATGCGGCGTGCGCCGCCGCCACCCGCCTTGCCGCCAACCGCCTTGCCGCCGCCCACCGCCTTGTCGCGCCGCAACCGCGGTTTCGCGCTGCTGATCGTGCTGTGGACCCTGGTGCTGGTCGCCTTTCTCGTGCTCCATATGACGGCGAGCGGGCGTACCGAGATCCGCATCGCCGACAATCTCGTCGCCAATGCGGTCGCCGCCGCCGCCGCGGATGGCGCCATCGCCGAGGCGATCTTCAATCTGTCGGACCCGCGCCCGGAGCAGCGCTGGCCGCTCGACGGGCCGCCGCGCATTTTGGCCGTCGGCGAATGCCGCGTCGTCGTGCGGCTCGAAGACGAGGCCTCGCGGATCAACCCGAACCTCGCCGCGCCAGAGTTGATGGCGGCGCTGCTGCAAGTCCTCGGCAGCGATCCCAATGCGGCCCAGCACATCGCCGCGGCAATCGCCGACTGGGTCGGCTCTTCGGCGACGCCCCAGACGGTCGACGCGCTGCAAGCGGAATATCGTGCTGCCGGCCTCGATTACGGACCGCCCGGGGCGCCGCTCGAAACCATGGACGAACTCGGCCGCGTGCTCGGGGTGACGCCGACGCTATACGCTGCGCTGAAGCCGCATCTGACGCTGTATGGGCCGGCCGAGCCGAAACCCGGCATCGATCCGATCGTGACCGCCGCGCTGGGGCAACTGCCGCAACTTGGCGGGAGTGCGCCGCCGCCAGCGCCGACACCGCAGGACACGCTAACCGTCAGGATCATCGCCGCCGCTGTCGGGCCGGGCAACGCCCATGTCACGCGCGCCGCCGTGGTCCAGATCGGATCGTCCCTGCCGCAGGGTTATGCGGTGCTGGTCTGGGGCCCCGCGGTCGACTGAGAGCCAAAGCGGCAGCCCGTTACTCGTTGTCGATTTCCGCATCCGAGCCGGTGCCGCCCGGCTTGCCGGTCGGGCCCAGGGAGTACAGATCGTAGTCGTGTCCCGGCCGCTGGCTCGGCATGCGGTAGAGAAACGGGTGGCCCCACGGGTCTTCCGGGGCCTTGTCGCCCTTCAGGTAAGGCCCGCTCCAATGCTCGACCCCGTCCGGGCGCACCACCAGCGCCTCCAATCCCTGTTCGGTCGTCGGATAGGTGCCGACATCGAGCTTGTAGATGTCGAGCACGCTCGCCAGGCGCTCGATCGACTGGTGGGCGATTTTTTCCTTGGCGGAGCCGAGCTGGCGCAATGCCGCGGGCGCCACCAGGCCGATCAACAGCCCAAGGATGGCGAGGACGACCAAGAGTTCGAGCAGGGTGAAGCCCTGCTGCCGGCGTCCGCGGCCGCAAGCGCTGTCGAACCGGCCCGTTGAAGAGGCTTCGAGTTTGCGCAAGACACCAACTCTTTGAGCGAACGACATCGCAAACCTAGGGCGAAAAATGGGCAGCTTCGTGGCGCGATGCTTAAAATACGCTGAGTCCCCGGATATGCCCGCCACCACCCTGGTCAAATCCTGCCGGGATCCGACCCCGCCTTCAGGCCGAGCGCCGCCGCCGAATGGCGCGATCGCCAGCGCGGCGGCTATCCTGCTGTTCTACACGAAATTTTTCCGAGGCCTACCCCGGCGCCGACGCGAGCAGCGCGCCGGCGGCGCGGGCGAAGGCGGCGGCGAGCTGGCTGTCTTGCAGGAGTTCGCCGGGCGCGCAATCGAACATCGCACAGATCGCCGCGAGATCGGCGAAGTGGATATGGCGGGCGCCGGTCTCGATGCGGTGATAGGTCAGTCGCGGCATGCCGAGCAGCTGTGCGGTGGCTTCCTGGGTCAGCCCCAGGGCGCGCCGTCGCCGACGCAACACGGCGCGAATGCAGGATTGGGGATCGTCGCCGTATCGCATGGCCGCCGCCTCCGGTCGTACGCTGAACAATCGTGCGCCGAGCGCCGCGGCCGATCGGTAGGATCTCGATCGCGGCCCCGCCGCCTGCGCCCGTCCCGAAATCGCCATATGCTGTCCTCCTGCTTAGGAACAAAACATAAACACATACCGGCAACAATGTCAATTGCGAAATCCGATTTAAGCAACGCAGCGCCAACCTTGACGGCTGGCCGACGAAAAACCGACGATGTCCGCTGTCGCCGCCCGTCGGCTGGAGCCCGAGATGGATTTTTCGCTGCCCGACGACCTCCTTGAATTGCAGGAACGCACCCGCCGCCTGGTGCGCGAGGAGGTCATCCCCTACGAGGCCGACCCGCGCCAGACGCCGCACGGCCCGGCTCCGGAACTGCGCCGCGAGCTGGTGGCGCTCGGCCGCCGCGCCGGGCTGTCGTCGCCGCATGTCGGGCGTGAATGGGGCGGGCTCGGGCTCGATCACCGCGGTAAGGCGGTGGTGTTCGAGGAGGCGGGCTATTCGCCGCTGGGGCCGGTGGCGCTCAACTGCTTCGCCCCCGACGAGGCCAATATGCACCTCTTGGAGCAAGTCGCCGACGAGCGCCAAAAGGAGCGCTGGCTGCGGCCGTTGGCGGCGGGCGAGATACGTTCGTGCTTTATGATGACCGAGCCGGCCCCCGGCGCCGGGTCCGACCCCTCAATGCTGAAGACGACCGCGCGCCGCGCCGCGGACGGCAACCGCGGCGAGTTTGTCATCGACGGCGCGAAATGGCTGATCACCGGCGCCGTTGGTGCGGAAGTCGCAATCATCATGGCGAAAAACGACAATGACGAAAGCGGCCCCGCCGGCGCCACGATGTTCTTGGCGCCGATGGACGCCCCGGGGATCGTCGTCGAGCGGGTGCTCGACACCCTGGACCAGTACATGTCGGGCGGCCACGCGGTGATCCGGCTCGACGGGGTGCGGGTGCCGGAGAGTGCGGTCCTCGGCCGGGTCGGCGAGGGCTTTCGCTATGCCCAGGTACGGCTCGCCCCGGCGCGCCTCACGCATTGCATGCGCTGGCTCGGGGCTGCCCGCCGCGCCCACGACATCGCCACCGATTATGCCCGCCGCCGCACCGCCTTTGGCAAGCCGTTGGGCGAGCACGAGGGGGTGGGCTTTATGCTCGCCGACAACGAGATGGACCTGCATACCAGCCGGCTGGTGATCTGGCACGCCGCCTGGCTGCTCGACCAGGGCCGCCGCGGCGGCCACGAATCGAGCATGGCCAAGGTCATCTGCTCAGAGGCGATCTGGCGCGTCGTCGACCGCAGCGTCCAGGTCCTGGGCGGGCTCGGCATTACCGACGACACGATCGTCGCCCGCCTCTTCCGCGAGGTCCGCCCGTTTCGCATCTATGACGGCCCCAGCGAAGTCCACCGCTGGTCGATCGCCCGCCGCATCCTGCGCGCCGGTGCCGGGGTGGGCGATTAGTGGTGCGAATTCGACGCTTGGCGCCCCATCCTTTTTCCGTCATGCCCGCGAAAGCGGGCACCCAGGGCCAGCGCTTCGGCCTTGACCCTCTGTTGAGCCAAGGGCAGGCCCTGGACCCCCGCTTTCGCGGGGGCGACGAGGGGAGAAAATGGGAACCATCCGTCTGGCTCAACACCAGGCGGTCAGCCGGTTGGTCTAAATTGATCTATGCCGATTTGAAATCGAACTGCAGCTCGATCTCGTCGGTCGGCTTGCAGGCGATCGTGTGCTCGACCCCCGCGATCTTCACGCGAATGCAACCGCCGCCGCCGCCGTTGGTGCCCTGTGCATGGTCCGCGTGAGGCAATTCGAGCGATAGGCGAATTTTATTGCTGGGATTTTCAGCCAGCGGGCCGATGGCGTGCGTGTGCTTTACGTCCCCGATGCTGACGGTGATGCAGCCGCCTCCACCGCCGTTACGACTTGCGTTCATTTGATTTTCTCCCTGAGATTCGTAACCCGCAGACAAAGCCTCCCGCTGTTTCAGGAGGGGATCGCTACCCCTTTCCTTAAGGCGGTGGCGGCGGAGGGGTCGGCAAAAACTTCGCTTCGTAGAGACCCAAGTGGAAATCGCAGAGATCGAGATTCGGGTTTGCTAGGTCTCTTTCGTACATATCCACGATTTGCGGAGTAAAGTCAGGAAATTGACGCCTGAAATCCATCAACTCATTGGTCGCGTCCTGCCCGTTACGAGCGTAGGCGCTGACCAAATACAAACGGTTGAACCAAAGGTTATCTCTTAGCCTACGCGATTCCTCTAGGGCGGTAATCGCGCTACCGTAATCCTTTTTGAAGAAATATGCCCTCCCCCGAACCCAATAAAATACGCCGTTTGAGGAGTTTAAGCCGATGGCTGTAGACGCGCGGTCAAGAGCTGTGTCGAAGTTCGCAAAAGTATTTCCGGGTCCAAGATTGACCCATTCGTTCCCTTCCTGAGCGAACGCAGAACCCCACCTGGGGTAGCGCGCGGTCAAATCGGCAAACGTTTTTTGCGCTTCGAGAAATTTGCCTTGCGCCCGCAAAATGAAAGCTTTCGCGTAATGGGCCGCGTCGAGAGTGTTAGCGATAGCGAGAGCCTGCTGCACCCTCTGTTCGGCTTCTAGCAGGAGCTGTCTTCCTCCATTAATGTCGTTCTCTGCTTCGTTCCACCGATTCAGGTAATCGGATACTAAAAACCATGCTAATTTGCTCAACTCATAAGCGTCCGGTACAATTGCAACAGATGTCTCAGCCACTTGGCGTAACTGCTTGGTTAAATCCGGTGTCGGCTCGAATTTTGCTAAAGTTAGCATTTTGGCCCGTCCCTGTATGGAGCGTTGTGTTGCCAGCCACATTATCGCTGTGGGGCTGGGCTTTAGAGATGCTTAATATCTGATAACGGTCGCTCGCGCAATAGCGAAGTGTTGGCGGCCAGATGGCACGTCAGAGTTGCAGACAAAGTCAATCTACTCGTTAGCATAGTGCCGGACCAGTTGCTTATCAACCGTCGGCTTTTCTCTTCTGGGAGAGGAATTTAGTGCTGCCGGTTCATTGATGTTTAGCCATTCCCGCTGTTTCGAGGCCGTCGTGGAGCTTCGCTAAGCCCGCGGCGACAACCGGGTTGTTGTTGGGGATATCCTGTTCATGGGATATTACCCGTGCCAGCGTATAGTTGTGAAAACGATTATTGAACTCGCTCAGGGCTTTACGCGCGTCGGCGGTATGGTCCGAAAGAGCATAGGCGGCAACCAGGTATAGTCGATTATACCACAGATTGGGTCTTGCTTCGACCGATCTCTGCAGCCAGTCGATCGCATCGCCGTAATCCCCTGCGAAAAAATTGGCGCGGCCGATGATCCAATAGAACACGCCAATCGACGGATCGAGCGGGCTCAATTCGATGGCTCTCATTACCAGCGGCGGGGCTTCGGTGGGTCGGCCGACATTGATCAGTTCGTTGGCCTTTTGCGCGTAGGCGCGGGTGAAATTGGGATTCAATCTGAGCGCTTGGCTGAAAGCGTCCAGTGCCGCCGGGTTCTCACCGCGCGCTCGATAAACGAAGCCTTTTACAAAATGCGCCAAGGCGAGGTCGGGATCGATCGCCAATGCCTTGCGCACCGCGTCGTCGGCCTGATCGAGTTGAGCTTTCCCGGCTCCGTTCCACCGGTTCAAATAGTCCGAGGCTAAGAGGTCGGCGAGCCAAGCCCAAGACTCGGCCGAAGACGGGTCGAGCCTTACCGATTGTTCGAGCAGCCGACGTCCTTCGAGCGTGTGATCTGGATTTATCCCGCTAATGTAAATAGCCATCGCCCGGAAGCGAAGGTCGAGGGCGTCCGGATTTGCCGTGGGTTGTTCGAGCATGCGCTGGCCCTCCGCTTTGATCAGTTGGATATCGAGCGAGGCCGCGATCCGCCCGGTTACCGCTGCCTGCAGCGCGAACAGGTCGGCCATGTTGCTGTCAAAGTGATCGGCCCAGATATGGCCGCCCGATTTGGCATCGATCAGCTGCACGTTGGTTTCGACCCTGGTCCCGGCGCGTCTGATGCTGCCCTCCAGGAGATAGCGGACGCCGCATTCCTTGCCGATCTCGCGCGCGTCTACAGACCGCCCTTTGAAGGTGAAAGCCGTGTCGCGCGCGATCACAAAGGTTCCCTTGAGGCGAGCCAGATCGGTCGTCAGATCGTCGGTGATCGCGTCCGCGACGTAGCCCTGTTCCTTATCGCCGCTGAAATTGCTGAAGGGCAAAACGACGATCGAGTTTCGCGGCGGAGGCGGCGGGCCATCACGCAAAAGAGGCGGGGCCGCCACCGCGAGGATGGCGGCTATGGCCGCGAGCGCGCCCACCAACAAGGCGGAGCGTGAGTTCCGGCGAAACCCCGTGCGGTAGAGCCGTCGAACGGTGGCGGCTAGGCCTCGTGACGAAGTTCGAGGCGGTCCTTCTTGGTCATACTCGACCCGAAATACGCGAATTGGCCGATCGATGTTCTTGACCCGGCGCTCACCTTTGTCTTCGAAGGACAGACTGGGATAGCCGCGGAGTTGATCGCGGACACCGCGGGTTACGTAGATTTGGCCCGGTTCGGCCAAGCCTTCGAGCCGGGCGGCGATGTTGATGCTGTTCCCGTAAATATCGCGTTCATCGACGATCACGTCACCGGTGTTGATGCCAATGCGGAGTTGAATTCGCCTTTCGGGGTCAACAGCGCCTTCGTGCGCGGCCAATCCGCGCTGGATCTCGATCCCACAGCGCACCGCATCGAGCGCGCTGTCGAACTCGACCAGCATCCCGTCGCCCATGCTCCGGATCAGGCGCCCGCGATGCTTGGCCACCGCGGGGTCGATTAAACTCTTTACATAATCCGCCAGTCGAAGATGCGTGGCTTCTTCATCGATACTCATCAATCGACTGTAGCCGACGACATCCGCCAACAAGACGGCGGTCAACCTGCGTCTCAGATGGATATCGCCCATCCGGATGACCTAATCGTGATTTTTAAGTTTAACAAGGGCTGACGATTTGTCACCCTCACAACCGCTTTCTCAGTCGCCGACAGGGGGCAACCGCCCATAAGGCGGCCAGCAGCGGCAGAGGGTTAGGCGGCGGCGCCGGTCAGGCGGGCGGGCTCGCGGCGCGGCGTGGGGGTGGGGTCGGTAATCGGCTCCAGCGCGGGGTCGGTGTAGGGCTGCTGGTCGCGTTCGACGCGGCGGCGGATGCGGTGCAGGTAGAGATAGAAGGCGGCAAGCTTGCCGTGGGTTGCGACGATTTCGCGAACCCGGCGCGGATAAAAGACGAGCGGGTTCTCGCGCGGCAGGCCCGAGCGGCGGCTATGCCATACCTTGCGGCGGATATAGCCGCCCTGCAATGGGTGCACCTTTTCCTGAATAAAGGTGAAGTAGAACTGCAGGATGTGGTTGAGGAGCCGCACCGGTTTGATCCCGCTCGCCTTGGCGCGGCGGAAGATGGTCTCGATGTGCTGTTCGGAATAATACAGATCCCAGGCCCGGCGATAGACGGCCTGCCATTCCCCAGCGTTCATGGCCGGATGGCCGGTGGTGACGTGCTCCAAATCGTATTTGTTCATATCGGGGTCCATCCACACGCCCTCGGCATCGAGCGCCTTGTGGTCGGCCGAGCCGGGCAGGGGCGTCAGGATGAAGAATTCCAGCAGATCGACCGGCAGTTCCTGTTGCACGGTGTTGATGTCTTGCGCGATCCGCTCCGGCGTGTCGCCGGGAAAACCGAGAATATAGCCGGCATAGGTGATGACCCGCTGCGCCCGCCAGGCATGGAACATCTGGCGGTATTCGTGCACCCGGTTCTGCTTTTTCTTGGCCGACAACAGATTGTCGGGGTTGACGTTTTCAAGGCCGATAAAGACCCGCTTGCAACCGGCGCGCGCCGCCTTCTCGACAAAATTGGCGATGCGGTGGCACAGCGTGTCGACTTGGATGATGAATTGCAGGCGCAGCCCTTCTTGTTCGCGCATCTGGATCAGCCTGTCGAAGATCGCCTCCCAATTGCGGTTGCGCGCGAAATTATCGTCGGTGATGAAAAACCGGAACACCCCTTGCGCCAGATTGGCGCGCACCAGCCGCTCGACATCGTCGGCGTCGCGCCAGCGGGATTTGCGGCCCTGGACATTGATGATCGTGCAAAAGCTGCATTGAAATGGGCAGCCGCGCCCGGCGTCGAAGGCGCCGATCGTCTCGCCATAGCGGCGCACGATGCCGATCGGCAGAAACGGGGTCACCTGCTGCTGCAGGGCGGGCAGGTCGTCCATGTAGTTGTAGATCGGCCGCTGCCGGCCAACGAGCGCGTCGGCGAACAGCCCTTCGAGCCGCCCCTCGGCCTCGCCTGCGAAGAGTGTCACTCCCATCTGCCGCGCCCGTTCGAGATCGGCCGGCAGCCGCGGCAGCATCGCCAGACACCCCGAAACGTGAAACCCGCCGACCGCAACCGCGATTCCGGCCGCACGGAACCGGGCGGCGAGGTCCATCGCCCGCGGGAATTGGTTCGACTGCACCCCGACGAGACAGACGAGCCCAGTTTCGGCCGCCTTTATCCGCCGGGTGATGCGGCGGATCGGGATGACCGTGTGGCACTCGTCATAGGCGTGGATTTCAACCGAAACGTCAGGCCCGAGCGCGCGGCGCTGGGCGATGTCGGTCGCGATCCCGTAGAGGCAGGCGAGCGAGTTGGACGGGATCCACGATTTCCACCACTGGATCACATAGCCGTCGTCGTCGTAATGCGACGGCTTCACTAACTCGACGACAAACCGGCGGTCCGCCAACGCACCCTCGCCCCGTCAGGTAGAGTGACCGCAGTGTATTAACTGCATTCCAGCCGCAGGGAAAGGCTTCGCGCGCAACCGCCGATCGAAAGGCGGGTGCGCGCCGATCCTACCGACGTCCGATCCCGTATTGATCGCCGACTTGGCCTATCTTGCCATCAGTGAAGTCGATTTCGATCATGTCTTCCGATGACCCGATCATCCCGCGATCGGAATGGGTGCGAGCGTCAAAAACTTCGGTCCCATCCACACTGTTTTTCTCGGGTGAAACGTAGCCGTAATCTCCTTTTATGTCGAAGGTGAGCCAATGCGATCCTCGACCGCTTCTCAAGGTGAGGGTTTGCTTCAAGACAGGGGCGAGCGGATCGGACATATCCCAGATGTAGACGTGCGGGTCGCTCCCGATACTACTCTGCCATACTTCGGTTTGATCGGGGGTCCAGCCAATTCCGTGCATCAATCTGGCATCCCCGGCCGGGTGATGGGGAAGGATCGCGGTAATGATCCGAGCGGTTTTGAGATCGGCGACCTGCATTCCCCACAGCTTCATCACGTCATTTACGACGAAGCGGCTCGCGCTGTCGACTGCATAGGGGCCGAGGATTCCCGAATAGGGTCCGATCCGCGAAATCGCGTAGCTGCGAGGGTCGATCCGATACAGGTAGTTGCCGCTGCCGTCGGCGGCTTTGGTCTCTTGGAAGATCGGCCCCGATAACGGATATTGTGTGTCGTGCGATCGGTTGGAGAAATAAATTTTTCGCACGACGTCGCCGGTATTGGCATCGAGAACGTTGATGTAGTCTACTTGGCCGCCTTCCCAAGTCGGCACGGAGAGTATCTGCCCGTCGGGATTGATCGCCAGCCGATCGACACCAGGTCTGACAACCCTATTCCATAGGACCTTATCGTTGTTGAGATCGAGACAGTAGATTTTTCCTGTTCCGGCATCGTCGATATAGGTGACGTACAGCTTTCCGGTCACGCCGCTAGCTGCCACTCCTTTCACATCGGCGACGTTTGGCACTGTTTGGATGGTTTTGATCAGTCGATGGCCGGCGTCGATTTCATAAACCGAAATCGTCCCTCGATTACTCGGCGCTTCGTTGACCGCATATAGCCGGCGTTGCAGATACGACGCCGCTTCCGCGTTTCCCGTCGCCTGCGCACCGATCACGCAGAGGCCAACGATCAGTCCAAAGATTTTACGAGGCATCGGCGCACAATTGTCCTTACGATCCTCGACCGTTGGTGCGGTCAGACCAGTCTGGGCCATCGATCGGCCGCTAAAGCGTAGACGCGTGGACCGAACAAAGCGGATATAGAGTGCTAAGCGGGAAGATCGCATAGCGATCCCTGGTGAGGAGCGGCAAAGATGTTCGAAGGGTTCACCCGGACCGAGATCGAAACTTCAGGCGCGCGGATCAATCTGCGCCATGGCGGCGACGGCCCGCCCTTGCTGCTGTTGCACGGCAACCCCTTGACCCACGCCTCGTGGGGCAAGATCGCGCCTCGCCTCGCCGAGCGCTTTCACGTCGTCGCGGCCGATCTGCGCGGCTATGGCGACAGCGTCGGCCCGGACGATGCCGGCGAAAACAACGTCAACTATTCGTTCCGGGCGATGGCGCAGGACCAGGTCGAGATCATGGAGCGCCTCGGCTATCGCGAATTCTTTGTCGCCGGGCACGACCGCGGCGCCCGCACTACCGCCCGCATGTGTCTCGACCATCCCGACCGGGTCAAGCGCGCGGCTCTGATCGACATCCTGCCCAACCACCACATCTGGACCCACGCATCGAGGGAATGGGCGTTGCGCTCGTGGCATTGGGCATTGATGGCCCAGCCCTACGACTTCCCCGAACGCATGCTCGCCGGCATCCCGGCGCGGTATTTCATGGAGAAGAAATTGTCGAAGCCCGGCATCGGGCTCGGCTTTTTCGATCCCGAGGCGTTCGCCGAATATGTCCGCTGCTTCAATTGGAAGACGATCAAGGGCTCATGCGCCGACTACCGCGCTTGTGCCACCTGCGACCTCGAGATGGACACCGCCGATTTCGAGGCCGGCCGCAAGATCACCCTGCCCCTGCTGGTGATCTGGGGCGCGCGCAGCCACACCGAAGGCGTCCACGGCGATGTGCTCGCGGTGTGGCAACGCGATTACGCGACCGACGCCTGGGGTGGTGCCTTGCCCTGCGGCCACTACGTCCCCGAGGAGGCGCCCGAGGAAACCTTGGGCTGGCTGTTGCGCCATTTCGCCGGCTGAGCGAGCGCGCTCACGGCTCCGGCAGAAACGAGCGCCTCCGCCTGGTCGAGCCGAACGCGCATATCGAGCGTCAGCCGGCGCGCACCGCCTGGCCGAATCGGCGTGCGCCATCCGGCGGGTGATTCGCCGGGCAATTGGGCATCAAGCGCGGCTTGATGCGGGTAGCTTTCGGGAAAGAGCCGGGTGCGGGAAAGCCGCAGGCCCGAATCTGTGAGGGCGAAAGCCGAGCGGCTACGCTACTCGACCGCTAACGGCCTCGATCGGCGTTTGACACAGATCAATCAACACCGCTCACGGTAGGCAGCCCTGCTGCTATTGGGGAGGGGAGGCGAGGTGCGGCGCCATCGGCGGCGGCGATGCTGTGTTCACATCGCGAACAGGACTTGACCTTCACGCCGCAAACAAAGTATCGCTCGATGGTCCGGTGAGCCGGGCAAGTGTGAGATGCCCTCGGCGTGAGCGAAGCGAGCCCCGATCCCGGCGACCTCGAAATCGTCCTCGGTCTGTTGACCTCGATCGAGCGCGACAGCGCGGTTACCCAGCGCAAGCTGGCCGGGGATCTGGGCATCGCCCTCGGTCTCGCCAACGCCTATTTGCGCCGCTGCGTCCGCAAGGGGCTGGTCAAGGTGAGCCAGGTTCCGCTCAACCGCTACGCCTATTACCTGACGCCGCAGGGATTCGCCGAGAAGAGCCGGTTGACCGCCGAGTACCTCGCCTATTCGTTCGATTTTTTCCGGCGGGCGCGCCACGACTGTTCGGAGGTGTTGCGCGAGTGCGCGGCGCGTGAATGGCGCCGGGTGGTGCTTTACGGTGCTGGCGAATTGGCGGAAATCGCTGCGCTGAGCGTCGGCGACAGCGGCGTCGAGATCGTTTGCGTGGTTGACGCGGGCGCCGCGGGAAGGCGCTGCGCCGGACTGGTGGTCGTCGCCGACCTTGCCGCGGCGCGGCGCCACGCCGCACCCGATGCGATCGAAGGCGTCGTCCTGACCGACACGCGGGGCCCGCAGGCGAGCTTCGAGCAGCTGCGCGCTCTGTTGGCGCAGGACGGATGCGAGCCCGAAAGTGTCGTGGCACCGCGCCTGCTGGGCATCTCGACGGCGCCGTCGGTTGCAGCGGAGCCGGCCGCGGCGACCTGATGCCCGCCCGCCGCACTTCGGCGGGAGGAGGGATGTCGATGATTTTGGCTGCGGTGCCCTCGCGACACCCGGACTGCGGTAGCATCGGAACAGACCGCTTGCAGTACCTGCGGGAGTTCGGCAGAAACGGCGCATGACGGCGGGGGGCGTGGTCCATGTGATCACCGGTCTCGAAATCGGCGGCGCCGAGATGCTGCTTCTTGAGCTGTGTCGCGAGGAAACTCGGCGCGGACGGCGATATTCGGTCGCGAGCCTGATCTCCGACGGCCCGATGCGCGCGCGCTTTGCGCAAAGCGGTATCGATGTGCTGGGGCTCGGCATGAAGCGCGGGGAGTTCTTCGCGCCGGGCCTGGTAAAACTGGCGCGCCTCATTCGTCGGGTGCGCCCGAGGATCGTGCAGGGTTGGCTCTATCACGGAAATCTCGGCGCCGCGGCGGCGACTTGGCTCTCGGGCGTTGTTCCGCGGCCGCGGCTCGCCTGGGGCATCCTCGGCGCGCTGCCCGATTTCAGTTGCTACCCGCCGCGGGTGCGCCGGGCCGTCGGCGTCGCCACAAAGCTCTCCCCGTTTGTCGACGGCATTCTCTACAACAGCCGCGTCGCCCTCGACGCACACCGCGAATACGGCTTCCGCGCCCGGCTGACGCGACTGGTTTCGAACGGGATCGATTTGGCGAAATTCCGCTTCGACCCCGCTCTGCGAGCGGCTACCCGGCTGGCGTTGGGATTGCCGGCTGACGCAATTGTCGTCATCGCCGTGGGCCGGAACGATCCGATGAAGAACTGGCCCGGCATGCTCGCGGCGACCGAGGCGGCCGGCGATCGGAACATCTGGCTGGTCGCCATCGGCGAGGGAAGCGAGCGCTTGCCGCCAGGGCCGCGGCGCCGCCTGCTCGGCAGCCGCGACGACATGCCGGCGCTTTATTCGGCGGCCGACATCTTCATGCTCGCGTCGCATTTTGGCGAGGGCACCTCGGTGGCGCTGGGCGAGGCGATGGCCTGTGGCTTGCCGGTCATCGTGACCGAGGTCGGCGACAACGGTGCTATCGCTCGCGATGCGGGGTTTGTCGTCCCGCCACGCGACGCCGCGGCCTTGGCCGAGGCCCTGGTAATACTCGCGGACGACGCCGCATTGCGTGCCCGCGCCGGCAAGGCGGCGCAGGAGCGCGCCACCGCCCGATTCGGGGTCGATTGGCTGCATGCCGGCTTCTGCAGCTTCTACGATGCGCTGTTGGGAGAACCCTTCATCTGTGGCGGCCAGGAGGCCGTCTGAATACCTAGGTCAATGGGGCGCCTCGCCGCGCACTGGGGGATACCGTGAAAGCTGTGATTCTCGCGGGTGGCTTGGGCACCCGCTTGTCCGAGGAGACCGAACATCGCCCCAAACCGATGGTCGAGATCGGCGGCAAGCCCATCCTGTGGCACATCATGAAGATTTACTCGGCGCATGGGATCGACGAGTTTATTATTTGTCTCGGCTACAAGGGCTACGTCATCAAGGAATGGTTTGCGAATTATTTTCTGCACAATTCCGACGTCACGATCGACATGCGCGACAATTCGATGAGTATCCATCAGGCTTCGGTCGAGCCGTGGCGGGTCACGCTGATCGACACCGGCGAGGCAACGATGATCGGCGGCCGGATCAAGCGCATCCTGCCCTTTGTCGCCGACGATCCGGCGTTCTGCCTGACCTATGGCGACGGCGTCGGCGATGTCGACATCTCCCAGGCGATCGCATTGCATCGCGACGAGCACCGCTTGGCGACGGTTACCGCCACCCAGCCGCCCGGTCGCTTCGGGTCGTTGCGGCTCGACGGCAATCGCGTCACCGGCTTTCAGGAAAAGCCGATCGGCGACGGGGGGTGGATCAATGGCGGCTATTTTGTCCTGTCCCCAAAGGTGAGTGACTATATCGACGGCGATGCGTCGGTATGGGAACGCGAACCGATGGAGCGGCTCGCCGCCGACGATCAGCTGACCGTCTACTTCCATCACGGCTTCTGGCAGCCGATGGATACCCTGCGCGACAAGCGCTATCTCGAGGAATTATGGGCCGGGGGGCGAGCGCCATGGAAAGTCTGGTAAAGATCTCGGGCGTCATATGCGAATACTGATCACCGGAAATTCCGGCTATGTCGGCTCGACGCTCGTCGGCCACCTGCGCCGCGTCATGCCGACCGCCGAGATTATCGGCTACGATGCCGGGTTCTTCGCGCATTGCCTGACGGATGCCGAGCCGCTGCCGGAAACGCGGCTCGACCGCCAGCATTACGGCGATGTACGCGACCTGCCGCGGCAAATGCTCGACGGTGTGGACGCGATCGTCCATCTGGCGGCTGTCTCGAACGACCCGATGGGGAGCCGGTTCGAGCAGGTGACCGACGAGATCAACGCGCAGGCCAGTCTACGTCTCGCCCGGCTCGCCCGCGAGGCCGGCGTGCGCGCCTTTGTGTTTGCCTCGTCGTGCTCGATTTACGGCTTTGCCGAGGGCGGGCCGCGCCGCGAAGGCGATGCGGTGAACCCGCTGACCGCCTACGCGCGCTCGAAAGTGGCGACCGAGCGTGGGCTCGCCGGGATGAATGCCGGGGGGATGACGATCACCTGTTTGCGGTTCGCCACCGCCTGCGGCATGAGCGACCGCCTGCGGCTTGACCTCGTCCTCAACGACTTCGCGGCTTGCGCGATCGCGACCGGCGAGATTTCCGTCCTGTCCGACGGCACCCCGTGGCGGCCGCTGATCGACGTCAGCGACATGGCGCGCGCGATCGAATGGGCGATCGGCCGCGATCCCGCGGCGGGCGGCGAGATGTTGTCGGTGAACACCGGATCGGATGCCTGGAACTACCAGGTCCGGGATCTGGCCGAGGCGGTGGCGGCGGCGGTGCCGGGAACGGATGTCACGATCAACCGCGAGGCGCCGCCCGACAAGCGCTCCTATCGCGTCGATTTCTCGCTGTTCCGCAAGCTCGCGCCCGAGCACCAGCCGCTGTCCACGCTCGGCGCCAGCATCGGGCGTCTGAAACACGGTCTGTCGAACATGGGTTTTGCCGACCGGGATTTTCGCGACTCCGCGTTGATCCGACTGAAGACGCTCGATCGCCTGATCGCGAAGGGCGTGCTGTTGCCGTCATTGCGCTGGCGCCATGGCACCGCGGGGAGCGTCGCCGCGTGAAATTTCTCCCGACCCCGCTTGCCGGCGCCTACCTGATCGAACTCGACAAGCGCGGCGACCATCGCGGCTTTTTCGCCCGCTTTTTTTGCGAGCGGGAATTTGCCGAGGCCGGGCTCGAGACCCGCTTTCCCCAGGTCAACAACTCGCTGACCGCCGCCGCCGGCACCCTGCGCGGCATGCATTTCCAATTGCCGCCGGCGGCTGAGGTCAAACTCGTCCGCTGCATCGGCGGCGCATTGCACGATGTGATCGTCGATCTGCGGCCGGACAGCCCGACCTATCTCGGATGGTTCGGCGCCGATCTCAGCGCCGAAAACCGCGCGATGATGTATGTGCCAAGGGGCTTTGCCCACGGCTTCATGACGCTCTCGGACGACACCGAGGCGCTCTATCTGGTGAGTGCGTTCTATGCCCCCGAGCATGAGCGCGGGGTGCGCTTTGACGATCCGCGCTTTGGCATTCGCTGGCCCTTCATGCCACAAGAACTGTCGGCCAAGGACCGCGAATGGCCGGACTACGATCCCGCCGGCCCGATCGCCGAGGCGTTGCGGGGCTGCCGGTGAAGATTCTGCTGACCGGGGCGAGTTCCTTTACCGGGCTGTGGTTTGCGCGAGCGCTGCACGCCGCGGGTCATCATGTCGTGGCGCCATTGCGCCGGGCGCGCGAGGAGTATCGCGGCGACGTGCGGGCATCGCGGGTGGCCGAACTCGGCCGCGTCGCAGAGTGCGGTTTTGCCACAGTTTTTGGCGACGACCGGTTTCTCGATCTCTGCCGGTCGGCAAGCTGGGATCTCCTATGCCATCACGCCGCCGAAGTCGGCGACTATCGCTCGCCATCCTTTGATGTCGCCGGCGCGCTTGCCGCCAACACGCGCAATTTTTCGGATGTCCTGACGGCGATGGACGGCCTCTGCGGCGTCGTTCTGACCGGCAGCGTGTTCGAGGCGAACGAAGGGGCCGGGACGACCCCGTTGCGGGCTTTCTCGCCCTACGGCTTGTCGAAGGGCCTGACCGCCGATCTCGTCCGCTTTCACTGCGAGACGGCCGGCGTCGCCCTCGGCAAGTTCGTCATCCCCAACCCGTTCGGGCCCTTCGAGGAGCCGCGCTTTTGCGCCTATCTGCTGCGCCAGTGGCGCGCCGGGCAGGCCGCCGAAGTGCGCACTCCGGCTTATGTGCGCGACAACATCCATGTCGATCTGTTGGCCGCCGCCTACGTCGAATTCGGCGCACGGGTCGCCGCCGGATCGGGCTTTATGCGGACCAACCCCAGCTTCTATGTCGAGACCCAGGGCGCCTTCGCCGAACGCTTCGCCCGCGAAATCGGGCCGCGCACCGGCCTCGATTGCCGCCTCACCCTCGCCCATCAGACCGATTTCCCCGAGCCCCTGGTGCGAATCAACACCGACCGCATCGATCTCCCCTGCTGGAACGAACCCGCCGCCTGGGACGCAATCGCGGATTACGCGGCGTGGAACGCTCCGCAATCATTGATCTAGCCGTCGTTATCAATCATGAGGGAAGCGTTGTTGAACGTACCAAAAACGTTTCAGCATAAGTTGGATAGACTTGGCCTCCCCTTGGGTGATTATGTCTCCCCTGGGCTAAAGTTGGTGTCTCCTGATATTGCATTTCCACATATGATCATCGGTACGACTTCGATGAATCAATGGCCGTTTCTTCGGAGAGAAATTGGCCACAACTGGTATGTCGACAAACGGGACCCGACAGTGGGATTCGTTTCCCGCGACGAAGCAGCGATTCTGTACAATACCGCGCGCGGGTTTCAGGGCTTGCCATGCTTGGAAGTCGGATGCTGGCGCGGCTGGTCAACCGTGCATCTCGCGCTCGGATCGGGGAATCTCGAAGTCATTGACCCTGTGATGCGCGATACGGCCTTTCGGGATGATCTGGTGGAAACGTTCCGACGTGCCGGGGTGCTGGAGCGGATAGTGCTCCACGATGGTTTCAGCCCGGAAGAAATTGAGCGCATCTCCATAGACACGGGCCAGCGCTGGTCGCTTGCGTTCATCGACGGTGACCACGAAGGTGATGCTCCGCGGCGTGATGCTGAAATGGTGGCACGCTTCGCTGCTGAGGACGCGCTGATCCTATTCCATGACCTGGCATCGCCCCACCCGGCTGCCGCACTGGAATATCTGCGTAACCAAGGATGGGAAACCTGGATCTACCAGACGATGCAGATCATGGGCGTTGCCGTGCGCGGCGGGATACGCCCAATCGAGCACACGCCGGACCCGATGCAATCATGGGCGTTGCCGGCCCATCTCGCACATTTTCCAGTGATAGGCGAGCGGCGCACTGCTCGTCTCTTCCGCGTTTTGAGGTTTTCGGATGAAAAATTCTCGCCGGCGCAGATTCCGGACCTCGCGGCTGTTGACGATCTTCCCGAGGACCAGGCCGCTCTAATCGACGCCTTGCTGACCCATGTTGGCGTTTTGAGTTATCGCGCTCACACCCACGACCAGGACGCGGAGGCGGCTAGGGCGTTCGACGCGTTGCATCGCAAGCATGTAGATCTTATTCAGAAGCTAGCCGATGCAGAGCACGGGCATGATGAAGTTGTGGCTGAGCGTGCCGCGTTCGACCTATTGCAACGGAAACATGTGAGTCAAACAGAGAAGCTCAGCCGCCTCGAGATCGAGCGAAATGAACTGGCGCAGCGAAGCGGGCGGCTCGCCGCCGACCTCGCTGACGTGTTGCGCGAGCGCGACGTATTCTGGCGCCGGCTAGAGAATTCGATTCGGAAAGTTGCAGAGCTGGAATGCGAACGCGCCGATCAGAATCGGCTGAATGCGGAACTGAAGCGCATTCAGCTATCGCCGCGGCCCGGGCTGCCAGATGAATATGTTTACGATCTGACGATCCAGCGCTTTTCGCTTTGGATGGCCCGCAAGCGTGTGCTGTTGGGCTTGGTACGACGGCTTATGACGGGACGGAAGGTGGAGGTGCGGTCGCTAGTCGAGCAGTCCCTAAGGGCTCATGGCATACAAGACATCGCCAGGGCTGCGATCATCAACTGGCTGAGCACCCCGCGCGTTATCCTCGGCCTCGGGCGACGACGTTTGCTCGCCGGGATGCTCGCTGTGCAAGGGCTAGTCGTACTCGAAATACAACGACGGATCGACGCCGACGGGCTGATGCGGATCTTGACGTCGCCCGACGATCTCGATCGGCGCAACGTGTCAGCGGAACTACAGCGATCCCTCGAAGTCGAAGGACGCCGCTTCCAAGATCTGAAGCAACGTTTTCGAGCCCTGGAAGAGGCGAAGCTTGCAGATGAGAAGGCGCTGCTCGTCGCGCAGATCGCTCATGCCAAGCTGCTTGGGCCGATCGACCGACAATGACAGCGGGCCGGCGGCACGCAGTGCTAATCGAGGAGCAACGGTGAGGGTCCCGCATTCCCATATCCCCCCGAGCCGACCGCGAGGAAGCAAGGCTTGGAGCCCTGATGATACTCGGCCCAACGCTTCAGGGCGGGATGCGCGGAAGGGACGCATCGCTATCGTAAGCCCAGATATCGTAGGACCTGTAAAGAATGGCGGGATCGGGACGGCATGTTTTCACTACGCGCGGACCCTCGCCCGTGCCGCGTATGAGGTGGATATCCTCTTCTCCGCTGAGGTTGAAGAGGAGGCTCGCGCCTATTGGCGTGCTTGGTATGCTGGGTACGGCATCGTTTTCTTCACACTCGACGACGTGCCAAGATCGTCGCTGCCGACCTACGGCCTTCGGTGGTTCACCGAACGCGCGCATCGGATCATGGATTTTCTGCGGGCGCGCAGTTACGACTATTTGATCTTTCAGGATTGGCCTGCAAACGGCTTCTGGTCGGTGCGCGCCCGGCAACTGGGTGCGGCCTTTGTAAATACACCTATCGGCGTCATCTGCCATTCTCCCAATGAGTGGCAGAAAGCCGGGATGCAAAGCTTCGGCGCTAATCCGGTTGAAGAGGCGGCACTCGAATGGGCCGAGAGGCAAGCGATCTCTGACGCCGACGTTTTGATCAGCCCAAGCTACCATATGATCGAGTGGCTACGTACCCACGGCTATGCCCTGCCGACCCGCGTCGCGATCTTGCCCCTACACCTTCGAGGACGCGCCCGCGTGTGGGCAGCCGGAGCCGGTAGACCGGGATCACGTCATTTTCTTCGGTCGGCTGGAAACCCGAAAGGGACTGCACCTGCTAGGGGAGGCATTAAGAGGACTTAAGAGCATGGGCGCGCGCTTGCCTCGACGGGTCTCTTGCATAGGCAAGTCAGCAGAAGTTCAGGGCAGGCCGAGCATCGACTATCTTCGCGATTTGCAGGTTGAACTGGGAGAGATAGAATTTTTTATAGAAACTGATTTTGACTATATTCAGGCTATTAGTTATATCCAACGTTGCAATGGGGTTGTCATCATTCCTTCGATTCTTGATAACTACCCCTTTACAGTGATCGAGTCTATCATCAATAACTTTCGTTTCATCGCCTCTGACGCGGGCGGCATCCCGGAGATGATTGATCCGGCTGTCCGTTTCCCCGCCACGGTGGAGGGACTCGAGCGCAAACTCGAGGAGCTGCCGCGCCTCGACTTCGCACGCGTTAGGCATCGCTACGAGCCCGACTCGGCGCGAGAAGCTTGGCTCGCCCATGTAGCGGAGGTCCTGGCCGAGGTGCGCCAAGCCCCGTCGATTCAGGTTCTGCGCGAGGAGGTGCCAGCTGTGTCGGTCTGCGTACCGTTTTACCGCCATGATATGTATATCGGGCGCATGGTCAGCAGTTTTTTACGCATGGAGCTGCCGCAACTGCAGTTAGTGGTTGTGGATGACGGTACTCCGACAGCCGAACGCGCCAACTTCGAAACACTGCGTCGCGAACTCGAGCCGCTGGGCCATATCTTCGCCTCACAGCCGAATGCTGGGCCAGGTGCAGCACGAAACCGAGCCGCGTCGCTAGCCTGGCACAATTTATTGCTCTTCTTTGACGCCGACAACGTCGCTCATCCGGACCTCATTGGGCGGCTCTCCATAGCGATGGCTCGCAGCGGCGCGGACAGCATCGGCGTGCCGTATATCGGCATTCCGCCGATGTTGCGTCTACCAATACCGGAGGATGCCGTGATGCGTTACATAGGGTCCGGTGGCCCGGTGTCTCTTGCTCTTTTCGACAATGTGGTTGGTGATGCGTGCGCGCTGATTCACCGAACGGCATTTGAGGCACTGGGTGGTTTCGCCGCACACCGGGATTGCTGGGAGGATTGGGAATTCTTTCTGCGCGCAGTCGGGTCGGGCCTCCGTCATTACATCTATCCCGATCCATTATTCTATTACACGCTGGACCCGCAAGGTAGAAACGCGCAAGCGAAAACTTACACCAATCGTCAAAGTTTGCTAAAATGTATCGATGCGTTGCCGGTGAAAGTAGTCGGGGAAATTGCCCGGATATTTGCTACAGAGTACGTGGTCCTGCGCGGTTGAGCGACCGGTCCCCTCAAAACCCAACCTGGTACGAAACCATATGAGCCAATTCCGCATCGATACCTGTGAGCACCTCCTATTGCCGGGAAAGCCGGCGGATTACCTCGATACCGCGGTCCTGGACGCGGATAATAGAGCGCTACTCGGCGAGCGCCAGGTGATGCTGCAAATCCTTCGCGACGAGACACCTCTCCCGACAAGTGCGGCGCGGGAGGGTTACTTCGACGAACGACATGTAGAATATTGGTTATCCGGACTTCGTGATATGCGCAAAGTCGTGGCGGCGACCGGTCTCGATGGGGTGGAAGCACCGCGAATTCTGGACTTCGGCGGAGCCTCTGGGCGTGTGATCCGCCACTTCCGCGCCTGGAAGCCCGATGCCGAACTCTACCTCACTGACATTAACCCGCAACATGTGCGGTTAGTTCAGCACATTTTTGGTAGAGCCGTGACGGGACTACATAATTATGGATTGCCAGTTTTGCCTTTTCCCGACAATTATCTGGATTGCGTCGTTGCTTTTTCCGTCTTCACACATATCGATGCCGATGACGTTGCTTGGCTGATGCAGCTGCGGCGGATAGTTAAGCCGGGCGGACATATTTACATAACGATCCACGACCAAGCAACCTGGAGAATATTGCCGAACACAATACTTGCTGAACTGAGCTTTAGCAACGATAACTTTCGAACCTATCATGCAGCAAATCCCGACCTCCGGGGACGAGCGGTACACACATACAACGATGCGACTGATTACGATTGCAACGTTTTTCTCGGGGCAGACCACATAGACCGCATTTGGGCACCACTGTTTAAAGAGTCTTCGATCGTACCCCTCGCGCACGATCACCAGACGGCCGTAACGTTCAAGGTCTGAATCAAGCAATATTGTAACCCATTCCAGCCCAGATTTCCCGGCCGAAAGGCACGCACGAGCCGATGTTTGCAGGTTTTAGTATTGGTGGTATCGACTGGCTTTGGCCGGATCTCGCGGATGCGCAGGACCAAGAAGCGAAGGTCGAGCGAATCGCTAAGATTGGTTTTGAAGACACGCGCCTTACCCACTCGATGGGCGGTAATATTATTCGAATCTTTTTCAATCTTGGTCACATATTGTCGCCGTTTTCGGCCGTTCCGCTCGATATGTCCGGACTAAGCCCGCGCTTCGAGCGGCCCTGGTACCTTCTGCCGGAGGAAGAGAAGCTTGCTGTCTGCGATGACGTCATGGCCTTTCTGGCCTCGGCGCAGGCGGCGCTGCGTGTTGTGCCGCCGGATGGTGATGGGCTACAGCTTTGGGACCTTGACGCCTACATTCAGGGCGTCACCTGCTACTGGGAATCTACCGGGCAAGCTCGACCGCCCGTCCGCGTATTGCTTACCCACGTCATACTGCCACCTGTTCCTATATTGGAGGCTCCGCGAGACGCGATTCTCTCGGCTCGGGCTCGCCACTACCGCTTCGGTCACCTTTGGGGCTCATATTGCGAGATTCATGCGAAAGTTGCACGGATGCTCGCCCGCCGATACGCCGTTGCTCCCAAACGCGCGAGCGTCGTGTGCGCATTCGAAATCGCTAACGAACCCGACTACGAGTGGCTGCCAGATGAGCTTCGCATCGAGAAGTCGGCGCGGCCCGAGGTCAACGCTGTTCGCAAATACATCACTGAACTTCATAACTCTCAGATTCCCGACAGCGTGGATCCTGCCCCACCACAAGAGCCAACGGCGTGGGGCGGTTTTCGAGGCCAGGAAGGGCCATGGACCGAATGCGATAGCCGCCGTCCGGCGCGAGTGATCGAGTTTGACTGGGGGCAGAAATTCGACTGGTACGTGAGATGCTATGCCGAGTACGCGGAACATTTTTCCTATGCAATCTGGCATGAAACCCGATCGAATGGCTGTGACACTGACGTGATCTCCGCTGGCGTGACGCACAACAATCTCGATTACCTCTTGCGCATGTACCGGGCCAACCCGCATTGCTTCGACTATTGCTCTGGGATCGGACTACATCCGTATCATTGGCCCGCACACGATATCTACGACGCGCGATTCCAGCGCGGCCACGAGCCGGATGCTTGGCGGAGTGCGAGCCCGCGCACCTTCGCTTTCGATCATTTCAAATGCTTCGACTTTTTCAGCGAAGTCTCCAGATTGACACGGGAGACCGGCGAACGGGCCTACGGTATGGCCGGGAAGGAGATCTGGCTCACCGAATTTGGCATACCGACGAAGCTGCCCGGATCCTACAATGGGACTAGCGAGTTCGTGCCCTTCATTCGACCTCGCGCCTTGCCCGCGGATGCCCTGCCGCACCCTTGCGCGGTTTGGGAAGATCTCTGGGATGCCTTCTTCGATCAGGTCCAGCCCGTGTTCTTGGCCGCGCATGGCGTTCGCGCGCTGGTGTTCTACACACTCCGCGAATCTGCCGTGCCGGCCTTCGACAAGCACGACGACGACCGCAGCAACTTCGCAATATTGCGCCGCAATGGTTTGCCGCGGATGGATCAACTCACCATCGATCGGTTTACTCGATTCATGGCCGACACGACTGGTGTGCTGCGGGCTGCAGCCGACGTATCCTTCGCGCCGATGCCTGCGTGGGGCCGTTGGAAGGACTACTCGGCGCAATTGCTACGTTTCGGACCCTGGCAAGCCACGCTGCTGCCTACGGTTGCCGCAAATTGCGTCTCTATGCTGACTTCGGACGAAAAGCGGCTTCTGTACTGGATGACCAGCGAATACTTTAGCGGCGCGGGCGCGATCATCGACGCCGGGTGCTTTGTCGGCGGCTCCACGGTATCGCTCGCTTCCGGCTTGGCCTCCGCGCAAGGCGGAGACACCTGGCGTGAGCGGGCAAAAATCCACAGCTACGACCTATTTCTTACCGACGATTACATGCGCATTTGGTATTTTGAACGTAATAAACTTGAGACCGAAGGGAATCGCTTTCGTAACCTTTTTGATACAAATACGGCTCAGTGGTGCGACCTATTGGAGGTTGGGGATGGCGACATAACGAAATTGCCTTGGACTGGTGGGCCAATCGAGATCCTTTTTATCGACATATGCAAGCTTTGGCATGTAAATGACTATGTGACCCGGGAGTTCTTTCCGCAATTGATTCCCGGTCGGTCGCTCGTCATACAACAGAATTTTTTCCATCACAGAGAATACTGGATCATCATCACCCATGAAATTCTGCAGGAATTCTTTGAGTACATTGGTTTCGTGAAATGGAACTCCGCAGTCTTCCGCTGTGTTAAGCCGGTCGACCCCGCTGTCATCCCGCCGGCTCTTCGCGACCTTGGCCTACCCGAACTTGACCGTCAGTTCCGACGGCACATCGCGCGCTACGAGAACCCTTATCAACTCGGTATGCTGAGTTGCGCGCTCGCATTCCTCCACCTGGACTTTGGCAACGTTCGCCAGGCCCGAGAAATCCACGCGGAGGTGAGTCATAAATATGCATCCGAATACTGGGTCGCTGAGGCCGTAAAAGATCTGGCTGCGGAATTGGAAAAATACACTCAATAACTATATGGTCGCTCAAAATTGAGCAGTTGTGCCAGCATCAGCGGTGCAGTCAAGTTGGTATTTTTATAATGTTGTCTAGACTGCCCAGCTTATGATGCCGTTGCTGCGGATATTATACCGATGCTTGCAGTTCGGCGTCGAAGCTATTTGCGGATTAACGCTATCCGTATATTACCTCATCGTCTATGCGTTGGTCGAGATGCCGCGGTGGAAATTTGCGGTCGGCCATCGGGTTCGTTACGGAGCGCCGCAATCGTCAGGGTTGTGGTGCATCCTTGCGACGGCGCAGGGCGGTCAGGTTTCCGAAAATCTGATCGCATTTTTATCGTGTCTGCAACAGGCCGGCTACAACGTGATTTTGATCAACAATGGCAATTTGGCCGACGCGCTTATCGTGGAATATTTGCCGTACTGCCATTCGGTCATCGAAAGGCCGCGCGGCGGGCGTGATTTCGGCGGCTACAAGTGGGGCACCACGGCATTGTGCGACCTGGAGCGCCGCAATGGGCAGGTGACGCAGGTCATTTATTGCAACGACAGCATCTTTGTCCGGCCCTCCACCTTGATGTTGTTGCTCAACCGACTCCGGCAAATGAGCGACGACTACATCGGGATTACCGACACCTTCGACCAGAGCTATCATGTGCAGAGCTGGTTTTTTGTCGCCTCGGGGGCGCTGTTTCACCGCCCGGAGTTTCAGCAATTTTGGCACCGCTACGTCCCATTGTCATACCGCAGGCATTGCATCAAGAACGGGGAAGTCGGGATCTCGAAATATCTTTCACAGCACGGGATTCATCCCAACCCTCTGTA
>Ga0210395_10000252_pt1 | contig 42057 bp, 43 predicted proteins | sample IncBWH4OmetaG_FD_150861 | JGI IMG/M metagenome (GOLD analysis project Ga0210395, IMG submission 150861) | Forest soil microbial communities from Barre Woods Harvard Forest LTER site, Petersham, Massachusetts, United States - Inc-BW-H-4-O ...
GCCGGGGTTGAACCGTTTGATTCGCGCGACATATGACTTGATGGGATTGATCCAGTTTTTTACGGCGGGGGAGCCGGAAGTGCGGTCCTGGACGATTCGCAAGGGGTCGACGGCGCAAAAGGCCGCGGGAGCAATCCACAGCGATATCGAGAAGGGATTTATTCGGGCGGAAGTGGTGAAGTGGAACGATTTGCTTGCCGCAGGGAGTATAGCGGCGGCGCGAGAGAAGGCCCAGGTGAGGCTGGAGGGGAAAGAGTACATCGTCGAGGAAGGGGATGTGATTTTGTTCCGACATAGTGGATAGGTGAAAGAAAGAGCAAAAGAATTTAAGCCGAGAGCACCGAGAGCCGAGAGGTTCGGAAGAAGATGTGGGCAGGAGTTGACGGACGCGGCTCGAGATGGGGTGAACGTCAGCACAGGCCGAAGCCTGTGCTAGCTAACATGGCACACGACTTGGCATTTCGGACGACGCTCGCGGCCGGACTTGGGTTGGTCGCCGCGGCGGGGAATTTGCTTGGCGGATATTTTGTTGTGCGGCGAGATTGGCCGCGGCAGTACTTGCAGTATTTTCTGGCCATTGGGGCTGGTTACATGCTGGCCGTGGCGTTTGTCGATGTGATTCCCGAGTCGATTCGTTTGGGTGGCGAGCAGGCTCTGCAGTTTGTGTTGCTGGGCTACTTTCTGGTGCATCTTTTTGAGCACACCATTGCGCCTCATTTCCACTTCGGAGAAGAAACGCATAGCGAAGAAGTTAGCCATCATCACGCGCGAACGACCGTTTTGCTGGGGTTGACCATTCACACGTTTTTTGATGGCGTGGCCATTGCTGCGGGGTTTCTGGTTTCCGTGTGGCTGGGGGCCATGATTTTTGTGGCCGTGTTTCTGCATAAGCTGCCGGAGGGGTTCACGGTCGCTTCCGTGGTGCTGGCCAGCGGGCAGGGGCGGCGAAACGCAATACTCGCGGCGGGGTTATTAGGAGCGGCGACGCTTTTGGGAGTTTTGTTGACCAGCGTGCTGCAGAGTCAATTGAAGTACGCCCTGCCGCTCTCTGGCGGAGTGACGGTTTATGTCGCAGCGACCGATTTGCTGCCAGAAGTGAACCGCGAGCCGAATTGGAGGATGGCTGCGCTGGTGTTTGTGGGTGTGGCCACGGTATTGATAATGCAGCATTTATTCCACGTCTAGATTCGCCCTATCTTCGTCTTAACGCCAGATAAACAATTGCAACTTTGAGAGCCCGCTGGGGTTCGATAGAATGTGGCGGCTATGGCCAGGTCGGACGTCCAACTGATGCTGGACGTGAAGGCGGGCGACGAGCAGTCGTTCGAGCTTCTCCTCCAGCGCTACAGGACCCCTCTTGTCAACTTTCTCTACCGCATGGTGCGCGCGCGGGAGGAGGCGGAAGACTTGGCGCAAGAAGTGTTTTTAAGAGTTTATCGGGCGCGCAAGGACTACGTCCCGAGCGCCAAATTCACAACATGGCTTTTTCGGATTGCGACGAATTTGGCTTTAAACTCGGTGCGGGACAACCGTTACCAGCGAATGGAAGTCTCACTGGATGCGCCGGTCACCATGGACGCGGAAGATGGAGATGAGAAGCCGCTGGACATTGCCGAGAAGCATCCGAACATCGAGCAGTACCTGGTGGAAGAAGCGCGGAAGAAGATGATCCGCCATGCGATAGATAAACTTCCGGAGAAGCAGCGCGCGGCGGTGCTTTTGCATAAATATCAGGAGCTGGATTATGGAGATATCGCAAAGATTCTGGAATGTTCGGAGAGCGCTCTAAAATCGCTGCTCTTTCGGGCGTACGAAACGTTGCGAGTGGAACTAGCCCCCCTCGTGGCGAGGCAAGGGAAGTAGAGACGCCGTCTCGAGGGCAGTGCCTCGAGCCCTTGCGGCGAGCGAAGAAGTAGACCCTGGGTAGAGAAGGAAGGTAGTTATGAGCTGCAGGCGAATGGAAAACAGGATTTTGACGTATGTGGACGGGCGCTTGAAGGAGAGCGAACGTTTGGAGGTGGAGAAGCATCTCTCCGCGTGCGGGGCGTGCCGGTTGCGCGTGAATGAGTTTCGTGCCGTGACCTCGTTGCTGGAGGAAGTGCCGCAGATTGAGCCGTCGTCGGCGTTTGATGTGCGCGTGCGCGCGCGGGTCGCGGCGGAGCCGGTGAAGCAGGGCTGGTGGGCATGGTTTACGCCATCGCCGCGCGTGGCGTTTGCGGCGTCGCTGCTGTTACTGGCGACGGTGTGGATGGGCTATGAGTCGAAAACCCAGCTGCCATTTGAGAATCCGAAAGAAGCGGACGCGCAGATGATGGAAGAGATGCAGGTGCTGGACGATCAGGATGTGATTTCGAATTTTGATCCGTTGAAGGACTTGCCGCAGCCAGTGCAACCAGAGGACCAAACGAACCAGACGGGTCAACCGAATCAGACGATGTAAGTGCCACGTAACGTGCCATGAGAACGCGACTCCAATTCGTTCGGTGGATTCTGGGTGTGGCCCTGTGCGGGGTTGTGTTGCTGCCCTGCGCCGCGCAGAAGAACCACCCTGCTCCGCCACCGCCACGACAGGAGCACCCACCATTCAGGCAGCAACAGAAACCGAAGCAGCAAAACCAGCCGAAGGGGAATCCGAACCGGCCGCCTGTGTATCCGGGACGCCCGACGGGGCAGCCGCCTTCTGCTAACCGGCCAAATCCGGGAGCGGGTGCGAACAATGCGGCAGGAAGGAACCTTACACCGCGGCAACAACTGGGAGCGGCCGCTCCGGGGCCGTGGATGCAGAGGATGCGGCAGTTGCCTCCATCCGAGCGGGAGAGGTTCTTCCAAAACAGCCCGGCCTTCCAAAGGATGCCGCCGGAACAGCAAAACAGGATTCGGCAGCAGTTCAGCCAGTGGGATCGCATGAATCCGCAGCAGAGGGCGGATCAGACGGCGAAAGAACAAGTCTGGGCGCGCATGACTCCGGAGCAGAGAGAGCACATCAAGAGTGATGTGTTGCCGACCTGGCGGCAGATGTCTCCGGACCGGCGTCAGGCGATACAGCAGCGGTTGCGTGTGCTGCAGAATATGCCCGAGTCAGCGCGAAATCAGCGGTTGAATGATCCGAGGTTCACCGAGGGGATGAGCGACGAGGATAGGGCGACGCTGCGGGATTTGAGTCATTTGCATGTGGGTGGGGCGCCGGATCCGCCGAGCGAGTAGGAAAGTCGCAGCTGACTGCCGACCGTAACAGCCGGGAAATAAAACCGTTCCAGCTTCAGAAGAACTTCAATGCCGAAGGGGCGCAGCGTGCTGCGCCACGAGCAAGCCAATCTGGCACTTAGGGTGGGGTGCGATTTTTCGACCTGCGTTGACAACAGCTCTCCTCTCGCGGCATCGTGACTAGGTCACGTTCCGCGCATCAAACCAGGGGAGGCAGCCATTCCCGTCTTGCCGCCGCGCTTTCGCGCACTGCAGCACAGAAACTTTCAACTGTTTATTGCAGGCCAGCTTACTTCGCTCATCGGCACGTGGATGCAGACCACGGCGCAGCTGTGGCTCGTCTATAAGCTGACGGGTTCGGCGGCACTTCTTGGCGTTTTCGGTTTTGCGAATCAAGTCCCCATTTTATTCTTGGCGGCGCTGGGCGGTTACATTGGCGACCGCTATAACCGTCATCATGGAGTGATCTGGACGCAGACCGTTTCGATGGTCTTGGCGTTCGTGCTTGCGGGTTTGACGTTCGCGAACGCTATTCAGGTGTGGGAGCTGATCTTCATCGCGTTTCTTGTGGGTGTGGTAAATGCATTTGACGTGCCGATTCGGCAAGCGTTTCTCGTTGAGATGGTGGTCAAGGAGGATCTGCCGAACGCGATTGCGTTGAATTCTTCCATATTTAATGGAGCGCGGGTCGTCGGTCCGGCGATTGCGGGGTTTGCGCTGGCTTGGAAAGGGCCGGCGTGGTGTTTTTTTCTGAATGGCGTGAGCTTTTTGGCAGTGATCGGGGCGCTGCTTGCCATGCGCATCGTGACGCGGGAAAAAAAGGCGGAAGCCGGCTCGCCGTTTCAGAGTTTGCTCGAGGGATTTCGGTTTGCGATGGGCGATTTGCCGATTCGGTCGACGCTGCTGCTTTTGAGCATGCTAAGTTTGTTGGGATTGCAATACTCGGTTTTTTTGCCAATTTTTGCCAGCGAGATTCTGCATCGAGATGCGAAAGGGTTTGGGTTGCTGATGAGCGCGGCAGGAGTGGGAGCAGTGCTTGGCGCGCTGCATTTTGCGGCGAGGACCAGTTATAAGGGTTTGGCGCGATGGATCGCCGCGACCTCGACGACTTGTGCGGTGGGATTGGTGATTTTCTCACAATCGCGATTTTTCTGGCTTTCGATGGCGGCGCTTTTGGTGGTTGGGTTTTCGGCAACCGTACAGATGGCGGCGACCAATACGACTCTGCAGAATCGCGTGCCGGATCAGTTGCGCGGACGGATTATGGCGGTTTACGCGACGATGTTTATGGGGGTCCAGCCGATCGGTTCGCTCCTTGCGGGGGGCGTGGCGAAACGGATCGGTGCGCCTTATACATTGGCGGCATTCGGGACGTTGTGTTTCTTGGGGAGCATGGTTTTTATTTTTCGCGTAGTCATGCCATTCGAGCGGCAGCCGGAGGCGCCGGCCACCGCCTAGGACGGATTGGGGCGGTACAGCCAGGCGGGTTTTGATTCCGTTGTGGTCCGTAGAGAAGCGTCCGCTGATGAGTCGGCTAGGCGGGGTTCGGTGGCGTCACCGGTAATCGCTGGGGCGCAGGCGGAAGCCTGTGCCACTCGGGAGTTTATGGTCAGGAGGAGGGCGTCGACTTTGGGGCGCTGCGGGGCTAGTGAGCAGACCGGATCGGTGGCGGTAGCGTCGGCGGCCAGGAGAAAGGCTTGGCAGCGGCAGCCGCCAAAATCCAAGGCGCGGCGGTCACAGGTTTTGCAGGGTTCTTGCATCCAGGATTCGCCGCGGAATCTTCGGAAGGCGTCGGAGACTTCCCAGATTTCGCCGAGGTTGCGGTTCTTCACGTTTTCGAACGCCAGGCCGGGAATTACTTTGGCTGCGTGGCAGGGAAGCGCCTCGCCACTGGGCGTGATGAGCATGAGTTTCTGGGCCCAGCCGCCCATGCAGGGTTTTGGAAATCTTGCGTAGTAGTCGGGAACGACGTATTCGACTTTGATTTTTCCCGCCAGGCGTTCTTGCGCTTTTTTCAAAAAATCAATCGAGTGTGTGAGCTGCTCTCGCGTGGGTAGAAGGGAATCACGATTGGCGAAAGCCCAACCATAGTATTGGACATTGGCGAACTCCACGCGGCTCGCACTGGAAGATTCAGCGAGAGAAAGCATTTCCGGGAGTTGCTCGATGTTGCGGCGGTGAATGACGAAGTTGAGGGTCACGGCGAGGCGATGGCGCTTGAGCCATTCTAGGACACGGAGTTTTTGCGCGTGGGCTCGGGTGCCGGAGATTTCGTTGGCAATTCCTTCGCGCGCGCCTTGGAAGCTCAATTGAAAGTGATCTAGCCCCGCCTGTACAAGACCTGCGAGGCGTGATTCGTCAAGAGGCAAACCGGAGGTGATCAGATTTACGTACAGGCCCGTGGCGCGGGCGGCGCGGATTAAATCGAGGATGTCCGGGCGGGTGAGAGGTTCGCCACCGGTGAAATCGGCTTGAAGAACGCCGAGAGAGGCGGCTTCTTGGAAGACGCGGGACCACTCAAGGGTGGAGAGTTCTGTTGTGCGGGCTTCGAGTTCGAGGGGATTCGAGCAGTACACGCAGTGGAGCGGGCAGCGGTGGGTTAATTCGGCGATTAGGGCTAGCGGATTGGACCGTGGTTCGTTCATGGGAATCGGCCTGACCGCCCGCGATCAAACCTGGTTCGGGCACAACGTGTACTACCCCTACAAACTATGTGTTTCGGGGCTCGAAGTCGAGCGCGCGCTCTTTTTGGAGCAGAGCCAGATAGCCCAGGATGTCTTGTTCGACTTTTGCGGGCTCGGCTTTTGAGTAGCGCTGCTGCAATTCGCCGATGATCTGTTGCACGGTGTGCTGGCCGTCGCAGCGCTCGACGATTTCCAGGCTGGGACCGTTCAGGCGCAAGGCGCGCTCGGGCATCAGCAAGGTGCGTGGTTCCTGCGTCTTTTCCTCCATGCGGCATCCTGGAGCCAGGCGCGGGCGGCTTTCTAGATCAATGCTCATTTTGAGCCAGCCTCCGCAGCTGGGCGAAAGGCGCCGGGGGGCGGCCAGCCGGGATTCACGTAGGAGTAGTACAGGGCATCGAGTTGGGCCCAAAGGATGTCGCACTTGGCGCCGAGGGCGGCGTGGGCTTGGTTTTGTTGTTCGCGGGATGTGGCGTGTTGCACCACCCAGGCCAGGGCGAAATCAGCGTCTTCTGGGGCTTGTGTCAGGCGGCCGGTGAAATAGTCGAGACCCGCGGAGAGCCAGGGATAGTGCTGGCGGAGACGATCCAACCGCAGTGTGATGAGTTTCTTCGAAAACAGTTCAGTGAGCGAAGAGGCTACGGCTTCCAGGTGCGTGCGCGCGGAGACGAAATCGACGTAGGCCTGGACGGCGTAGTGCGTTGCCGGAAGAATGCCATGGCCCGCAAGCGCTTGATCGCGAGCGAGGCCAGTGGCTTCGATCAGCCGCAACCACTTTTCGATGCCCCCCGGTTTCACGCCGTCGCCATCGTGGTCCAGGATGCGTTTGCGCCACACCAAGCGAAAGGCGGGATCTTCGCTGCGCGCGAGGATGGCGGCGTCTTTGATGGGGATACGGCTTTGGTAGTAGTAGCGGTTCAGGGCCCAGGCTTGCAACTGGCCCCGCGTCAGTTTGCCCTCGTGCATCAGCGCATGGAAAGGATGCTTGTGGTGATAGCGTTCTTCTCCAATGGCGTGAAATCCCGCGATGAAGTCCGCGTCCGAGAGCAGCCGTGCGTCCAAGGTTTGCGCCTGGCTCATATGGCAAGTTCCATTCCATCACAGGCGATTTCCCAGCCGGCATCGCGGACGATGCGGGATTCCGGACTCTCGTCATTCAACACCGGATTCGTATTGTTGAGATGCACGAGGACGCGGCGAGTCTTACTCGGCCGAAAGTGCTGCCGGAGCAGGCCGCGGTCGCCCCACAGGGGCAAATGCCCCATCTGCCTGGCGGACTTGCTTCCTTTCCGGATGGCGTTTAGTTCGTCGTCTTTCCAGAACGTTCCGTCGAGTATCGCCAGATCACTCTCTTCCACCGAACGCACCCAATGATCTCCGGTACCGGGCAGGTTCGGGGCATAGAAAAGTTTCTTTTCTTTGGAGACGAGGGTCAGACCGATGACTGCTTCCTCCTGAGAAAGGCTGTCACGTAGAGATTCGCTCACGTAATCCGGGAAAGCCCCGTTGAGAGGTACGGCTTTGCAGAAGAGGCCGCTTTTCTTGTCCGCCGGCGATGCCGTGATCAGCGGAATGAGGCGATCGAGCGGCAGCGTCTCCCATTTCACCGGAGGATTGGATCGCTTCAGAACGCGGAAAAGGCTGTTTTCTTCCGTGAGAATCCGCCGGACGGCAATCGTCGAGAAAATTTGCAGAGGTTGGAATTCGCGCAGATGGAGCAGGCCCATGACCGCATCCACGTCGGCGCTGGTCAGCACCACGGCGTTGATTGGCGTGTTGCGTGATCCCGCGGGGGGGACAAAATCTGCAGAAGAAAGGATCTGTTGGCGAAGATCCGGGGATGCGTTCAGGAAGAACCACCGGGAGCCGTCGATCGAGACGGCGGCTTGTGTTTGCGTTCGAGGGCGGGCCTTCAGCGTGCCGGAACGCACACCCATACACTGGGCGCATGCGCAATTCCATTGGGGGAAGCCGCCCCCGGCTGCGGAGCCGAGGACTTTAACGCGCATTCTGGCACGCCAGCAGATGACCGCCAGACGCGGTCAAGGTTCTACAGCTCGGCGTTGGCGTACGAACTAATTTCGCAGTTCAGGTCGATCTCTTCGTGTTGAGGCGCTGTCCATTCCATGGTCAAGGCTCCTGTTGAGAAGCGAAAGTTCCCCTACTCAAACCGATTCGAAGTATAGCACGAACCCCGACGGTGGGGAACAAGCCAGGGCAAAAAAAGAGAACTTCGGAGCAGCGCGAATCGGACTACGAAGGGTAGAGCTGCTCTCTAAGGAAAACCACAAGCCGTGGTAGGGAAAATTGGAGGTCTCAAGAACGCCGAAAACCACAGATTTCTTGAGAGATAGGTGCGTTTTCTCTTGACAACGGTGGAAAGCAGTCTATGATGTGGCCAGAAGTGGGAGAGAGTGGTTGGCAGTAGAGTGAAGTAGAATTTCTCCCGGCCTCTTGAAGCGTTCCCGAGGGCAATCGTGAACGTAAGCATTCAGGGCATCCAAAACGAGCCATTCGATAGGGACTATGAAGCTGCGGGGAAACTGTCCGGCGAAAGTCGACGAGAAGGGGCGTCTCAAAATACCCTCGGTGTTTTTGGACGAGCTCAAAGAATACGGCAACCAATTTTATATCACAAGTACGACGGGAGAGACGGCGAGAATTTATCCGATGAAGGTTTGGTCGGAAATCGAAGACAAGCTGGCGCAAAAGCCAAGCGCGGATGTCGCCAAGCGGAAGTTTTTAATGAGGACGAGCTATTTCGGGCAAGTGGCGGAATTGGATGGGCAGGGAAGGCTGTTGTTGCCCGCGGTCCTGCGCGAAGCCGCTCAAACGATGGGGGAAGTCGACGTTTTCGGGGCGCTGAATTACCTGGAAGTGATGAATCACACCCGAGTGCTGGATAAGTTGAAGAACGAGCCGTATACGGATGCGGATGATACGGCGCTAGGGATTTGAGCAGGGCCACAAAGGGAATAGAGAGAGTGGGCAGGGCGGCAATGCTGGGGCGCGAAAGAAGTGAGTGCGGCACACACGCCGGTGATGTTGAACGAGGTGCTGGAATGGCTGGGCATCAAGCCGGAAGGAACGTACATCGACGCAACGCTCGGAGCCGGCGGCCACTCGGAAGCGATCGCCGAGAGGCTGACCTCTGGCAGGTTGATCAGCCTGGACCGGGACGAACAGGCTTTAGAGCTGGGGCGGGAGCGGCTGAAGATCTTTGGGACGAGAGTGACGGTGGTCGCCTCGCCCTTCTCGAGGATTCGGGAGGCCGCACAAGAGTTGGGGATTCCGAAGGTGGACGGGGTCTTGGTCGACTTGGGAGTTTCTAGCATGCAACTGGACCAGGCTGCGCGGGGTTTTTCTTTTCGTGAGGCAGGTCCCTTGGACATGAGGATGAGCAGCGAGGACGAACTAACGGCAGGAGAGATTGTGAATCGTTGGCCCGAGAGAGAGATGGCCGATTTGCTCTACCGCGTTGCGGATGAGCACGATTCCAGAAGGATCGCCAGGGCCATCGTACGAGCGCGGCCGATTAGGGACACAGCGCACCTGGCAACGGTTGTAGCAGGGGCCCGTAAGCAATGGGGAAGGCAGAGACTGCATCCCGCAACAAAAACGTTTCTGGCGCTGCGGATCGCGGTGAATCGAGAGATGGAGGAACTCGGGCAGTTTCTAACACGGACCCCTGCTACTTTGAATTCCGGCGGCCGCTTGGTGGTGTTGAGCTACCACTCAGGCGAAGACCGCATCGTGAAGCATGCGTTTCAAGAGCAAGAGCGTCAGAGGACGCTCCAGGTGCTGACCAGACACGTGATCCAGCCGAGCGATCGAGAGAAGGCGGCAAACCCGCGTTCGCGAAGCGCGAAACTGAGGTGTGCAGAAAGAGTGTAGTTATGGTGCCGAAGAGGAAGAAAGCGGTAGCGGCGGAGTTTCACACCGTCAAGCGGATTGATAACTCGCGCCTGGTGCGCAACGTCGAGCCGGCGAAGATGCGGAACCTGTGGCGCAGCGTCGCGCTGGGTGGCGCCATAGCGGCGTTTTTCATGCTGTATGTTTTCCAGCACTTTCGCTGCATTGATTTGAGTTTCCAGCTCGAAGACTTGAAAGGGCAGCAAATGAAAGCCGCGGCGCTCAATTCCGAGCTGAAACTGGAAATCGCCGGGCTGCGTAATCCCATGCGCATCGACCTGATCGCCCGCCGGCGACTTGGACTGACCGAACCTTTGCCGACGCACGTCGAAGAGTACGAAGCACCGGAAGGCGCGGAAGTGGCCGCCGCGCGGTACGTGCGACCGAACCGAGCGCCGTGATTTCCGCGATTGGCGTCGCTTTTCAATACGATCCATTTCCCTTTTTCTTGAGCTTCCAAGCGGAGCGTTTGCCGACCTGAATTCGCCATGCGACAAGACCGCGTTCACGTCCGTTTGGTCATCATCGCCGGCGTGGCCCTCTTGTGGATGGGCGCGGTTTTCGGGCGGCTGAGCTACCTCGAACTCTTCCGGCATAGCGACTATCTGGCGCGCGCTCTGCGCCAGCAACAACGAACATTCGAAATCACTCCGGAGCGCGGCGCGATCTACGACCGCAACGGCCGTCCGCTGGCGATGAGCGTTCCCGTGGACTCCGCTTTTGGAGTGCCCGCCGAGATCGCCGATGAGCATCTCGCGGCGCGGCTGCTCTCGGGAGTCGTCGGCGTGCCGCAGGAGGTGCTTCAAGCGCGGTTCGAATCTTCGCGGTCGTTTGTATGGATTTCCCGCAAGCTTCCGCCGGAGAAAGCCGAAGCGATCAATAAATTGAACCTGAAAGGCATCTACCTACAGAAAGAAAACCAGCGGTTTTACCCCAAGCGCGACCTTGCGGCGCACGTGTTGGGTTTTGTTGACCTCGATGAGAAAGGGCTGATGGGCATCGAGCGCGAATTGGACAGCCAGATCCGGGGCAAGAGTGAACGAATTGTAGTGATGGCTGACGCGCGGCAGCGCTGGTTCGATGGTGGAGAAGCGAAGCGCGAACGCGGGGCCAGCGTGGTGTTGACGCTGGACGAAAAGATTCAATACACCGCCGAACGTGAATTAGCGGCGGCCATGGCTAAGACACGCGCAGCCGCAGGCACGGTGATCGTCATGAACCCCAATACCGGGGAGATTCTGGCGCTCGGGAATTGGCCGAAGTTCAATCCCAACAAAGCAAGCGATGCTCCGTCGGAAACGTGGATGAATCGCGCGGTGAGCGCGATCGATGAGCCAGGATCGACGTTTAAACTCATTACCCTGGCAGCGGCTTTTGATCAGGGGATCACCACGCCCGAGGAAGTGTTTGATTGTGAGAACGGCGCCGTCTATGTCTCCGGGCATCGCATTCGCGATCACAAGCCGTTTGGTCTGCTGAGTGTGGCGGATATTCTGGCGCAATCGAGCAACGTGGGGGCCATCAAGATTGCGCTGCGGCTCGGAGGTCCGAGATTTTACGACTATATTCGCGCTTTTGGTTTCGGCACGCTAACCGGGGTCGACTTGCCGCACGAAAGCAGAGGCAGGGTAGCGAGACTCGAGGACTGGAGTCCCATCTCGGTGGGTTCGATCGCCATGGGCCAGGAAATCGGCGTGACGCCGCTACAACTCATCACCGCGGTTTCGGCGATTGCCAACGGGGGATTGCTTTACAAGCCGCAAATTGTCGCCGAACTGCGACGCGGTGAAAAAGTGCTGCCCGCGGAGGGCTCGCTCGCTCCGGTGGACCCCAAGCGTGTCATTCGCCCCGAGACTGCGGCGACACTGCGGCAGTTGATGGAAGGCGTGGTCCTCGACGGGACAGGGCCTTTGGCTCGTCTCGATGGCTGGACTTCGGCGGGGAAAACGGGTTCGGCGCAAAAGATTGATCCCACGACCGGGCGCTACTCGCCGACCCAATTCGTCGCATCCTTCACGGGGTTTGCGCCGATCAACAATCCAGCGGTGGCCATTTTGGTTTCGCTGGATTCTCCCGTGGGGTTGCACGAAGGCGGACAAGTGGCCGCCCCGGTCTTCAAGCGCATCGCGGAACAGGTTTTGGCGTATCTCGACGTGCCGCGCGATGTTCCGCTCAATCCAAAGCTTATGGAGACCGCGTATAGGAAGCAAGCGAGCGAGAATGAGCGCGCGCTGGAGGATTTCTCGGTGGTCGATTTTTCGGGACAGCCCGACCCCTCGCCGGCGGCATCCCAAACGGCGGGGGCTAAGGGACCTGAGAACGCGGATTTCCAGAAGCCGGTTTTGACGGTGGCCGTGGACGAAGGCGGCGACATTGAAGTGCCCGACTTCAGCGGCAAGACTATGCGCGAGGTGACGGATATGGCCTTGAGGCTGGGACTGGATCCGGTGCTGGTTGGCAGCAATCTTGCCACAGAGCAATCACCAGCGGCGGGAGCCAAGGTTAGGCGGGGCGCAAAAATCACCGTGCAGTTCGGGACACCGCTAGAGAAGAAATCGAAGCCGCACGGGGGAATCAGGAATTAGGATGAGAGGATTGAGCCAAATAGAAGACACCAGCAACAGCAAACCGAACCACACCGATGAACTCGGGCAAGATTCATCGCCGACACGCGTCTCTCCGCGAAGCGTGAAGCTGCCTGCTTTGCTCGAAGGGGCGGAAGCGAGCATTCCTGCGGCCGCCGTGGATCTGGAAATTCGGCAGGTTGCTTCGGACTCCCGCAAGGTCAAACCGCGCGCGCTGTTTTTTGCCCTGCACGGCCGGCAGTCTGACGGAAACGCGTTCGTGCGGGACGCGGTTTCGCGTGGAGCGGCGGCGATCGCAAGCGAAGAAACTGTACCGGCCTTTATTCCGTCAAGCGTGGCCTGGATTCGCGTGCGCGAGGCGCGCAAGGCGCTTGCGCTGACGGCAGCGAACTTTTTCGGACACCCGGCGGAAGCACTACAACTCGTGGCGGTTACCGGAACGAATGGGAAAACCACGACGAGTTCGCTGGTCGCCTCCATCGTCGAAGCTTCTGGTGCGAAGACCGGCCTTTTCGGAACGATCGCGTATCACACGCCGCTCGGCGAGTACCCGGCGCCCAACACCACGCCGGAATCGGTCGACCTGCAAGGATTTCTCGCGGAGATTCGCGACGCGGGCGGGCGCTTTGCAGTACTTGAAGCCAGTTCACACGCGCTGGCCATGGAGCGCCTGTGGGGTTGCCATTTTGCCGCGGCGGTTTTTACGAATCTGACGCGCGAGCACATGGATTATCACAAGACATTTGAAGATTATTTCGCCGCGAAAAGAAGGCTATTCGAAGGCACCGGGGCGGGTGCGCCGGACGTCGCGGTGATTAACACGGATGACGAGTATGGGAAGCGCTTGACAAGGCTGGCCACGAAAACCGTGACGTACGGTCTCGAATCCGATGCGGACATCACCACGAAAAAATTTCAACTGACATTCCACGGCCTGGCCTTCACGGCGCAAACACCCCATGGAAAAGTGCAGGTAGCGTCCTCGCTCGTGGGGCGCATCAATGTCTACAACATACTGGCGGCGATTGGAGCGGCCCAGGCGCTTGGGCTTTCCACGGAAATCATCCAAGACGGGATTCGCAGCCTCACTAGCGTTTCCGGGCGTTTCGAGCGCATTGACCTCGGCCAGCCGTATTTTGTGATTGTTGATTACGCGCACACCGACGATGCCCTCGAGAATCTGATTCGAACCGCCCGAGAATTGAATCCCAAGGGAAGAATCATCACGCTTTTCGGATGCGGCGGCGGAAAAGACCGCACCAAACGGCCGGTGATGGGAGAGGTGACCGGGCGCTTGAGTGACCTGACGATTTTGTCGAGCGACAATCCGCGGACCGAGGACCCGCTAAAAATCATCAGCGACATCATTGTCGGACTTCAGAAAACATCCGGGAAATATTTGATCGAACCGGATCGCGAAAAAGCAATTGGAGCGGCGATGGACGAAGCGCGCGCGGGAGATATTGTTCTGCTCGCAGGGAAGGGCCATGAGAATTATCAAATTCTTGCGGACCGCACGCTGGATTTTGACGACCGCGATGTCGCACGGCGCGCCCTAGGCGCGCGAGGGTATGGCGAGACACAGGCGGAAATCGGTACGGGGGAGCCAAAAAAAGGCTCCGGGTTTGGCACGTAGCGCGCTTGTCTACCTTAGCTGGAAACTGTGGCGAGGGCGCGCGAGCCAGGAGTTAACTCGCGAAAGGAGGAGCCCTCAAATACGGTGAAAACAAACCGATACGCGGGGTATCTGCGTAAAGCAAACCCCTTGAGGCATTTATGCGGTGGACGATTGCACAAGTGGCTGGCGCTCTGGGTGTTGGGGCGGGGACAGGACTCGACCCCCTGGCCCGGGTGGCCGGCGTCTCGATTGATTCTCGCACGTTACGTCGAGGAGAACTGTTCGTGGCCATCCACGGACCGCGTCACGATGGACACGATCACGTGGCGAGTGCGTTGGACCAGGGAGCCCTCGCGACGGTGGTGGCGGAACTCGAAGCCCACCGCTACGGGGAGGACACTCGAAATCGCTCGATCATCGTGGGCGACACTTTCGAAGCGCTCAAAGAACTGGCCCGCGCGGCGCGCAAAGCTTGGGGCGGGAAAATTGCCGGCGTCACAGGCTCCGTGGGCAAGACCACAACCAAAGAGATGCTGGCGGCACTGCTGGGCGCGCAGCTGCGGGTCCTGAAATCGGAAGGAAATTTTAACAATGAGTATGGGCTGCCGCTGACGCTCCTCCGTCTGGAAGAGACCGACCAAGCTGCGGTCCTCGAGATGGGCATGTCGCGGCGCGGGGAGTTAGCCCGGCTTGCGGCCATTGCGCGCCCCGATGTTGGCGTGGTGACGCGCGTGGCGCCCGCTCATCTGGAGTTTTTTGCGTCCGTGGATGAGATTGCCCTGGCGAAGCGTGAGCTAATCGAAGGGCTGAACGGGCACGATTCGACTGCCGTGCTGAACGCGGACGACCTGCGCGTGACGGCGTTCGGTGCGTTTGCGCCGGGTCGCGTGCTGACCTATGGAATCGATCGACCAGCTTTTTTCTCTGCCGCGGCCATCGAGGACCGCGGGGCGCTGGGCTCGGCATTTGACTATGTAAGTCCTGAGGGCCGCGTGCGGTTGGAGCTTTCCGTGCCCGGTCGGCACGCGATTTACAACGCGCTTGCTGCGCTGGCCGCCGCCAGTGTTTGGAATATCGGTGCCGCGGAGGCGCAAAGTGTTTTTCGCACGCTGCGAGTGCCCGCGATGCGCGGCGAACTGCTGCGTTTCTCGAATGGGGCAGCGCTGATCAACGACAGCTACAACTCGAGCCCAGCGGCGCTCGAGGCCATGGTGGCGGTGCTGGCGGCCACGCCAAATTTTCAGCGGCGGATTCTGGCAGCGGGTGAAATGCGAGAGTTGGGAGTGGCGTCGCCGGTGCTACATCGCGAAGCAGGAGTTTTTACGGCGAAAACAGGTAAGGTCGATTGGGTGATTGGAGTCGAAGGAGACGCCAAGGAAATTGTGGAAGGCGCCATAGACGCCGGAATACCGCGAGAACAAACAAAATTCTTTGCGTCATCGCAAGAGGCAGCAGCATTTTTGGAGGACTTCCTCACGGCCGGCGATGTCTTGTTGGTGAAAGGCTCGCGCGGAGTGCAGATGGAACGCATTGTCGAATCGCTGCTCGCGCGTCACGCCGCTCCCCTCGAGATTCCACGGCAGGAGGTACGGCACTAAATGCTCTACTACCTGCTCTACCACGTCTTGCAGCGCTACTTCAGCCCGTTAAACGTTTTTAGATACATCACGGTTCGAACCGTCTACGCGAGCCTGACGGCGATGTTCCTCGGACTGGTGTTTGGTCCGTGGCTCATTCGGCGGTTGCGCGAACTGCAGATTGGGCAGTACATTCGCGAGGAAGGCCCTCAGGAGCATCAGAAAAAGGCCGGCACTCCAACGATGGGTGGCGTGCTGATCGTCTTGTCGACCGCCGTCCCCACGCTGCTGTGGGCTGATCTGACCAATCCTTTTATCTTGCTTTCGCTGTTTGCACTCATCGGTTTTGCAATCATCGGCTTCATTGACGACTATGCGAAAGTTTCGAAGCAAAGAAATCTCGGGCTCACCGCGAAAAAGAAAATCTATTTTCAGGTGTTCGTCAGCCTGATCGTGGGTATCTCGCTGCTCGTTCTCGTTACGCATTATGCCTATTCGACGCAGTTGATGATTCCGTTTCTCAAGCGCCTGCGCCCCGACCTGGTCATCCATTCCTTGATGAATTCGGCGCATTTGTGGCCCTTGGCGTTTCTTCCTTTCCTGGTTTTTGTTTGTGTGGTGATTGTCGGTTCTTCGAATGCGGTCAATCTGACGGACGGTCTCGACGGCTTGGCTATCGGCTGCACGGTCATCGCGGCTGGCGCGCTCACGGTGCTGACCTATGTCAGCAGCAACTCGCGTTGGGCTGCCTATCTCGAGATTCAATACATCCCGCGCGTTGGAGAACTGACGGTGTTCTGCGGAGCGCTCGTGGGCGCGTCGCTCGGCTTCCTGTGGTACAACGCGCATCCGGCGGAAATCTTCATGGGGGATGTCGGCTCGCTCTCCCTTGGCGGAACGCTCGGCACTGTGGCGGTCATCATCAAGCAAGAAATCCTTTTGTTCTTCGTTGGTGGCATCTTCGTTATCGAAGCTCTCTCGGTGATCTTGCAGGTGGGCTCCTTCCAGCTGCGGGGCAAGCGCATATTCCGCATGGCGCCCATCCATCATCATTTTGAATTGCTGGGCTGGAGCGAGTCGAAGGTCATTGTCCGGTTTTGGATTGCCGCGCTGGTGTTCGCGCTTTTTGCGTTGACGACATTGAAGTTGCGGTAGCGCGTCGGGATGGCTCGGAAAGGAACAATGCCAGGTGGAATGGATTTGCGAGGCAAGCGCGTGCTAGTCGTTGGGTTGGCGCGGACAGGCGTGGCTACCTCGATTTTTTGCGCGGCGCGCGGGGCGCGCGTGACCGCGAGCGATTCCCGCGGCGAAAGCGAGATCGGCGAAGCCGTCGCCAAGCTAAAACAGGCGGGCGTGACCCTGGAGCTCGGTGGTCATCGAGAGGAGACATTTCTCGAACAAGACTTGATTGTTCCGAGCCCGGGCGTGCCACCCGACCAAGCGCGTTTAGAGGCGGCCCGTGCCAAGGGCATCACGATTTGGAGCGAAATTGAGTTGGCCTACCGGTTTGTAAGAGGCCGATTGATTGGCATCACCGGTTCGAACGGCAAAACCACGACCACTTCGCTCGCCGAACATATTTTGAAGACCGCCGGGATGCCCACGATTCTTGCAGGAAACATTGGAGCGCCGCTCATCGGATGCGTGGACCAGATGAGGGACGACACTTCGACAGTGGCCGAGCTCAGCAGCTTTCAGCTCGAGCTCATCGACACGTTCCGTCCAAATATAGGCGTGTTCCTGAATTTGACGCCCGACCATCTGGACCGCCATCACACCATGGAAGCCTATGGTAGAGCGAAGGCGCGGCTGTTCGAGAATCAGACTGGTGAGGATGCCGCGGCTTTAAACGCGGATGATGCCGCTACCACGGTGTACGCGCCGTCGCTTCCGCGCTTGTACTGGTTTAGTAGGAAAAAACGGGTCGCCCAGGGCGCCTATGTGCGCGGGGAGGAAATCGTTTTCCGGGAAGACGGCCGAGAAGAAATTCTTCTCAAACTCGAGGACATTCCCCTCGCCGGTGCGCACAATGTCGAGAATGTGCTGGCCGCGGCCGCTGCGGCACGCCTCGCCGGTGCCCCCGCTCGGGCGATTGCCAAAGGCGTGAGATCGTTCGCGGGAGTCGAGCACCGCCTGGAATTCGTGGCCGAAATCCGAGGCGTGCGCTACTACAACGATTCGAAAGCCACTAATGTGGATGCCACCGAGAAGGCCCTCGAGGCATTTCCCGGACGCATCCTGATTATTCTCGGCGGACGAGACAAGGGAAGCGACTACACCGCACTGCAAAAGCCGCTGCGGGAAAAAGCGATTCTCGCGCTGCTCATCGGCGCGGCAGCGGACAAAATCGAAAACCAAATTTCAGGAAGCGTAGCTCTGGAGCGCGCGGAAACGCTGGAGCGCGCCGTGGAAACCGCCTGGCATGCCGCGCGGCCCGGCGACGTGGTGCTGCTCGCGCCGGCCTGCGCCAGCTTCGATCAATTTCAGAATTATGAGCACCGCGGACGTGTCTTCAAGGATTTGGTGGGGCAGCTCGAAAAGCAATCGGCCGGGGCGACTTCCCCGAAAAGGGTGAGCGAAAGTGCCAAGACGTCTTGAAATGGATCGCTGGCTATTTGGTGTGACCGTGGTGCTTTGCCTGTTGGGGGCGGTGATGATCTTCAGCGCGTCCGCGGTGACCGCGGAAGAAAAATACGATCACTCGTATTATTTTCTGGTGCGGCAATGTGCGTGGCTCTTGCTCGGGCTTTTGGGTATGTTCGCCGTGATGCGCATGGACTACCGGCGCTTGCGCGAGCCCGCGGTGGTCTACACCAGCGTATGCCTGGTCTTGCTTCTGCTGGTCGGGACTTTTTTTGCGGACAAGTCGCACGAAACGCATCGATGGATTCGCTATGGCCCGGTGGGAATTCAGCCATCCGAATTAGCCAAGCTGACGGTGATTCTCTATCTCGCCTGGTTCCTCGATCAGAAGCGGCGTAATAAAGCGCCCATGGAGTTCAGTAAAGAAGCTTGGCTCCAGACCATGCTCCCCGCCGCTGGCCCCGTGCTGATCTTCGTGTGCTTGATTTTGGCGCAACCCGATCTGGGCACCGGCGTGGATATCGTTTTGGTGGCCACCACCGTTCTATTTGCCGCGGGGATGTCCTGGAAATGGATCGCCGCGGGATTCCTGACGTCGTTGCCGGTCCTTTATTTGCTGATCACCCGCGTTACTTACCGCAACGCGCGGATGAGTTCGTTCCTTCATCCCGATTCTGATCCGCAAGGCGCGGGATTTCAGCTGATGCAATCCCTCATTGCCGTCGGTTCGGGCGGATTCACGGGCGTGGGCTTGATGGAGAGCAAGCAGAAACTGTTTTATTTGCCAGAAGCGCACACCGATTTCATCTACGCCGTGATTTGCGAAGAGCTGGGATACATTGGCGCGATGTTGGTGATGGCGTTGTTCCTCGCTTATGGCTGGCGCGGGCTGCGAGCCGCGTTTGCCGCCCCCGACGGATTCGGCCGGCTGCTGGCGCTGGGAATAACAGCTATGGTGCTGAGCCAGGCGCTAATCAATTTTGCCGTAGTGCTGGGCATGGTGCCGACCAAGGGCATTCCGCTGCCGTTTGTGAGCTACGGCGGGTCGAGCCTGCTGGTGATGCTGCTGGCGACAGGAGTGCTGCTGAACATCAGCCAGCAGGCCACGGAAACATGACGCGCCGCTCCATTGGGCCTGGTAGGGGCGCAGCATGCTGCGCCCTGGCGGGACCCCGGCCCGAGCCATGAAGCTCCTAATTGCAGGGGGCGGCACGGGCGGCCACGTTTTCCCGGCGTTGGCCATTGCCGAAGAGTGGCTAGCGCGCGGCAAAGAGAGAGAAGTCGTGCTGGTGGGAACGGAACGAGGGATCGAAATGAAGTTGGTGCCTCAGCGAGGACTGCCGCTGGAGACCTTGCGCGTCGCCGGCTTGAAGGGAAAGGGTGGCCGGACGCTGGTGAGAAATCTTGTCATGCTTGGGCCGGCGATGCTGGACGCGCGCCGCGTGTTGCGAAAGCACAAACCCGTCGCAGCGGTTGGCGTGGGCGGCTATGCAGCCGGGCCGATGATGCTGGCGACATGGTTCGGGGGCATACCCAACGTGATTTTCGAGCCAAATGCGGAGCCGGGGTTGACCAATAAGCTGCTCGCGAGAATTTCAAAACGAATCGCCACCGGGTATGAAATTTCCGCACGAGCCTGGGAAAAAAAGGCCGTCGTAACAGGTTGCCCGGTGCGCCCGGAGTTTTTCTCGATCGTTCCTCGAAGACTTGAAAAGCCTTTTCGCTTGCTCGTAACCGGCGGAAGCCAGGGCGCACTTCCCATTAACCGCACATTTGTGGATGCCATGGACCAGCTCGCGACGCGAAAAAATGACTTGTCCATCGTGCATCAAACCGGCGAACGCGATTATGATGCGGTGCGCACGGCGTACGCGCGGCGCGAGATCCACGCCGAGGTGGTGCCCTTCCTCACGAACATGGCGGAGCGCTTTGCCTGGGCAGATGTAATCGTTTGCCGGGCCGGCGCCATCACCGCAGCGGAAATCGCAGCCGCGGGTCGCGCGGCCATCTTCATTCCCTTCGGAGCCGCGACCGATAGCCACCAATTGCGCAACGCGCAAGAGATGACCAGCGCCGGCGCCGGGCGGATAATCGTCGAGAACGAACTCACTGCGGAACGCTTGACGAAGGAAATCTTCTCCCTCGTCGGCCAGCCCGAGCAGATCGAAAAGCAGTCCAGCGCAGCGCGATCGCTCGCCCGGCCCAACGCTACTCGAGATATCGTCAACTTAATAGAAGAGGCCGCAAACGTGCAAGGAACCGGTCCGAGGGCAATTCCATGATGGTCTCATTTCGCAATTTTCAGCGCATTCACCTTGTGGGCATCGGCGGCATCGGCATGAGCGGCATCGCCGAAGTCCTGCTGACGCTGGGCTATTCCGTTTCGGGCTCGGACACCAGACCCTCAAACATCACCGAGCGCCTTCAGAATCTCGGCGCGACGATTCACGAAGGCCATAAAACCATCAACGTCGAGGGCGCGCACGTGGTGGTGACCTCTTCGGCGATCAAGCAAGACAATCCCGAGGTGGTCGAAGCGCACAAGAGAAAAATCCCCGTCATTCCGCGCGCGGAGATGCTTGCGGAGCTAATGCGGCTGAAATATGGCATCGCCGTCGCCGGGGCACATGGCAAGACAACCACGACTTCGATGGTCGCTTCTGTTCTAGCCGCCGCGCACCTCGATCCGACCTTTGTGGTGGGTGGCCGGGTGAATCAGGCAGGCACCACCGCGCGGCTCGGCAAAGGCGAGTATTTCGTGGTGGAAGCGGATGAAAGCGATCGCAGCTTCCTGATGCTCGCGCCCGTCGTGGCCGTCGTCACCACCATCGATCGAGAGCACCTAGACCAATACAGCTCACTCGCGGACATTCAGAATGCCTTCGTGCTGTTCGTGAACCGCGTCCCGTTCTACGGCGCCGCGATTCTGTGCCTCGACGAACCCAACGTGCAAGCCATTCTGCCGGACGTGAAGCGCCCGGTCATCACCTATGGCACTTCGAGCCAAGCAGACCTGGTCATCAGCGATGTAAAACTGGAAGGCTTTGATAGCGAGTTTCGTCTAACGTTTAAAGGCGAAGACCTCGGCCTGTTCCGCCTCTCGCATCCGCCAGGAATGCACAACGTCAGAAACGCAGCCGCGGCAGCAGCCGTCGCGCTCTATCTGAATGTTCCCGCCGACTTGATCCGCGAAGGCCTAGCCAAATTTGCAGGCGTCAGCCGCCGCTTTGATATGAAGGGCATTGTGAACGATATCACTGTCATCGACGACTACGGCCATCATCCGGCAGAAATTCGCGCAACGCTCGAAGCCGCCCGCGGCTGCAAGTTCAACCGCCTGCTGGTGCTCTTCCAGCCACACCGATTTTCACGCACGCAGCATCTTTGGGACGAATTCTGCCGATCTTTCAATCAGGCTGACGTGCTGGTTCTCCTTGACATCTACGCCGCGAGCGAAGCCCCCATCCCGGGCATCACCAGCGAAGCGCTGGCCAACGCCATTCGAGAAGTGGGACACAAAAACGTTCACTATTTCCGCTCGATGCAGGCGGGAATCGAGTTCCTGCTGCGCGAAGCACGACCAGGCGACGCGATCCTTACGATTGGTGCCGGAAACGTCAGCCGCGCCAGCAATGAATTGATGGTCCTGCTCGGAACGGAGCACCCCACACACCATGCGCGTTAGGGACCCCAAACTCGTCGCGGCTCTGCCGGAACTGGGTGCCCTGCTCGAGCCGGGCACATCCTTGGCCGAGCTTACATCCTTAGGCATCGGCGGCACGACGGATTTGCTCCGCATCACGAAGCACGACGCCATTCCGGAGCTCTTAAACCTTCTCGACGCCGAATCCGTGCCGTACAAGTTTCTAGGCGGCGGCTCGAACTTGCTGGTCGGCGACGGTGAACTGCCGTGGTTGGTGCTCCAGCTCGTCTCTCCGGATCCAGACATCGTACTGGAAGGCCGTTTTGCCCAAGTCGATGCCGCAGCCGACCTCGGCCGAACGGTGACCTTCTGCGCGAAAAACGACCTGGGCGGGATGGAAGGCCTCATCGGAGTGCCCGGAACGGTCGGTGGAGCACTGCGCATGAACGCCGGCGCTTACGGCATGCAAATCGGCAGCTACGTCCGCCAAGTGAAGCTCTACCGCGCCGCCCGGCGCAAGCTGGAAACTCTCGAGGGCGATCAAATTTCTTTCGAATACCGGCACACATCTTTTGCACCTGATGATATGATGCTCGCAGTGAAGCTGGAATTACCCTCCAAACCGTATCGAGAAATTCTCAAAGGGATTCGTATCTGCAACGAAAAACGGCGCGCAAGCCAGCCGCTTGGCCAGAAAAGCGCCGGTTGCATCTTCAAAAACCCTCCAGGCGCTTCCGCCGGACGCATGATTGATGAGCTGGGGCTCAAAGGACTGAACGTGGGCGACGCCCGCGTCAGCGACCGCCACGCCAATTTTTTTGTGAACGCGGGCAAAGCTTCTCAGAAAGACATGCTCACCCTCATCGCCCAGGTACGCGAACGCGTGCAGAAATCGTTTGGAGTCATTCTCGATCACGAGGTGGTCGTTTGGAACGCCTAAAAGCCATCGAACGGGGCAACGCCGCGGCGGCCGCCGAGCCTTACCGGCCGGAACTGCTGGCCGACGAAGAGCCGCGCTATTTGCGCCGGCAAAAGCCTTTAGAAATCCGCCGCAAAAAATTTGGTGGGCGAAGCTGGCCGTTCTATCGGCAAGCCCTGGTGTGGACCATTGCCGGAGCGGCGAGCGTGACCGTTTCGGTTGTGGCTGGACGCTTTTTGCTCTATTCGCCGCAGGTTCTGCTACTGAAGTCCGACCAGATCGACTTGCTGGGAAATCACATCGTCAGCCGTGAATCGGTGCTTCAACCGTTTGCGCAGGACCGCAACCGCAGCGTACTCCGGATTCCGCTGGAGGTGCGGCGCAGTCAGCTCGAGCAACTGCCCTGGGTCGAATCCGCCAGTGTCGAACGCATCTTGCCGAACCGTATCCGCGTGGAACTAACGGAACGCACTCCGATTGCGTTCCTGCGCAATGGCAACGAGCTTGCCTTGATCGATGCCCATGGCGTGATCTTGAACCGTCCCGAAGGCGAGGATTTGCACTTCCCCATCGTGGCCGGGCTTCCCGACAGCATGCCGCGTGAAGAGCGCGAGAAGCGCATAGAGACCTATCAGGAGTTTCTAAGAGACGCGGACCTGGTGCGCGGCGGCTCGTCCGACCGCGTCAGCGAAATCGATCTGGGGAACGCCAAAGACTTGCGCGTGGTCATGACCGGCTTGGCGTCGGCAACCGATTCGCAAGCCGTCACCATTCATTTTGGCAACAGCGATTTCACCGCCAAGTACAGGATGCTGGTCGAGAATTTCGCGCAGTGGCAGGCCAACGCCGGGCGCGTGCAGTCCATCGATTTGCAATATTCGCGGCAAGTGGTTGTGAACGCAGATAGCAGCGCGACTTCAGCAAAGTTGAGAAATTGAGAGAGCCAGGGCGGGGGGCGGCGGTTTGTCAAAAAAAGATCGTTACATCATAGGGCTGGATGTCGGCAGCACGAAAACGTGCGCGTTGATCGCGGAGATGGATGACGAACAGGTTAGATTTCTCGCCCTGGGCGCGGCGGAATCGAAAGGCTTGCGCAAAGGCCTCATCGTCAATCTCGATTCCACCGTAAGCTCGATTCGGCGAGCCGTGGAAGAAGCCGAGGGCGTGGCCAACGTCCCGGTCGAAGCTGCCGTGATTGGCGTAGCCGGCGGCCACGTGCGTGGTGTAAATAGCCGCGGCGGCGTCACACTAGGCAACCGCGCGCGCGACATCGAGCGCGACGACGTGCGCCGCGCTATCGATGCGGCCCGCAACATCGCGCTTCCCGAAGACCGCGAAGTGCTGCACGTCCTGCCGTATGAATTCATGGTGGATGCACAAGACGGAATTCGCGACGCCATCGGCATGGTCGGCCAGCGCCTGGAAGCCAACGTCCATCTGGTAACCTCGTCGATTGCCGCCACGCAAAACTTGGTGACCGCGGCGAATCGCGCCGGAATTTTGGTCAGCGACACGGTGCTCGAGCCGCTGGCTTCTGCGGAAGCTTGTTTGACGCAAGATGAGCGCGATCTAGGCTGCTGCCTGTTCGATATCGGCGGCGGCACAACCGAGCTGCTCGTCTACGGTGGCGGCGTTGTGCGCCACACCAGCGCCGTCCCCGTCGGTGGCGACCACTTCACCAATGACCTCGCCGTTGGCCTGCGCACGCCGATCCCGGAAGCCGAAAAAATCAAGCGGCGGCACGGCTGCGCCGCATCTTCGCTGCTCCACGAAGACACCTCCATTGAAATTGCCAGCGTAGGCGATCGCCCTCCGCGCACGATCTTCGCCCGCATGCTCACGGACATCATCGAACCGCGCGCCATGGAGTTGCTCGCGCTGATTCGCGACGATCTGCAGCGCGCTGGCCTCGACGGACAAATCCCCGCAGGATTTGTCCTCGCGGGAGGCGGCGCAAGACTGAACGGCTTGATCGATCTGGCCGAACAGTCTTTCCATCTGCCCGTACGTATGGCGGAGCCTAAAGGTTTGGCTGATCTGCCGGAACAGGTAGCGCAGCCGGAATATGCAACGGTCGTTGGTCTGGTGATGTACGGCGCGAAGACGCGGCGCAACTCAGCGCAACGCGCCGGGAATCTGGTTTCCAAATTGAAGTCCATGTTCGCCGGTGCCTCGTGAACCTGCCCGAGCGCAGCACCGCGAACCTGGAGAAGGCTGAGGGACGTATGACCACAAAAGACGCAGGAATTCGCATGAGCTTCAGCGAAGAGCTGCAGCCCGCAAAGATTAAAGTCATCGGCGTAGGCGGCGGCGGATGCAACGCGATCAACCGCATGATCCGCGCGAAAGTTGAGGGCGTGGAGTTCATCACCGCCAATACGGACTTGCAGGCACTTAAGCTCTCGCAAGCTCCGGTCAAGCTGCAGCTAGGCGCGAAGCTCACTAAAGGCCTGGGCGCCGGCGCCAATCCCGAAATCGGCCGCAAAGCCGCCCTAGAAGACACCGATAAAATCATCGAAGCCCTCGAAGGCTCGGACATGATTTTCATCACTTCCGGCCTCGGCGGTGGCACCGGCAGCGGCGCCGCTCCCGTAGTAGCTTCGCTAGCCAGCGAACTCGGCGCGCTGAGCGTCGCGGTGGTAACCAAACCGTTCGCATTCGAAGGCAAGCGCCGCATGCTCCAGGCCGAACAAGCGTTGCAGGAGCTAATCAGTTGCGTGGACACCGTCATCGTGATTCCAAATGAGCGTTTAATGGACACCGTCGAGCGCGGAACCAGTTTCTTCGACGCTTTCCGCATCGCCGACGACATCCTGCGCCAAGCAGTACAAGGCATCTCCGACATCATCACCGTGCCAGGCATCATCAACCGCGACTTCGCCGACGTGAAAGCCATCATGCATGGACAAGGCTACGCGGTGATGGGTACGGCCATCGCCACTGGAACGAATCGCGCCATTGATGCCGCCAACCGCGCCATCTCCAGCCCACTCCTCGAAGACAATTCCATTCAGGGAGCGCAGGGCATCCTGATCAACATTTCAGGCAGCTCAAGCCTAACTCTGCACGAAGTCCACGAAGCATCCTCGGTCATCCAAAAAGCCGCGCATGAAAATGCCAACATCATCTTCGGCGCCGTCATGGACGACTCCATGAAGGACGCCGTGAAAATCACGGTAATCGCCGCAGGCTTCAAGGAAGCCAACAAGAAAAACGTCCCGCAAAAGCCGTCGTTCCTGCCCAAGACATGGAAAGCCGGCCGCGAAATCGAAGAGCCGGTTCCCCAACAACAGACGCTGCCCAACGTAGTCCACCAAGTCCAACAAAACATCCGCGAAGCAACCCACGAAGTCCCCGCGGACGACCTCGACGTCCCGACATTCCTCCGCCGCCAAGCCCAAAAAGCTTGACCGGCCGTTGACGTTAGGGGGCACCGCCCACTCCATGGGCGGCTACCGGGGCTGTGACCTAGCCCCGCTGGTAATTTCCGAGGACAACGACTCGATGGTCACCCCAGCCGAGTGTAAGACCCCGGCAGCCACCTGCATCGGCGACCGCGAGCAGCCAGTTCTTTCGGACGAAGCGCCTAAAACTCACGACCTGCTTCGAAAAGAAAATTTCCCTAAATACATCGAGCCCCCCACCCCGGGGACCGAGAGGGTCGACAGTTGCGTTTCTATGCGGGTTCAATCGTTGGAAGTTAAAGCAGCTCGAAGTTTTCTTACTTCTCGTTCAAATGCCCCGAGATTGTTTAGGGGATCCCGCACCACGGAACTCAACCCTGCGTGAAATTCGCGCGCCCCGGTTTTTTTCACCGCCTCTAGAATATTTCCGGCGTGCAATCCGCTGCCCGGCATCACGATCAACCGATGGCCCGCGATGCGAACCAGGTCACCCAGCAACTCAAGCGCTTCGGGCGCCGTCCGCTTCCCCCCGGAAGTAAGCAGCCTCGCGGCTCCTGTTTTGATCACGTCTTCCAGTGACTCTTGCAAATCACTACATTCATCGAACGCGCGATGGTAGGTGACCGGGAGCGGCCGCGCCTGTTCGACGAGTTGCGCGCTGCGTTCAACGTCGATGTGGCCATTGGCGCCGAGCAAACCCAAGACGATTCCGTCCATTCGGAACTTTTTGGCCGCCTCGATCGCGCGCTGTATGGCCACGAACTCGGCGTCGGTATAAAGAAAATTCCCGCCACGCGGCCGAACCATCGAGAGAATGGGCCGAGTCACGCGCGCGCGCGCGGCGCTCAACAACTCGTCACTTGGGGTCGTCCCGCCTTCCCTTGCATTGCTGCAAAACTCGATGCGCTGCGCCCCGCCGCGCTCGGCCGCCATGGCTGCTTCAACGCTTTCCACGCTGATTTCAAGAACGTATCGGGTCTGCATGGAGCGCTAGCTTAGCAGAGGAAACGGACGCGGAAAAAAAGCATTCACTGGCGGACTACATCGTAGCGGGCGAGGGCATACCCTAACGCCGCGCGGATAAATACCTAACGGAAAGCTGGCGCCCTTGCCGATCGGGGAGATTTGCTGCCTTGGAAAAAGGTGTCTGAATCGTTTCCGCTGGCCGCGACATCGGTGGGCCACAGCCGCTGCGTAATGGATTTGACGACGAACATCAGCACCAATCGTCGAACTGGCGGGAGAGGCGCAGGGGCTCCTAGGGAGCTTGGCCTGCGGCATTCTTGTCACTTCCCAGCGGAGGAATGTCAATTGTCTCCTGCGCGCGAGCCGGTATGGGTAGCGCCAAGCACAACACAACGAAACGCAAACTATTCTCACAAGCCCGCAACATGCCTGGCATGTAGCAAGCTGCCGGTTGACCAGTTCCAGAACATTCCGCAGAAGGCGGCTGCGTTCCAACCCCACATAAAAAGGCGCATTTCGGACGGGCGGTACGGGCGATTTTTCCAAATCAGCAAGGCGTCCGACAGAAACCATGCCGCTCCAAACCCAAGAAATCCCGTGATTACCAAATCTCTGAAAGAAAAGTAGACCAACACAGTCTCTGCGCACAAAATCGCTGCAATCAGCAATTTGGAAGGCACCGCGCCCATCAACGTCGCCGTCGTGCGTCGCCCGCTCCGCCGGTCTGGCTCTATGTCCATCACTTCGCCGAAAATATGAGAGTGCATCGCGAACATTGCGCCAAATAGAAAAGTCTGCCACGGGAGTTGATGAACTTGATTCAGCCAGCTGCTCAGCACGAAAACCAGCAAGTAGCTCGCCTGAATCAGCACGTCGAGCGGAGGATGACTCTTCCAACCAAAGCGCGGCGCATTGTAAAGTCCAACTGCAATCAATAGCACTAGGAACCAGAGGAAGATGCGCGCGCCGGCGAGGAAGAAGAAAATGATCAGAAACGGAATCTGCACAGCGGCGATCTTCCATCGCAAGGCGGCGAGCTGTTCCGCCGCGCCCAGCGAGCCAAACAGAAACGTTCCCTTGCGCGGATTAGAGCGGTCCGCCTCGGCATCCACAATGTCGTTCACGCCATACAGAAGAAATCCTAGCGGAAACAAAACGTAGGAAAGCCCCAGCCAGAGCGTCGGCGAATGCATAAAATCCGTGCGGCCAAGCGGCATCAAATAAAACAGTGCAGTTGTGCTCCAAAGCCCCGGCCGTGAAACCTGCAGAAGGAAAACCAGCTCGCTGGCCCTCGCGCTCTTGTCCGCCGAAGCCACACGATTCGCGTCGAGAGCCTGGAAGCCCGGTTCCAAAATCGCGTCTCCCTGCTTTTGCAAAAATCGCCGCCAAGAACCCAAGAGGTGGAGTCCTTACCAGAAGACTACAGAACGCCAAAGCCGCAGTAGGGCGCATTTCACCGAGAGCTACCAAAGGGATACCCGTCGCCGAACGCCACGACGACCGCCATGCTTATCCGCTGGTCTCACCCTTCGACGCCTTCGATGGACAACAGTTGTACCGGGCGACTCTTGTGGTACTCTCTTGCGCCAGAAAGTTCGGGTTTCTTGTTTCTTCTCTTCGTCGATCCCGAGCCGCTACTTCGTTGAAAGGAGACCTCCCATGAAACTCCATTCCAGAAGCCTAGCGTTTTCCGCTGTCCTTCTCGGTGCGGCGCTGGCGGCCTGCCAGGAGCCGTACCACCAAAAAGAAGAGCAATACTACTTGATCTCCGCGAATATCAACTTGCCCTACTGGCAAGAAGCCGAGGCAGGTTTGCGCGACGCTGCAACAGGAATGGGCGTCAAAGCGGAAATGGATGGCCCGGCCACGTTCTCACCAAAAGAAGAGTTGGACGCTTTCCAAAAGGCAGCGGCCCTGCATCCCGCCGGCATTCTCGTCTCCGTCACGAGCCAGGACCTTCTCAAGCCTGCTATTGACGCCGCGGCACTCCAAGGCATCCCCGTCATCTGCATCGATGCCGACGCACCCGATTCCCACCGCGTTCTTTTCGTAGGCACCGACAACTTCCGCGCCGGTCAGGAAAGCGGAAAGCGCATGGCAGATATTCTCAAAGGCCAGGGACAGGTCATTATCATCACCGTCCCCGGACAGCTCAACCTGGACGAGCGCGTCCGCGGCGTCACCGACGCTCTGAAAAAATATCCCGGCATAAAAATTGCCCAGACCATTGACGACAAGGGAGATCCCCGCAACGCTAACGACGCCGTCTCAGCCCTTCTGGCAAAGAAAGAAAAGGTTGACGGCGTTATCTGTCTCGAAGCATCCGGCGGTTCGGGAGTCGCCGAAGCCCTGCACCGCTTGGACCTTACGGGTAAGATTGCCATCGTCTCCTTCGACAAAGACCCGGAAACCCTGGATGGCATCGAGAAGGGTTGGATTAACGCGACCATCGTGCAGAAGCCCTACATCATGGCCTATTACGGGCTGAAGTTCGTCGACGATCTCCACCACAACGCAGTTCACGAGTTTAAAGACTGGCGCACTGCGCCCGCAGCTCCGTTGCCGGCATGGATCGACACCGGTACAGCTACCGTGGACAAGACAAATCTGGCGGCGTTCCGCGAGGCGCTCGCGGCCCACCCCAAGCCCCTATAGAACCTTTGAAAAATGTATCCGTTGATTCGGCCAGTCCGGCCAGTCTAGCGAAACCTAAATCCATCCAAGCGATGCAAACGTGGTAATCGAAGCGCAGCCCAGCGCCACACCCAGAACCATGCCTGCCAGTACGTCGCTCAAGAAATGCATGCCCAAAACAATGCGGGAAACGGCGATGCTGATAGCCAAGAAGAAGAGCGGCCCTTCCAGCGACGGATAGAAGTAACTCACTACCAGCGCGATGGAGAACGCCGTCATGGTGTGGCCGGACGGAAACGAAAACCGGTCCGGAGGGAGAACCTTCGACCAACAATGCGGCTCCAGCTGGCAAGGCCGCTGCCGCTGGCTGAGTCTTTTCAATGCTTTAAACACGAAAATCCCGAAGAAGCCGGCGAACGCAGCGGCCCCAATCGCCGAGAACTTCTGAGGGCCTCCATCGATCAACAGCATGACCCCTAGCCCGTACCAAAGCCAGCCATCGCCCATTCGCGTGGCCAGGATCATCCACAGACGCACCCACCGTGGAGCTCGCCAGCGGTTCATCCGGCGCATCAGACGGTGATCCCGCCGTTCGATGTATCCCCAGACAGTGCGTGCGACAGCCATAGTTTTTAGTACTTAGCCCATCTAGCCCCAGTTCGCCTCGAAGCTAGAATCCATGTCCCAGAACATCCGTTTCCGCTTCTCGCCGCGCTCGAGTGTAGTCGACCACTTCTGGCAAAAGCGAATCTCGTTAACCCAGTGGCCCGCCGTAAACGCGGGAACCAGCAGCGAAAGCGGCATCAGTGCCAGAGTCCACGGCTTTTCCATCCAAAGTGACCATACGATGCGCAAAACGTCGGCAGTCAACTTGGCGTAACTACCATGCGCGCCATGAACTTGCCCCTGGCCCGCGCGCAGTCCCGCGAAGAACTCATCCACCGTGCGCGCACCCGGAACTTCCGTATATGTGCGTCCAACTCCTCGGATCGTGTGGGAATCGCTTCCCCCCATGGCAATCTTTCCCAGCTGCGACGCCAGCCGCGCGGCACTCTCATTGGCTCTCCGCCACATCTGGCCGTTCCGCGATTCAAAGGCTGGCACGTAGGAGGCAAACCAGCAGAAGTCATCCGCGAGCCGCTGTCCCGTCAAACTAGAGAAAACATGATTCACGCTGAAGAACAGTTTTTTCTCGGTCAGGTACATCATCAACGAAATGAAGTCCTTACGCCGTCGTTGGATTTCAATATGGTCGCGCTCGGTGATTCCATAAACGCCTAGGTGCATCTCGGTTCCACTCGGCATCCGCACCGTAGCTTCTTCGCTCAGGAAGAAATCGGGATGTTTCCGGAGAGCTTCCCCGGCGTCGATGGAGTCGTGGTCGGTGAGCGTAACGATGGACATCCCACGCTGCTTCAACCGGGTGTAGACTTCTGCGGGCTGGTTGTACGACTCGCGGCAAATCCGGCTGAGGATGGGAGTGTCGCACATGCCAGAGGCGATCGAGTGAACGTGGGGGTCGCAGCGCATGAGACTATTGTTGACCCACGATATGAACAGGCCATGAAGAGGTCGCTAATTGTAGATGAATGTGTCCATGGAACTCCTTGAACACATTGGACTTCCTTAGTTATCCACATGGCATGCTGGTTGCTCTTCGCGGCGAACATCAAGCGTATGGCAGAATGTTCACCATGAAAAAAATTCACGTTGTCTTCCATGACGCCGGGGGCGGCCACCGCAACGCGGCCATCGCCCTGGAGACTATCGCGGCCCAGCAAGGGCGTCCTTGGCAGATAGAGCTCGTGCAATTCCAGGATTTGACAGACCGCCTGGACGTGCTTCGCAAGCTGACCGGGATACGCATCCAGCAGCAATACAACATGATGTTACAGAACGGATGGACTCTCGGAAGCAAGTATATCCTGCGGGTTCTGCAGCTTATCATTCAGCTTCTCCACGGCCCGATGGTGCGCCTTCTCGAACAATACTGGCGCGAACACCCCGCCGACCTTCTGGTCTCGGTCATTCCGCACTTCAATCGCGAGATTTGTGAAAGTTGGAAAGCCGTCTATCCAGGCCGACCGTTCGTGACCCTCATTACGGACCTTGCCGATTACCCGCCACGGTTCTGGATTGAACCGCTTAAGGGGCAATATGTCATTGCTGGCACCGAGCGCGCCGTCGAGCAGGCGCGTGCCTTTGGCCACGACGAAGCCCATATTTTTCAAGCGTCTGGAATGATTTTGCGTCCCGACTTCTACGTCGAGGACACTGTCGATCGAGGCGCCCTTCGCCAGGAGATGGGACTGCGAAACGATCTAGCGACCGCGATTGTTCTCTTCGGCGGACATGGCTCCAAGGTGATGTTCGACTTAACGGAACGGTTAAATGCAGCAGGTCTTCCTCTTCAGCTAATGCTGATATGCGGCCGCAACGAAGACCTGGCGGCAAAGCTACGGGCTCAAAAATGGAAAATGCCCGTGCATGTTGTTGGTTTCACGAAGGAAATACACAAGCTTATGCGCGCCGCGGATTTCTTGATTGGCAAGCCGGGCCCCGGCAGCATCGCGGAAGCCATGGTTCGCCAGTTGCCGGTGCTGATTGAATCGAACGCCTGGACGCTCCCGCAGGAACGCTACAACGCCGTGTGGGTCATTGAAAAGCGAGTCGGCATTGTCCTAAAGAGCTTTCGCGAAGTCGTTGAGGGAGTGCGCCAAATGCTGGAACCGGCAAGGCTGGCGGAATTTCGGAAAAATGTCGCAGCTCTCGACAATCGCGCCATCTTTGAGATTCCTGAGATGTTGGCAAGACTTCTAGGTGAGCCCGCGGAAACCGCCGAGCGGCCTGCCGCGCAAGCCATCCACACGCCAACCTCTGCCTAGCTGTTAGTCGCTGGCGCCGGGAGTTGTGCTCTCTCGTTGCGGCCCGGATGAGCGAAGCGCGGGCCGGCATCGCGGTTCTCCACCGGCCATTTGAGCCGCGGTTTGGCGCAGGTCGTTGCCCATTGTCGGGCGGAATACTTCGGCAGTTCACACATCTTCACGCAGTCGCGGTGGGCCCGCGATTCCCGACAGTGGCAATAGCAAGTCCCGACAGTGGCGGTGCGCAACTCCGTCGGTGTGTCCGCCGAGAGAAGCAGTGATCCAGCAAGAAAACAGGCCAAAGCCACGCCTCCGAGGCCGAGAGTACGCAGAAGAGGGTGGTTGCCGGGGAGGATGTGCATAGGCCAAGTCTGGGGGCAAGGCCCGAGAAAACCGATAGCGCGAAGAGTCTGAAGATTCTGTTACTTTGGTACTGTAACTAGGTGGAGGAGGTGAGCTCGGAGAGGGAGAGGTCGCGCTTCCCGAATCTGTTTTTGAAGAGTTCCAAACTGAACTCGAAGGCCGTTTTTGGGGCGGTGTGGGGAATCCTCGAATTTAGGCAAGTATTTGCTAATGAAAGACTTGCTATGAATCGAGCTCACCGTGGACATTGGCGCTACCCGTGCATTAGGAAGGCGCATGAGTGCGTTTCACATGATGAGTTGAGGAGAGAGGCGAGCGAGGGGGAAGGGGCTCGCTCGCCACTTTTCGCGATTCGTTGCCACCTGCCTCTGAGAGGGAAGCTAGGATGGACGACCCCACGAGTCGGTGTGAAAACGGCACTGACCACGAAACGCACTCTTCGAGGCCCCCGATCCCAAGCGGGGGCCTCATTTTCTTCTAAGGCTCAATTCCGTTCAGGACAGACCTCCTTGGCCTTTTCTGTCGCCCCCGTACTGGGACGAGGGCTTGGGCCACCGCTAGGCCTCGCCATCCCCAAGCCCCATCCTCACCTGAGCCATTCGCCTAATTGATCCTGCGCGCCACCGCGATGGTCGCCCTCCCGAGCACATGCTCAATCTGTGCGTCTTGCAGTCGGGAAGCGTCGTACTCAAACGACAAGTGATTCTTGCTCGGATCGAAATGAAAGCGCCGCAGGCCGTAAGTGTTTGAAAACTCGCCGAGACGCCGCAGTTGATCTGGGGTAAGCGGGGATTGCAGTTCGTAGGTAATTTCGACCAGTGTCATGCCGGCATTATAGCAGCCCGCCGCAAGTGACGGGCCACCCCAACCACCGCCCCTTGACTTCATATAGGGGGTGGGGGTATAAATAGGGGTGGAGGGTATCACGATGGCAGAAGCACGGAAGCAGATCCATCGCGGCCACAAGGGAAACGGCCCGCTTTCGTTGGCAAACTGCGCTTGCGCGTCGGCGCCCGGCGGACGCCAAGCTGCCGGCGTGGACCCTGAGCTAAAAGACGCGAACCAGAAGCGCTTGCGCCGCATCGAGGGGCAGATTCGTGGCTTGCAAAAAATGGTGGAGCAAGACCGCTATTGCGCGGACATTATCACGCAGGTTGCTTCCGTGCAGGAAGCGCTGCGCGGCGTGGCGCGCAACTTGATGAAGAATCATCTCCATCATTGCGCGGCCAAGGCTCTTCTGAGCGGAAAAAAGGAAGAGACCGAAGCTATGTACAACGAACTGCTCGAATTGATCTACGCCCATCTGCGATAGCTCCGCCTGGGGAGAGGAGATTACCCAATGGATTCGAAAAATGCAGCTGGAGCGTCGCTCCCGATTTTCGAGGGGTCGATCAAGCACAAGGATCCCGTCTGCGGAATGATGGTTGTTCCGGAAAAAGCGGCTGCCAAGGTGGAGCACGCGGGGAAAAACTACTACTTTTGCTCGGAAGGGTGTGCTGAGCGCTTTTCCCGTGAAACGGAGAAATTTCTGGCCGTTCCCGGCACGGGAGATAAGCAACGCCGTCGGCTGCCTGCCGAACGCGACGCGATGCAGCACTCCCCAGCTGTCGAATCATACGCGGCGAGGCCCGAAAAAAAGGTTCGTTACACCTGCCCCATGCATCCGGAAATCGTTCAGATTGGGTCCGGAAGCTGCCCGATTTGCGGCATGGCTCTCGAACCCCTGGACGCGTTCGAGGAAGCGGAAACCGATCCCGAATACGATTCCATGCGGCGCCGATTCCGGGTGAGTGCCCCGCTCTCTCTGGCAGTTCTGCTGATCGCCATGTTCGGCGATGCGCTCAAGCTGCCGCTCTCGCCGGTTGCACGCAATTGGGTGGAATTCGGTCTCGCCACGCCGGTAGTTCTGTGGGGCGGCTGGTCCTTTTTCCAGCGGTTCTGGGCGTCGCTTATCCATCGGAGCCCCAACATGTTCACTCTGATCGGCTTGGGCACCGGCGCCGCCTATCTTGAGAGCGTTGTGGCGACGCTCTTTCCGCAAGTTTTCCCCGCCTCGTTTCGTGACATGCATGGCGTCGTAGCAACCTACTTTGAAGCCGCCGCGGTCATTACCACTTTGGTGCTGCTCGGCCAGGTACTCGAGCTGCGCGCGCGCCAGCAAACCAGCAGCGCCATTCGGTCTTTGTTAAATTTGACGCCGAAACAAGCGCACTTGCTCGCTCCTGACGGCAGCGAAAAAGATGTCGCGCTCGACCTCGTCAAGCAAGGCGACCGCCTGCGTGTGCGACCAGGGGAGAGCGTTCCTGTTGACGGCGCAGTCCTTGAAGGCGCCAGCGCCGTCGACGAATCGATGGTCACAGGCGAACCCATGCCCGTAGAAAAATCCACCGGCGACAAAGTTACCGGGGGAACTCTGAATTCGAGTGGAACTTTCCTCATGCAGGCCGAACGCGTCGGCAATGAAACGTTCCTGGCGCAAATCGTCAAGCTCGTCAGAGAGGCACAGCGCAGCCGCGCCCCGATCGAACGCCTAGCCGACCGAGTGGCCGCCTATTTTGTGCCCGCCGTAATCGTAGTGGCGGTCGTGGCATTCGCCGGCTGGGCGCTTTTCGGTCCCCAGCCGCGCTTCGCCCATGCGCTCATCGCCGCGGTCGCCGTGCTGATCATCGCTTGCCCCTGCGCGTTGGGCCTGGCCACACCCATCTCCATTATGGTCGCGGTGGGCCGCGGCGCACAGGCGGGCGTCCTGGTTCGAAATGCCGAGGCTCTTGAAATGCTTGCCAAAGTCGACACCCTGGTGGTCGACAAGACGGGCACGCTGACCGAAGGAAAACCCGTAGTGGGCGCCATCGGCGTGGCGCCAGAAAGCGGCTGCACCCCGGAACGCCTGCTTTGGCTGGCCGCGAGCGTCGAGAATGTAAGCGAGCATCCCCTCGCCCGTGCAATCGTTCACCACGCACAGGAGCAAGGGGTAGAACTCGCTGCCGTCGCCGATTTTCAGGCGTTTCCCGGCGGCGGCGTAGCGGGCCGCGTCCTTCGAGACAGGGTCGTGGTTGGAACGGCTAGATTTTTCGAAGAGCAGAATTTTCCTTCGCCGAGTGACTCCAAGCTTCATTCGGATTTTGCCGTGGCGGACCTCGCATCTTCAACCATCGTGTACGTGGGCGTCGATGGAAAACTGGCGGGAGCGCTGGCACTTACAGATCAAGTGAAAGAGTCCACGCCCGAAGCGATTCGCGCATTGCGAGCGGACGGCATGCGTATCGTGATGCTCACTGGGGATCGCCGCGAGACCGCCACGACAGTGGCCCGCCAACTCGGCATAGACGATGTCCAAGCCGAGGTGCGGCCCCAGGAAAAGGGCGAAGTCATCAAGCGCCTTCGCGAGAAAGGCCACATAGTGGCGATGGCTGGCGATGGCATCAACGATGCCCCTGCGCTGGCCGCCGCACATGTCGGCATCGCCATGGGTGCAGGCACCGACGTAGCCATGGAGAACGCCGGAATCACGCTCGTAAAAGGCGACCTGCGCGGCATCGTCCGCGCCCGCAAACTGAGCCGCGCGGCCATGAGCAACATCAAACAAAATCTGGCTTTTGCCTTTCTTTACAACGCCTTGGGAATCCCCATCGCAGCGGGCGTTTTCTATCCGTTCTTCGGCTGGCTTCTCAGCCCCATGCTCGCTAGCGCGGCGATGAGCTTCAGCTCCGTCTCGGTCATCGTCAACGCACTTCGTCTGCGGAAAGCTTTGCTCTAGACCGGCAAGGATTCTTTGATTGCGCCAAAAGCGGCAAAACAACCGTTCTTGTGTAAAAGTTCAACTTTGTTGAATCCGACCGAACGTAACAGGTCCAATTGAAACATCAGTGGTCGTGCAGAATCTTCCTTCGCTACGTAAGCAAAAACATGGTCGCGATACGCCTCGTTCTTGAGCTCCGTTAGATAAGCCCCATAACGCTCCCACATGAGCGCCTGCACCCGAGCGTCGGAATGTTCTACCAAATCTGAAATCCAAATCGAACCTCCTGCTCTGAGCGAGGTGTGAAATTTGGAGAAGACGCTGTGCCACTCCTCGGCTTCTCGAAGGTGGTGTAGAACGGCTGCGGCACAGATGACATCGAAACGTGACTCTCCGATCTGTAGCTCCCGAAGGTCACCTTGTAGCGCCGTGACTCTGCCGGTGGTCGCTCGCTTGACACGCTCGACGGCACGATCCAACATCGGTCGGCTCAGGTCTATCAGGGTGACTTCAAGGTTGGGTAATCTCTCCAATATCTTGAGCGCATAGTTGCCTGCGCCGCACCCCACATCAAGAAGCGATGATGCGCCAGGGGTCACGCGTGACGCTGCATCAGCAATCAACGCAAGCGACAACGGGGCATCCATGGTGGCAGATTGCCCGGTCTCAAGGTTGGAAAACCGCTCGACGTCGCCGTCGAAGCGTTCTCGAATCTGCTCTACGGTTGATTTGCTCATGGTAAAAGAGCTTAGACTAAATGGGTCAGAAACTAGCTGGCCTTAGGTTTTTCCAAGGATCGAATCGAAATACGCCAGCATTTCCGGCGAATCCCACTCCTGAAATCCGATAATCTTGCGCGCAATCTTGCCTTGGCGATCGATGATATACGTTTCCGGAATCATGACCGTGCCGTACGATTGCGCGATGGGCGAATGATTGTCTTTGGTGGCTGGATCGCGGTACGTTGGAAAGATTACCGCGTGTTCCCGGAGAAAGGCTTCGTAAATAGCAGGGTCCTCGTCGGCCGCGACACCCAGAACAACCCCGTTGCGGGCTTCAATGTACTTCTGCAACCGGTTCAGCGCCGGAGTTTCTTCGATGCAGGGTGGGCACCACGTGCCCCAGAAATTCAGCACAACAACCTTGCCGCGAAAATCGGATAGGTGTGACGGCTTGCCGCTGAGCTCCATGGTAAAATCTTCGGCGCGCTTCCCTGCGATGGACGCCTCGCCATGCCGGTAACTGGGCATGGCAAAAACGACAATTATCCCCAGGAAGGCCGCCAGACCTCCCCAAGCCAGTATCTTCGGCCCGATTCTCATCGAATGCTATACTAGCCTATCCGACCGGGGATCGAAAACCGGTCCGCCCCAGACTTTGCCGTGACCAACGAATCGCCAAACTCGCCTCGGCCTTCGGCCTCTCTGGCATCCTCGATTAGCGCCATTGTGCCCGCGCGAAATGAAGAAGCTGTCATCGCCTCCTGTGTCGAATCGCTGGCACGGCAACCTGAAATCGCAGAAATTCTCGTCATCAATGACCAGTCCACGGACAAAACTGCGGAAATTGTGCACAGTCTGATAGCCAAAATTCCGCACTTGCGTTTGCTGGAAACGCAGGAAGTCCCTGCCGGCTGGGTTGGAAAAAACAACGCGGTCTTCCTCGGCGCGAAGGAAGCCAAAAGTCCCTGGCTGCTGTTCACCGACGCAGACGCCCTGCTCGAACCCGGCGCGACCGCTCGCGCGCTCCAAATCGCGCAAGAAAATAGCGCTGCACTGATCTCTTTTTCGCCGGAGCAAGTCACCGAATCCTGGTACGAGAAATCGCTCATTCCTTTCGTCTACTGTCGGCTGGCCAGGCACTTCTCCTACCCTGCCGTGAACGATGCCGCTTCGCCCGCTGCCGCCGCAAACGGGCAGTTCTTGATGATCGAGCGAGACGCCTACGATCGGATCGGTGGCCACGCGAGCGTCGGGGCAGAAGTGCTCGAAGACCTGGCCCTCGCCAAGCGCGCCAAGGCCGCCGGTTTCCGCCTGTGGTTTGGTTCGGGGCAGGGAATCGTCCGTGTTCGAATGTACCGCTCCTTCGGCGCGATGTGGCAAGGCTGGAAGAAGAATCTCTATGTCTTGATCGGTGGCCGTCCGGGTGCCGTCTTTCGCGAGCTGGAGTCCACCATCCCGTGGATTCCTCTGGCTCTCATTGTTCTCGGCTTTAAGATTCCCATGGCCACGTTTCTGGGTGTCTGTTTCCTCCTGCTGCGCCAATTCACCTACGGTTTGGAGATATCTCGTAACCAATACCCCTTTAAATTCATCATTTATTACGTGCCCGCTGTGGCCCTCTACGCGGGTGTGCTTTGGGCCTCGTACCGGGGCCACCTGAAGGGGAAGGTCGAATGGAAGGGACGGGAAGTTGCGGTAACTGTTCCCGGAGCGCCCAGATAACGTTACCGACAAGGCCAACGCCATGGTCCTGCTCACGCGCAAAATCGAGTTCTCCGCTTCGCACCTCTACCACAATCCGGATTTCTCGGCGGAAGAGAACCGCCGCGTCTTTGGTAAATGCAATAACCCGCATGGGCACGGACACAACTACACTCTCGAAGTCACCGTTGCCGGAGAGCCCGACCCGATAACCGGAATGGTTTTGGATTTAAGAGATTTGAAAGAGATTCTCGAGCGCGAAGTGATGCAGCGCATGGATCACCGTTTCTTGAACTATGAAGTGCCTGAACTCGCCGGACAGATCCCCACGTGCGAGAACCTTGCGCGCGTAATATGGCAACTGCTTGATCCAAAGATCAAGCAAGCGAAGCTGCATCGCGTGCGGCTGTACGAAACGCCGGATCTGTTTGCGGATTGTTATCGCAACGGAACTGAAGGGGCTGACCCGGGATGAGTTCGAACCCACAGAAAGGCACCGTCAAAATCGAACTGGGACGCCGCTATCACTTTGCCGCCTCGCACCGGCTGCACAGCCCGGCGCTCAGCGAAGAAGAGAACTGCCGCATCTATGGAAAGTGCAACAACCCTTTTGGTCACGGTCACAACTACGTCGTGGAAGTTCTTGTGTCGGGGGAAATCGATCCCGCCACGGGCATGATCGCGAATCTCGCGGACCTGGACGGCTTTGTCGAACGCGAAGTTCTGGATCCCTTCGACCATAAGTCGCTCAACGAAGATGTCGCGGCGTTCGACGCCGCGGTTCCCACGACGGAAAATTTATGCATCGAAATTTTCCGCCGCCTTAAAACGTTCCCGAACGCGAAGCTCGAACGCGTCCGCGTTCAGGAAACGTCAAACAACAGTTTCGAGTACGCCGGAGACCATGGCAATGGCTAAACCAACCGAAGAAATCATCTTGCACGACGCGAAAGAGCTGGACGCCCGCAGAATTGCCTGTCACGTTCGCGAAATCATCAAACTCATCGGTGAAGACCCGAACCGCGAAGGCCTGCGCAAGACTCCCGAGCGCTATGAAAAGGCGCTGAAATTCTTGACCAGCGGTTACCTCCAAAACGCGGAGAACATCCTCAACGGCGCGACCTTCAGCGTTTCCTATGACGAAATGGTGGTGGTAAAGGACATTGAGTTCTTCAGCCTGTGCGAGCACCATTTGCTGCCGTTTTTCGGCAAGTGCCACGTAGCGTATCTTCCCAACAAGCGCGTCATCGGCCTCAGCAAAGTCGCGCGCCTGGTCAACATGTTCGCGCGCCGTCTGCAGATTCAGGAGCGCCTCACCAGTCAAATCGCCGCGGCTATTCAGGACAAAATCAGCCCGGAAGGTGTCGGCGTGATCATTGAGGCGCGTCACCTCTGCATGCAGATGCGCGGGGTGGAGAAGCAGCATGGCCAGGCGGTGACCAGCGCAATGCTCGGCGGCTTCCGGCACAATAAACAGACGCGCGACGAATTCCTTTCGCTTGTCCGCACGAAAAATTCCTGAGCGGGGCAGTCATCCCTGTCTGTACCACGCGTTCTTCTTGCTTCAAAGTGTGAGAAAACCGGACAGCCAAGAGTGCTTTGTCCTACTTCTTGGCGATTTCCACCGAAGCCCGAGTGGTCTCCCACTCCATTCTCATCGTGCAGCCGCTCCCGTCCTTGTCGAACGCAATCACGAAATTCTCGGCGAGCGACGGCAGCTTGGAGACCTTCATCTCTACACGCGCTTGATCTTCCCCAGGCCCAGCATACGCCAAGCCCCATTCTCCAGTTTTCTTGCTGATGATCAGCGTCCAGCTGTCCGGATTGGGAATCGCAAAAATCGTATAGTTGCCGGCGGGCACGTCTTTCCCGCCGACCTTCAAGTCCGCCGTCGTTACAAACGTCGTGGCTTCGTTGGCACCAGCGCGCCAGACTTTGCCATAGGGCTCGAGTTCCCCGAAGATTTTTCTGCCTTTTACACGCGGGCTCGAGTAGTCCACGGTGATCGTTTTACCGTCTGCCAGAGTACAGGACGTCGTCGCCGGCGGACTAGGACGCTTGCTCTTGTCCGATTGACAGGACGCCTGCGTCGCCAGAAAACTCAAGCCAAGACATAGCCCAACAACCGCCGCCATTCGCTTTTGCATTTTGTTTTTCTCCTTAGAAAGCTTCTACACTCGCAGCAAGCATTCAACCCAATTTGCCGCCACAACGCAACTGCCAAAGCCTACGACCACAACAACCGAGCCCCGGGAAGTATGTTGACATTCCTTTACACTCAAAACATATTTGTGTTAGCCTGAATGAGTCGAAGAGAAGAGGAAAAAATTCAGGGGACGACGGAGAGGGGCACTTGAGCACAGCCAAAGCGGTGTTGATCGAGCAATTCCGGCGGGAAGTGAAAGATACTGGCTCACCGGAAGTCCAGATTGCACTCTTAAGTGAACGGATCAGCTACCTCACAACGCATCTCAGGTCCCACGTTAAAGACCACGCATCCCGGCGCGGCTTGATCATGATGGTCAATAAGCGCCGCCGCCTGCTGGACTATCTAAACCGTCGTGACCCGGATCGGTATCGCGAGATTGTTGAACGCCTTAGCCTGCGCAAGTAACTGCCTTACATTCGAGACTCTCAACGGGCAGAAGCCTCTGCGTTTTCACGCAATGACAACTTCAGATCGAAGTCTGTCTGACGCCACGCCTGTCGGTTGCGTTATCCGTGAAATCATCAGGTCCTCGGCTGCATTTCGGCCGGCGTTTCTCGTGGTCTAATCCGGCTCGCTTTAGAAGTCCCCGATCGTATTTCTCGCCTCTTTTCTTCTTTGGGGTTATCCAGGCCAGGTATTTGCCGACCTAGTCGAAGCAGGGAATTGTTTTCCGGGCCGCAAAGCGGCTGTCTACTCCTCGATGGTCGTCACTCCTGCCGACGTTCGAGACTGC